>JAEIGA010019349.1_pt1 | contig 10382 bp, 7 predicted proteins | sample 9270691 | NCBI WGS metagenome assembly JAEIGA01 (sample SAMN17057246, study PRJNA624740) | gut metagenome | biome: biome; isolation source: fecal sample | host: Bos grunniens | place: China: Xizang | collected 2019
CCATCGTCTAGAGGCCTAGGACACCGGGTTTTCATCCCGGCAACACGGGTTCGAATCCCGTTGGAGATGCCATTTTTTTTGCCTTTTTTCTAAAGAAGCGTGAGTAATCCCTGCAAAAAGCAATCCTCTGTCGGAAAATAAATTTTCCACAGAGGATTTTTCTTTTTGCGGTTATTTTTTTTTGCATCAGCAAAAAAATGGGATTACTCACTTTGCGGCGGGTTGCCGTCGCTTTATCCTCCATAGCACTTCGTGCGAAGGAGGATGCGCTCCGGCTCGTCGAGCTTCGCCCGCCGTCGAATCCCAAATAGAGGATCGACCGGTTTGGATTTTTAAACGTTATATTCCCATTAAGGGGAGATAATTTGATAAGCTTTTTGCGACCAACGGGAGCAAAAAATACTCCGCTTTTCGCGGAAGGGGTGGGGTGTGGGGAGGGGGAAACATCTTTTCCCGTGAAAAGAGGGTTTCCCCTCCCCACAAGTCATCTCCCCTTTTCGGGAACAGAGCATTTTAAAAAAATCGATCAAGCCGTGACAACGGAGCGGCGCGACATCTCGAGGCGGCACGTTTGCCGCGCAAAAAAATGGGATTACTCACTTAACTGCGGGTTACCGTCACTTTATCCTCCATAGCACTTCGTGCGAAGGAGGATGCGCTCCGGCTCGTCAGGCGCCTTTACAATCCGCTTCACAGTATATCATAATATATCATTTCAAATATCAAAAAATCTCGCTGATTGTAATTGACAATTCAATAATCGGCGGTATATTATTTCTATTCACTTATAGAGAAAGTTTTGCTGAAGCAGAATTTCTATTGAAAAAGTGTTTATCAAAGAAAGGAATAAAAATGAAAATCTCTCATCTCACCTCACTGATGATCGCCGCTTTGCTCGGAATTTCTTCCGTTTGCACTGCCGCCGAAACTGCTGCAGCTGAAACTGCCGCCCCCGAAGCTAAAAAAGCTGAACCGGCTAAAAAGCCTGCCAAGAAAAAAGCTCCGGCAAAAAAGAGAACTGCGGTCCTGCCCAAAAAACACAATATTGCTGCCGAAACCAGACTCGCAACCAAGCCGGTTTTGTACAAACGCCACATCAAGCGCCATGCCGAAAAGAAAGCATACGCCGCCGCCAATAAAGATAAAATCAAAATCCTGATGCTCGGCGATTCTATCACCCACCAGTGGGAATATCCCGTCTGTGCCGCTTTCCACAAAAAATATATCGCTCCCTACGATGTCCTCAATGTTGGCTGCGGCGGTGACAAAACTTACAACACTCTCTGGATCATCGAAAAGAGCGGTATCCTCGAACTGATCAAACCCAAACTGGTCACCATCATGATCGGTACCAACAACCGTTACCATCCTCAGGCTACCGCCGCCGGTATCAAAAAGATCATCGACGATGTCCGCAAACTCTATCCGGAAGCAAAAATCCTGCTCTATGCCATCTTCCCCCGCGGCAAGGATAACAATGATGTCCTCCGCATCAACAATGAAAAGGTCAATGCCGAAATCGTCAAATTCTGCGACGGCAAAAATGTCATCTGGGTCGATATCCGTAAAGAATTCCTGACTCCCGAAGGCGTCCTCGAACGTTCCATGATGCCTGACCTGCTCCATCCCCGCAACGGCAAAGGTTATGATATCTGGGGCAAATCCCTTAATTACTACTTTGAAAAGTACGGCAAATAATTGCAGTTTTCAATCAGAGGAGTGTCACCGAAAGTGGCACTCCTTTTTGTTTTTACAACTTGCTTGGGAACCTGGTGACAGTAGACAGGATGTTCAGGAATACCGGGAATTTAAGGAATACTATTTGGGAGTTGTCCGATATGCTGTATTTCTCTTTGCCGACAACAAAACAAGGCGCCTTGCTGAAAAAAATAACGCCGCTGGCGATGGGATACTTGCATAACGCCAGCTGCTGTGCGTGCGCCAACATTGCATCCCAAAACGCTTGTTCCACCCGGCGGGCATCCGTTATTTGTGCAAACGACGACTTCCCGCCTCCGAGAGTTTGAGGCAGGGGTATCCGTTGCGCTCGATCTTTTCCAAATCACCGGAGGAGATCAGCGAACGGATGAGCTGTTCGATTCTGGCAAGTTTCAGTTTGCGCAAGGCTCCGAAACAGGCGTTGCGATGCCAGTTTCCGGCGACGATCGCTGCGGAACGGCTTCCGGCAAGGATCTGAGCAAGTTTTCCGGCACCGACTCTGCCGTTGAGCAGTTCAGCCGCCCGCAAAGCAAGGCGGATATCGGAATCAGAGATGCCGCTTTCCTGCAATGCTTCGGGGGAACTGCCGATACAATTATCACAGATGCCGCAGCGCCATTGGGATTGTTTTTCACCGAAATATCCGGTCAGTTCCGCCTGACGGCAATTCTTGGATGAACCGTAATGAACCACCGCATCAAGGCGGTATTGTTCATAGTTGCGATGCTGGTCAAGTTCGTTGTCATCGATATCGGGTTCGATCTTGTCCGGATCGACCAGTTCGATCGCCCTGCCGGAAAAGCTGTTTTCCCAAAGGAGAATGTCGTTGTTGAGGGCATTGAGGACCCGGCGGATCTGTTCAGAAGAGAGCGAACAGATTTCCGCCATGGCATCGACGGTGATATCCAGAGAAGAGTGGAGCTTTTCGCCGAAGTGGTCGATCATGCGCCGGATGAAGCGGGAACGCTGAGTTTTTTCTTCCTGATGAAGGATCTTCAATCGGGCGGTGTCAGCGGTAAAACGGAGCGTCCCGGAACCGGTCTGGCGGGTGTGACGGATGATGGCCCCGGCCTTTTCCAGAATGATCAATGCGGCGTTGATCTGACCGTCGCTGACCGAACCGGAAACAAGTTTCTGCAAGCTGGCAGAGGTGATCTCCAACACCCGCTGTTCCGGATGTTCTTTAAAAAGGGCCCGCAGGATCCGGTAAAGCGAACGGATCACCGACGGCGGCGGATTGTTCATGTCAATCAGAAAATTCTGGATGTAGCGGTCGGCGTAGCTGAAAAGCAAAAGACATTCAGCGTTTTCGCCGTCCCGCCCGGCACGTCCGGCTTCCTGATAGTATGCTTCCAGCGAACCGGGAAGCTGATAATGGATCACCCGCCGCACATCCGGACGGTCAATACCCATGCCGAAAGCATTGGTCGCAGCCAGCACCGGAGCGGGGTCATTCATAAAATAATCCTGCGCTGATTTGCGTTCCTCATTACTCATACCGGCGTGATATTTCTGCACTCCGGGCAGGACGGCAAGTTCATCGACTGCCTGGCGGGTCGCGGCATAGATGATGGTGGCACCGGAAACTTTTTCTTTGAGAAGTTTGCGGACGATGGCAAGTTTAGCATCTTTGCCGCCCTGACAGGCGTGTACTTTGAAACTCAGATTCGGACGGCGGAATCCGGCAACAGTCAACTGCATATCCGGAGCCAGCAGTTGAACTTTTATATCCTCGCAAACTTCCGGAGTCGCAGTAGCGGTAAAGGCGCAGATGCGGGAAATCCCCGCTCGCTGAGCGATGGCTCCGATACGGCGGTAACTGGGACGGAAATCATGTCCCCATTCGCTGATGCAGTGAGCTTCGTCGACGACCAGCATCGCCGGCGGCATACGCAGCAGAAAATCGTAGAAAAAATCGGTCTGAAGCCGTTCCGGAGCGACATAAAGCAGTTTGAGTTCTCCCATCTCCGCCCGCCGTATCGCATCGAGCTGTCCGGCAAACGGCACGGTACTGTTGATATATGCCGCCGGGATGTTGCGTTTTTGCAATGCCATCACCTGATCCGCCATCAGAGCAATCAAAGGAGAGATGACCAGCGTGTAGGAGTCATTGAGCAGAGCGGGAAGCTGATAACACAATGACTTACCGGCACCGGTAGGCATGACAACACACAGATTCTCACCGGATACGATACGGGAAACGACCTCTTTCTGATGATCGAGGAAACCGTCGAAGCCGAAGTGATGCGAAAGCAGAGATTCCAGGTTCTGAATATCCATTTTTGCTGAACTTTCTGCAGCCGCTGTTTCCGGACAAAATTATTTGCCGGAGATATTCAGCAATTTTTCAGCTTCTCTCCAGATGCCGCAAGCAGTATCATTGAGCAGTTTTACCGCTTCAGCACGTTTGCCGTTATCAAGCAGTTTGCGTGCCTGATCTTTAGCAGCGGCATACTTTTCCATGGCTGCGTTCTCAAACTTTAGCCATTCAGAGGGAATCGGCGCATCCAATTTAAGCTGGTCAAGCCGTTTGAATGAAGTCAGTGACCAGGAGTAATCTGTCATGGAGGGCAGGAATTTTTCCGAACAGATGGGGAGCGGCAGAAATACTGTATTGCGGGGGTGACCGATGGCAGCATAGATGGTTGACAGCACATCCGGATACCGGAGATCGACCTCTATGGTACTGGCGGAATTGGTACTGGTGCCGCAGACTGAACGGTTGGGATATTCGCCGCTGGGGAGCTTGCAGACCCGGGAAAGGTCAGCGATGTCAGCGACTGTGATCTTGCCGTGTTTGTCCAACGCCTGATTCAAGCCGGAAAGGGCAATGTAGGCTCTGGCGCTGCTGTGGAGATAGGATTTGTAGGTGCCGCGGGCGCGGGCAGGCATTCCGGGGTTCTGCCAGATGTTGGCGCGGAACGCATAGGCATTATCATAACGCTGAACTGACATGAATTTGGTGGTGAATTCGCAAATATATCCCTCTTTGGTGTCAGTGAAAAAAAAGGTGGAACCTTTATCTGCGTGGTAGTAATCTCCGGAATTTACCAGTTCCTCAAGCTTTTTTACTGCCTGTGCCGCCGTGTCACAGCTGTCAAGGATAGTCATGAGCAGTGCAGGGGTGCTTTTTTTATTTTTGGCATTGGGGGCATCGGGAGTTTTTTCTCCGCTGTTCATCACCCCGGCAAGACCGGAACTGTTCACGCCGGAATTGGTGAGACCGATGGTGCCGATGGCGACCCATTTGCGCTTTGCTCCGGCGGGGCTCATATAAGCCGCCACTCTCCGCTCTTTGGAATCGCGGTTTTTGTGCAGGATGTGAGTGCCGTTTTTGGTGAAATCATTGAAAATCATCCAACTGGTACAGGCAAAAACCGGCATCACTGATACGGAAAGAAACAGCAGTAAAAGAGTTTTTTTCATAATAACCTTCTCTGTAATATTTCAGCAGGCATTGCTCAGTTCGACCGCCGCTTTTACCGCAGCGCGGATGCCGTCCCAGTTGCCGCTTTCGATATCGCTGTTTTTGCCGAGCCAGGTGCCGCCGACGGCGACGACCTCTTTGATGGCGAGATACTCAGCCACATTGGCGGTGCTGACACCACCGGTGGGCATGAAACGGACGCCGAGATGCTTGTAGGGAGCGATGAGCGATTTGAGGAAATTCACGCCGCCGGAAGCTTCCGCCGGGAAGAATTTGAGAAAATGGCAGCCGAATTCCATCGCCTGTTCGACTTCGCTGGGGGTGCAGACGCCGGGAGCAAAGGCAAATCCGTTTGCCGCCGCCTCTTTGACCACGGTCGGGTTGAAGCCGGGAGCAACGGCGAATTTGGCACCGGCATCAAACGCCCGGTGCAAGTCACGGGTGTTGAGGACGGTTCCGGCACCGAGATAGAGTTCAGGGAAACGCTCGGAAGCGGCTTTGATGACCGCTTCGGCAGCGGTGGTACGGAAGGTGATTTCGGCAGCGGGAAGTCCGCATTCGGCGAGGATCTCGCACATTTTCAATCCGGAATCAACATCGTTGAGAACCAGAACCGGGACGATACGGATGGTGCCGAGTTTGTCAGCAGCCGCCTGACATTTGACAGCAAAACTCATATTTTTCTTTGCTCCTTGCAAAAGTTATTGATTAAAGTGCATCCGCCATCTGACGGAGTTTCATCAGGTCAAGCTTACCGCTACCCAACTGCGGAAGCTCATCGATCTTAACGAAGTCATCAGCTTTGGGGATCCAGATATTGGGCAGACCCTCTTTGCGCATGGCTTCGATGACTTCAGCGATGTCGAAATCATCAGAGATGTAGAATACGACCAGACGTTCACCCTTGCGGCTGTCGCCTCTGCCGGCGACGGCGATTTCGCGGGTCTCTCTGGCACGGATGCGGGCGATCGCCTCTTCCACGCCTTCGTGCGGAACCATTTCGCCGCCGATCTTACTGAAACGGCTGGCGCGGCCGGTGATATAAACGTAACCGTCGAGGTCCATTTTGGCAATATCGCCGGTGTCATAGTAACCATCCTGAAGCACCCGGGCGGTGAGTTCTTCGTCATTGAGATAACCTTTCATAACCGAACCGGCCATGACCTGCATTCTGCCGCTGGAACCGGGAGCAAGTTCCACACCGGTGTCGGGATCGACGATACGGATGTGGATACCCGGAAGCGGACAGCCGATACTGCCGGGATGATCAGCTTTGGCACCGAGATTAAAAATGGAGTTGCTCAAGTTGATGGTAGCGATGGGGGACAATTCGGTACATCCGTAACCTTCGATGATATCCCGGCCGGTCATCTCATGGAATTTGGCAGCGAGTTCCGGACGGAGTTTTTCAGCGCCGGTGATGACCAGACGGAGAGTCTTGAGATCTTCGCCGGTGGCTTTCATCAGATATTTCTGCAAAAAGGTCGGAGTGGCAGTCAGGATGGTGAGTTTGAAATCACGCACCGATTTGACCAGCGCCGCACCATCGAGCGGGTTGGGCAGCAGAGCCGACATCGTACCGAAAATCGAGGGGAAGGCAAATCCGACCATAAAGCCGTAAGCGTGGAACATCGGCAAGTTTCCGGCGATCCGGTCGACTCCGCGTTTCAAATCGACCACCCGCACAAAGGAGAGGGTGTTGCAGGTGAGGTTGTGATGGGTAAGCATGACCGCCTTGGGAGTTCCGGTGGAACCGCTGGAAAAGAGCAGTACCGCCTGATTGTGCATATTATAGCAGCTCGACGGCGCAATGTTGCGGATGATGGTACGGGCCGGAAGCAAAAGCGCCATAAGCAGAGCGCGGATCTTGTCACCTTTGGTAATAGTTTTGGCGAGATCTTCCAACAGAACCATTTCCGGGAACTCTTCCCATTTGAGTTTGTCGAGGAACTTCCGGCTGGTGAGGATCTTTTTGATACCGGCACGGCGGGCGGCAGCGAGAGCCACCTCCTGACCGCTGGAGAAGTTGATCATCGCCGGAGTACGGTCAGAACACATAACGGCAAGGAGACCTACCGCCGTGATCGGCATATTGGGCAGCAGCACACCGGTGTAGGGGGTGTTGTCGCCGGCATAAAGTTTGCGGAGCAGTTTGGAAAAGATGATGACCCGGATGAGGGTGTTGAAGTTATTGACCATGTCGCCGGTAACGCCGTCGGCAAAGGTGGTTTTGAACGGATGGCGTTTGGCATTGAGGATAAAGTGGGTATGCAGCGGTTTTTCACCGGGCTGGATCTGTTTTTCAGCGAGAGCGCCGAGACGGGAAATTTTCTGGCGCAGTTCAAAAGCGGAAAGTTCCGGATTGATCGGTTCGCCGACAAAGATGGAGTAATCCACCGGCAGATTCAGGGGAGCTCTCAAATGGAGTTTTCCATTGTGGATACCGGACATACGGCCGGAAACCATACCCAGACGGATGGGGATGACCGGCACGTCAAGTTCCGGCGGAAGCATCGGAGAAACACCGGAACGGAAACGCATCAGACTGCCGTTTCCGGAAATCGCACCTTCCGGGAAGAAGCAGAGGATCTCACCGTGACGGAGCCGCTTTTTGGAATCTTCAAAGAATTTGACCATCGCTTTGGGACGGCGGATGCTGGGAACTTCCATAACGCCGAGGTAACGGAAAATCCAGCGGATGGGGAGAAAACTCACCAGACTGGTATGCACCATAAAACGGACTTTGCGGCGGGAGATCGCCTGGATCATGATGAGGTCGAGCAGCGAAATATGGTTGGAAACCAACAGCACCGGACCGGAATAGGGGATGTTTGCGGCACCATGGATGCGCACCCGCAGGAAGCCGCACCGCATAAGTCTGCCGACGATTTTCAAGACAAGTTTCGGGGTGGCAAGCACTCCAATCACAATGATTGCTGCAATTACAGAAGCGATTGCGATCCAGTTTTCATTCAGCCATTCGATCATATAAATCTCCTTAAAAATTATTTTTCACTGAAAGATAACATTTCCATAATATAACACATCTCAGTCGCTTTTGCAATCACATTTTTTCAGAAAAGTTCACCTCTTTCCCATGCTTCGCTGAAATTTTCCTCTTTTCCGTCGGAACTTTCACCGGAAACTTCCATTTTCATAAACTCATCAGGAGTGATTATTCTGATGCCGAATTTGCGGGCATTGCGGATTTTCGAACTGCCGGACTCCAGATCGGCGGTGACCAGCAGATCGAGCGAAGAGTTCACGCTGTCCACCGGACGCATCCCGAGTCGGCGGGCGACATTCTCATAATAAGAACGTTTTTCCGGCATTTTACCGGTAAAGCAGACGGTTGGCAGTTCCGAAGCTGCCGGATCGCTCTTTTGCAGCTCGACCACCTCAAGCAGTTTGTCCAGCTCCGCTTTACCATTCCGGAATGCGCTGCAAATCGCCCCTGCCCGCTCCGGTCCGATACCGGGAATGGCGGCGAGCTGTTCCTGATCGAGGGTGCGGAGTTCTTCAAAAGAGTGTTTCTCAAGAAGCAATGCCGCAATATTGCTGCCGACATTGGGAATATTCAACGCCGCAATGATATTCACCGCCGCAGTCGTGCGGCTTTTGGCAAGTTCATCGGCAAGATTTTGAGCGCTCCGCTGCTGGAATCCTTCGATGGAGAGCAGATCATTGACGTCGAGAGTGAGCAATTGATAAAGGTGCCGGATCTGAAACTTTTCCATAAGTTTCCGCAAAGTCGGTTCGCCGAGCCGTTCGATACCGAAACTGCGGACGCTGGCAAGCAGATTGCAGAGCAAAGTTTCCGGACACTCCGGATTGGGACAGCACAGCTCCGGGCCCCGGCGGATCAGAGAACTCTGACAGGAGGGGCATTCGGAGATCCACGGCGAACGGCGGGATTCCCCCGGAGTGCTGGCGGTGATATAGGGAATGACATCTCCGGCGCGTTCGACGGTAACGGTATCGCCGATCATGATCTGCATATCTTCGAGATTCTGGGCGTTGTGCAGCGAGGCGCGCTTGATAGTGATGCCGGAAAGATCGACCGGCGCAAGCAGAGCCACCGGAGTAAGACAGTTTTTCCCGAAGCTCCACTCAACACCCTCCAGAACCGTCGCCGCTTTGGCATTGGTGAATTTGTAGGCGATCTCTCCCCGCGGATGATGAGCGGTGTTGCCCAGCGTCCGGCGATAGGCGGCATCAGCAAGCTTGATCACGATACCATCCATCGGATAAGGAAGTGCGGCAAGTTCCGTTTTGAGCGATTCCCAGCGTTCCGGAAGCTCCTGCCGAGAGACGGGGATGCTGACCAGATTGTAATCCACCAGAGTGAGTTTTGCTCCCTGCATGAGCATTTCGGTAATATCTTTGAGCCCCATGATACCGGCAACGGCGTTGCGGGGATTTTTATAAGTTCCGCCGCCTTTTTTGCGGATACGGGAGTAGATATTGACAAAATCATCGGTCCGGATGACGATCTCACCCCGGGCGGGACGATCGACTTTGCCGGTGTATTCGAGGGCTTCGAGTTCCAGAAGCGGCAGTTTATCGGAAATGTTTTCTCCGGTCTCTCCATCGCCCCGGGTGGCGAGTACCCTGCCGTCGAAACTTGCCGAAATACCATCATACTTGGGTTCGACCAGAAGCGTTTCCTGCGGAGTGCGGGCATATTTATCTGCCCAGGAGAGGATCTCCTCGAGGGAATAGGCCTTATCCAGCGAAAGCATCGGCTCTTTGTGATGCACCTTGCCGGAACTTTCCACGGTGACGGCATTGACCCGGTTGAGCAGATAGTGTTCCGGATCAAGTTTGCGCAACGCTTCGACCAAGCGGTCATACTCCTGATCGCTGATGGCCGGGGCGTTGAGTTCCCAGTAGAGTTTGTCATATTTTTCGATGAGTTCCGCCAGTTGGGCGACGTTCATTTTGCTGATATCGGTTCCGTCCATGGTTCCACCGTGTTTAAATGAAAATTTTTTTACGATGAAATATAGCTCTTGAGTTTGAAAATTTCAACCTTGGCGGCTATATTATAGGGATATAAAACCGAGATATTGTTTCCGGGACTGGATTTTTCAGAATAAACAAAGAAAGAGAACAATTCAGAATGTCCAAAAGTTACACAGTTGCTGTTGCCGGTGCCACTGGGGCAGTCGGCGTCGAAATGATCAAAACGCTGGAAAAACGCAATTTTCCGGTGAAAGAACTTAAGCTGCTTGCA
>JAEIGA010019350.1_pt1 | contig 10381 bp, 9 predicted proteins | sample 9270691 | NCBI WGS metagenome assembly JAEIGA01 (sample SAMN17057246, study PRJNA624740) | gut metagenome | biome: biome; isolation source: fecal sample | host: Bos grunniens | place: China: Xizang | collected 2019
ACCACCAGCGTCTATCGTTTGCTCTGCCAACTGTGTGAAGACACCTCCAGAACTGCTCTGCATACGAATCTCCTCATTTGGATTCTTTGCAGCAAAGACTTCAAGCGGAGTGCGCTCTTCTGCTTGATGCAAAACAGGACAAACTTTTTCACAAAGTCCACAATCAATGCAAGTATCAAGGTCTACCTTTGGATAAAGAAAGCCTTCCTCGTCTTCATATAGCGAGATACTTTGTTTCGGACAGCGCTGAACACAAGATGAACAACCACAACATTTAGATTTATCTTGGATATTTATCATCACTTATTTATTATTTCTATCTAGAATTCCACCCTTATTTCAATAAATGTTTCTTGACAGTTTCTCGCGGATAACTTCAGACAAAAAAGCACACAGAGTCCTCAGTTTATTCTTTATATCAGATAAAAATATTCTCATTGGATACCAAATCATATGTTTAAAATTTTGTTCAACATATGCACAAAGCATCAATTGCCGAAAATTACCCTCCATTAACATTCTCACATAATTTGCAATTTTCTTATTTCGCAACATTAATATATTTTCATATTCAACAGATATGATAGGTCTTACACGATTTTCCACAAAGACCTTCAGTTCTTGATAAGAAACTCTATTAGGGTTACAAAAAACAGAGTTTCTAAATATTATTCGTGTAATAGGACGATCTAAAAGATAATTTACCGCATATTCTTTCACACAAGATAATCCACTATGTTGATATAATCGAATTAATGCATTATAATTTTCTTTTTGATTGTGTAAAAAATCTTCTGGGGTTCTGACACACCCTCCCAACCCTGAAGGTCGAAGATTTTTAGGCCAAACAATATTTTGGAAATATGCTTTTTCTATATGCAAAAAAGATTCTACATGCCTTAAATAATCACAAACAAAAATTTGATCCTCACCTAATGAAACTTTTTCATTAAATTTTATGTTGTACTTTCTAATAATATCAGACTTAAAAACTTTACTACAAACGCAATGCATAGGGTTAACATAGGGATGATCACCCTCATACACCCATTTTATTACATTAGTATTCCCCAGAATTTTCATCCCTTTACTATATTCTTGGCGAGCATAAATTTTCATTCCTAAATCAGAATAATTAATCACATCTTGACCAAAAGCCAAAAAATCCACCCCTGCACGAAGCAATATGTTTAACTCCATTAAAGTATTAGGCAAATAGGTATCATCAGAATCTAGGAACATAATGTAATCGCCTTTAGCTTTTATAATCCCTAAATTTCTAGCAGAACTTACTCCACCATTCTTTTGACTATAGCAGTTCACATTGGGGTATTTTTTTGCCAACTCTTGACATATATGAAAAGAGGCATCTATGCTACCATCATCAACTAATATAACTTCAAAATCTCTATATTCAGTTTTAAAAAGTTCTTCAACGCAGGTGGATATAGTGTTTTCACGATTAAAAACGGGAACAATGATTGAAAATTTCATATTCGGTTTTACTTAGTCCTATGTCAAGTTACTATACTTAATACAATCAAAATAACACACTTCTTATTTCGTAAATACTGATAACAGAATACAGAGTACGATTACCTAATTATTATATTGCTTATCCACAAAATTTATTTTGTCAATAGAAAATCATACAAATAGAACCATCGTCTCTTTAGTAGAAAAAGAATAATTGACTCTTTCCAACTATAAGGTTTCTTGTACTTAAGATAAAGAGTTAAATCTAAGCTTGATAGATATATGATTCTATTCTTTCTATTTGATAGTTTCATTATTGAATTTAGGGTGCGTTCCGTATATAATTGCAGATTATAAGAGAAACATTCTATATCTGCCCCACCTAAATTCAGTGTCTCTACTAATAAATCGAATACTCGTTCAATCTCTATCTTACCAGCTAGTTCTATTTCGGGAGTGAAGGAACATTTAGTTAATGACCCAGGACGTGTTCGCTCATAAATATACTTATCACTTTTGAGCAATACTAGATCCTTAATGTTAAGTATATACAACAATACAAACATAACATCTTCACCTATGTGGACTTTTGAATTAAATCTCAAACGAGTTTGTTCAATCAGTTTCCTTTTAAACAGTTTACCCCATGGAGGACTAAATTTATCTAATTTATACCGAGAAAACAATAAATTAAAATCTTGTTTTTGCAAGAAAACTGTTTCATCGACAATCGGTGTCTTCAAAACATCTATAACCACAAAGTCTGTATTGTAAGCACAGCTAAAACTTACTAGTTCCGCAAAATAATCCTTATCAACAGAATCATCCGAATCAATGAAAACAATAAACTCACCACATGCATTATCCAATCCCAAATTACGTGCAGAACTTACTCCACCATTAGGTTTGTGAAACACTCTTACACGATTATCCTTTTCAGCATACTCATCACAAATCTTTCCACAATTATCAGGACTACCATCATCCACCAAGATTAATTCAAAGTCGGTAAAAGATTGAGAAAGGATACTATCAATACAACGATGAAGATATTGTTCAACCTTATAAACTGGAACAATAACTGATATTTTAGGTATCATACTAACAAGTTGTTCTTAAGGAAATTCAAAGACTTTTCTTGCCACTCTTTTTTCCTGGCATTAACAGCATTCCAATCTATAGGTTCTGCAATAAACTTTTGAATTTCTTCACTATTTGTAATAAGACGATTCTCCAATCCGAATATACTCAATAGAGAATGGAAACGTGCCATTCCCCTATCCTTGTTGCCATACACTATAAATGGTTTTTCAAAAAGGATGGAAAACACACACGCGTGGAAAGAATCGGTCACCACAAAGTCCGCATCATAGAAACCACGCAACCAAGTTTCTACAGGAGGTTGAATGCGTTCTTCTAATGGTGCCGTTGAATCTTCATATTTTGAATTAACAGAGAATGCAGTAATATTTAATGCCTGCTCAACATAAGAAATTACCTTTTGTTTGTCTTCGGTTTCATCAAGAACATAACACATCAATGTCCCAGGACTCTGCGGAGTCTTTGCATTTTGAAACAACTTAATATAATCTGTTGCATCCAGCAACATTGTGGGGTCAAGTACATGCAAAGCGTCTACTCCTAAATGTTCTTTACAAAGTTTAACTGCAGAACTTTCTCGCACAGAGACTGCGTCAAATTGCTGAATCAACTCTTTGCATAACGCAGTCTGTTCTTCGGTATACTCCCAATCTTCCGTACCAAATGATGCGGCATAAGATAAACGCTTCACATTCCAATCTTTAGCAAAAGAGAGGTAGGCACATGGAATAATATTTTGTCCAAAATACTTAGGACGCCAGACTTGATCGCTCCCCACAACGTAAACATCAAATCCACGTGAGTCAATATTAGAGAAATCGTGATTTACCACGATCCTTTCTATATATTTAAGTATAAAAGGATAGGTATGTGTGCCTATAATAAGTCTTTCCTTATTAAGTTTCTTATCCCATACGACAGACATGCTCTTATCAAACAATATCTTGTAAACCAATCGTTTCAAATATACAATATATCTATTTAAATTTAAAACGGGTAATTTGATATAGCGTGATTTGTCTATTACAACTGCATCATGCCCCAAATTCTGCAATACCTTTTGTAAGGCATACGCCTGAAGGATTCCTCCGTAGTTGTTATGAAGCGGGAGGGTTACTATACCGATTTTCATAATTTCACTTTATTATTTTGACCTATATAATATATGACAAACTTTACCCCAATAAGAATACAATCTCCACTTCATTCTTAACTTTAGAGGCACACGAAATAGATACTCTAAATGCTTATGAAAAATTCTTTTTGAAAAAGAAAAGAATTTCAACCGATTTTCAGATACATTACAAGACCTCACCAATGAAGGATTTTTCTTGCATAAATCCTCATAGGGAGCTGAATGCAATTCTACTGTGGTAGTATGTAATGTTACTTTTCCCTTCTCTGTATTAACGGTAATGGCAGATACGCCACAATCATCATCAAATTCGGGCATCAAACTATAAATACCCCAATAATCAGCCAAAGTAATATCACTTCCACTTTTTCCTGATTTTGAAGGACAAACATAACAACTTGGGCGCAAATAAATGTCACTCAAGAACCCACGCATAAAGGCATTTTCATGGTGCGTATAGGAAAGAGAAACTGAATTTTTCTCTCCGTCGTCTACTGACTCGGAGATAGGTTCCAAGGAGAGAACGAAACTGTATTTTTTCCAACCTAATCGCTTATCGCGAAAGCGGATGTCCTTAATCTTAAATCCTTGTTCACGAGCAAGGACATCCGTTTTCGCAATAGAAGGAATGGGTAGGGAAGAACGAAACTGTATTTTCTTGCCGCTCTGACGAGCGGCAGCCATCTGCAATTCTTCACTTAAATACCAACGAAACACCCCAGGAGATGGGGTTCCATGGCAAATGATATCAACCGCTAATAGATTCTCATACTCTTTACGCAGATAGAGTTTTAGCGCAGCTATTTGACAAGGTGTCCCAGAATAAAGGACTTGACGACCTTGCTTCAAAAATTGTTCTGCTTGCTTAAAGGTGTCTCCAACCTGACTCTGCACATATTTGCTACCGCGAAATGCGACCAATCCTTCTTTCGTCTCGGTATATGCATGTACCGCCTCAAAATGCTCGTTCCATTTTACACCGAACACCACACCACCAGCGTCTATCGTTTGCTCTGCCAACTGTGTGAAGACACCTCCAGAACTGCTCTGCATACGAATCTCCTCATTCGGATTCTTCGCAGCAAAGACTTCAAGCGGAGTGCGCTCTTCTGCTTGATGCAAAACAGGACAGACCTTTTCACAAAGTCCACAATCAATGCAAGCATCAAGGTCTACCTTTGGATAAAGGAAACCTTCCTCGTCTTCGCGCAACGATATACAGTTCTTGGGACAGCGCTGTACACAAGCGGAACAACCGCAACATTTAGATTTTTCTTGGATGTTAATCATTTCATTTATTTCTCTCTATCAGTAACCAAACCTTATTCCATAGAACTATTCTTAATTGATCAATGAGAATTGCTACAAAAAATATAGTTGTCAAAACAACAAACGTAACTCCCCAAAATTCAAATGTAGATAAAGTTGTATGTAAATATACAAAGATCGTTTTATAAAAATTAATTGTATTAGGATTCATATGTACTAAATACACGGCAAAGCAACTTGTTCCACACCAATTCACAAATCTACTTTGGAGTTTTAGTTTAGAAAAAGCTAACAATAAATAGACTGCTCCTATTACAGTCGTTGGAGAAATATAATTCCAATAAGGTTGGAAATCATATCCAACTACCAAGGGAGGTGTAACGCAAAGTGCTGTAACCAAACAAGCTACAGCAATATAAATCAAAAAATCTGTGAAACTATGAAATTTAGTTAATCTCGGTTTATAAATTTTCATATACCTTGCTAATAAGTAAATTGTTATAAAGAATAACGTGGTGTATCCTTTCACCATGAACGCAGCAGCACCAATCCAACCATAAGTGCAAGTAAAAACGAAGGAACCTATTATTACATTTCTAAATACTACTCTATCAGCATGTTCCACAAATGCATTTAAAACAGGAGATAATATATACAAAAATAAATATGCTTTTATAAACCATTCAAACCTCGTAGCAGCAAAGCAATTCGCAATGCCCTCTAATGACAATGTACTTGTTCCGATTGCAAGGGAGACAGAATACAAACCTATGAGAAAAAATAGACATTGGAAAACAAAACTACTAATGCCTTTTAAACTTGGACGAATGCCAAACCATCCAGAAATCAAAACAAATACATTTACACAAACAATACTCAATGCCTCAAAAAATATTCTTAAAGTACTATCGAGTGTTTCTGTTAGAATATCTTGCAAATTAGGACGACCTATTGAAAAGAAGTCGGCATGCACTAACAACACCAAGAACATAGCTAACATTCGTAGCAATTCAAAGTTGGACTCTCTAGTCTTCTTATTTATCTTTGTACTCATAAAATATTGTACTAACACTCTAAAATATCCAATTGCTTAGATTCTTCTAAAAACTACATTTTGAATTTTCTCAATGAAGAAATGTCGTTCAACATTTGTTAAACCTAAAAAGAATATAGTTGTAACAACAGAAGCCAAACAAACAATTCCTACACATATAAATCGTATAAAACCCTCCACCAATTGCAAATGTACTATTATCGGAAGAAAAACTGAAACTATCACTACCATAAGTATTGGCACATAGATATTCTTGATGTACGCTCTCAAAGGTAGGTTTATCAAATTGCGCAACATATACATTCGTGCAAACTGTGCGATGCATTCCACACAGAAATGCACGATAAACACACTATAAGCGGGAGCACCAAGAAGTAGCACCACATAGGATGCGGGTAATATCAGCAATAATATACCACCGACAACCGCTTGATAAACTTTCACTTTACCTGTAGCTTGGTTGGCTATCATGCAAGGATTTGCAATGGTATAGATCAAAGAGACACCGATAATCCAACGCATGAACACAACCGTATCATCGGGAATTCCCCCCAACCATAAATGGAGGATATAATTTGCTTCTATTAAAATCGGCAACGCCAAAAGGAACAGCAAAAAGAAGGAGAATCGTGCACTTCGGAACATTAGATTATGCATCTGATCCAAAGCTCCACTCGCATAGTTCTTCGTGATTTGCGGATTGAGCGCTATCTGAAAATTGCCGACAAAACCCTGTACAACGCCTTGTACTTGCAAGGCTATGCCTCGAGCAGCATTCACCATTGGTCCAAAGAATATATTCAACATCATATTCAACCCCTGTGAATAGAGCATTGCCGCCAAATTTCCCCATAGACTCCAACCCGAAAAGGAAAACATTTCTTTAAATAAAGACTTATCTACTTGATGTTTGTAATGCGCTTCATGGAAATGCTTTTTGCTGTAACTTGCATAAATCCAACGCATCAATAAACTCACACAGAGTAAAAGCGCCGCATATACAATCAAATTATCCCATGGAGAGATATAAAGCAAATAAACAATAAGTAGTTTTAAAACAACTTCAAGTATAGATATGTACGCAAATGCCGACATCTTCTCGTGAGCAACTATCGCAGCATTGTAAGGTACTGAGATAATGTTCACAACACATGCAATAATCGAAAACTGGAATACCCAAAAGGCGGCATCTAATCTTTCAGCAGGAATGACCAACTTTTCATATAGAAACCACAAACCAATAGTCTCACTCAAGAGTAATACCACCAATGATATCAAGAAATGAATTTGTAGCGATGTGCTAAATACCTTTGATAACTGCTCCTGATTTCCTCTACCCAACTCAAAATTCAAATAGCGCTGCGTAGCCGACCCCATACCTCCATTTAAGAAAGTGAACATAGACACAATACCACCCACCACGGCATAAATACCATAATCCTCTACCCCAAGAGTCTGCAAGACGACTCGGGAAGTATACAATCCTACCACCATCGTGATGAGCATACGGATATATAGCATCAAGGTATTCTTCGCTATGCGCTTGTTATTTTCGGAAGTAGACATTTTAATGCGAGAGATGAGAGATTAGAGTTTAAAGTTGAGAGAGAAGGAGTAACTAGTGAGTAGTGAGGAATGAGTAGTTAGGAGGGTTACATAAGTAGTAGGTAGTAAGTAGTAGGTAGTAACGCCATGCGGGAGGGGCGTCTTTTAGTGAGGGGTGAGGAGTGAACCGTTCGGGGAACTAAGTAGGGAGGAATGCCTGATGATTGAATCACCTTGCGATTTAATTCAAAATACTAGGCTCGGTGGTTGAAATACCATGCCTTGGTAGATGAAGTACCAGGTGTGGTAGTTGAAATACCATGCCTTGGTAGACGAAGTACCAGGTGTGGTAGTTGGAATACCATGCCTTGGTAGGAGGGAGGAAGTAACTTTAGTGAGGAGGAGAGGCTATGCCTGACAACGGACTACGGTCAACGGACAACTGACGACCATCCGGAGTGATGGTTAACTAGTGAGTAGTTAGGAGTGAGTAGTGAGTAATGCCATGCGGAATGATGCTCGTTTATCTCGGCAACCTTCTTGTCTACCCGTACCTCGTCAACTTGTTAACTAAAGTGGTGAGTAATGCCGTGACCTGGACAACAGACAACGGAGAACGGACTTGCCGTGCGGTTTGTTTATTTATCAACGTGATTGCACGGAGTAAACGGTTTGACAGTGTCTGCTGGGTTGAGGGTATATTGGAGTGGAGGTTAGAATAAATCGGAGTGGGTGCCTGTGGCGAGCATTACCAACGTTAATTGGTCTTCATGCTTTTCCCATATAATTAACCAGTCTCCTTTGATGTGTGCCTCCCACTCTCCTTCATGATTGCCTGACAATATGTGAGGTTTGTATTGACTGGGAAGGGTGCCTGTTTCAATGAGGATATCAAGTGCATCTTTCAGTAGGTGCATGGGATAACCTCTGCGTTTACATAACTCTACGTTCTTCTTGAAACGCTTTGTGATGGATACTTTATACGCCATTATAAACCTAAATCATTGAATAGTTCTTCCTTTGAATTGTAGGTTATGACGCGGCCAGTTCTGGCGTCTTCGATTGCTTTTTCTAAACCTGTCTTAGATTTTCTTTGTTTGCAGATGGTAACTCCTTCTAACTTGGAAAGGATTTTACGTAGACTGGGGAGAATACTCTTGTCTTCTATATTTAATATTAATTGTGCCATTATATAAACAAATTACGGGGTATTGTTTTTATTTATCAACATGATCGCAGAACGAGAAAACTATGGAATCTGTGAAGTCTGTTGTTTTTTAATCTCAACAAGATTAGACGGATTAAACGGTTGGCTTTATAGGACTGGAAAAATGTGAAATCTGTTTAATCTGTTGAGTTTTATTCATCAACAAGATTATACGGATTATACGGTTTGCTATGCAGAACGAGAAAACGGTGGAATCTGTTTAATCTGTTGACCTTTTAATTTATCAACGTGATTATATGGTTTTACTGTGCAGGAGATAATCCGTGACATTTTTGGTAAATCTAATATAGGTTAGCAGCGAGTCTTTTAACTTGTATACTCTTCTGTCCAAAGTTTATTAACAATCCTACTTTTAAACCTGTTGCTTTCAAATAATTAATAACCTGAGATTCGTAAATAGGTTCTAAATCCTTAACTGCTTTGAGTTCTAAAATGATTTTTCCATCAACCACAAAATCTGCAACGTAATCTGTATCTAAAGTTTTGCCTCGAAATATTATTGGAAGATGTTTCTCACGTTCAAATTGTAATCCATCTTCAGCCATCACTATAGATAATGCTTCTTGATACACCTTTTCAAAGAAACCACAACCAAGCTCATTGTGTACGTTATAACAGGATCTTATTATTTTACTAGTTATTTCTTCGTACAAGTACATATTTTGTTTAAATTATTAGCATGGAATACGGTTTGCTTTGCTGGATGAGAATCTATGGAATCGGTTGATTTTTATTCATCAACGTGATTGCACGGATTATACGGAGCTGCTATGCAGAACGAGAATACAGTGGAATATGTTTAATCTGTTGAGTTTTTTCTTGTCAACGTGATTATACGGATTATACGGTTTTACTGTGCAGAACGAGAATACAGTGGAATCTGTTTAATCTGTTGAGTTTTATTCATCAACAAGATTACACGGATTAAACGGTTGGCTGTGCAGAACGAGAAAACGGTGGAATCTGTTTCTGTTGAGTTTTATTCATCAACAAGATTATACGGATTATACGGTTGGCTATGCAGAACGAGAATACAGTGGAATCTGTTTAATCTGTTGACCTTTTAATTTATCAACAAGATTATACGGATTAAATGGTTGGCTGTTCAGGACGAGGAAAAATAAAAAAATCATCCTTTGACTAGGCCTTTATTTAATAGGGGAGTCCGCGCTTTTGGATTTTTGAAAAAATCAAAAAAAGTGAAGCGCTACTTTTAGGTAACGTAACTTTGCATTGTCAAAGGATGATAGACAACGGACAACGGAGGGGGCTACGCCGACAACGGTCAACAGACAACAGTCAACGGACTTGCCATCCGGAGTGATGCTGTTGACGATGACAACAGGCGACGGAGGAGGCTACGCTGACGACGGTCTACGGCTTTCGGAGTTTGACACGTGAATCAATAATTATTAACCTTTTAAATCTTTTTATTATGTTGAAGTATTCTTTGATTGAATGTATTGATCCTATTACGAACGAGGTGATGTCGTTTGAATGTATTACTCCTGTGACTCCTGAAGATATGCAGGATGTTTACTTTGAAACTAAAGAGGAGATATTTTATGTTGAC
>JAEIGA010019351.1_pt1 | contig 10381 bp, 9 predicted proteins | sample 9270691 | NCBI WGS metagenome assembly JAEIGA01 (sample SAMN17057246, study PRJNA624740) | gut metagenome | biome: biome; isolation source: fecal sample | host: Bos grunniens | place: China: Xizang | collected 2019
AGTTCGACCGGCTCGTGTCTGTAATCATACTGCAGATTTCCGGGATGCACCGGCTCCGGAGCTTTTGTCAGGTACCGGAAGCCTTTTTCCGACGCCAGCTTCATCCAGGGAATCACCGTTCTTAAAGCGGCAAAACGGTCTTTTGCCTGCAGCTGCTCAAGCGACTGCCTCAAAAGTTCCAGTTCGTCGACTTCTTCCTCTACAGTCAGAAGTTCCCTCGTCTTCAGATATAACAGATGGGAGGCCATCTGAACAAATTCGCTGGATATTTCCAGATCCAGGCTCTGCATCTCGTCCAGATAGGCAAGATACTGGTCCAGGATATCTGAGACACGCAGGTCTTTGATTTCAATTTTATTTTTTTGCAGCAGCATCAGAATCAGGCTTAAAGGACCCTCAAAATCCTGCATACTGTCTTTCTCTTTTACTATGCTTTCCAAATGAAAGCTCAGATTCTCCATCATTTTCAGATCATCCGTTTACCAAGTGAAATGCCGCCTGTGCAACAGGCCACAGTCCGGAGAATGCAAGGCTGATCAGCTTCCCGAGCGGCTTTCCGAGCAGGCCGGACCATACCAGAACCAGCAGCAGCAGCGAGCCGTATCGTTCATAGCGCATCAGTTTCAGATACAAACGATCCGGCAGCAGGCTGAACAGTATTTTGGAACCGTCAAGAGGGGGAACAAAAATCAGATTAAAAATGCAGAAACCAAGACTGATATAAGCTGTAAGTTCAATTCCCTGCAGGAGTACTTTTCCCGCCTGCGTTCCGGACAGCGGGACCAGAAGGGATCCATACAGGAACAGGAAAACCACCGTAATCAGAAGGTTGCAGGCCGGACCGGCCAATGCGGTGACGGCCATGCCGCGCTTCGGATGCTTAAATCTCATCATATTGACCGGGACCGGTTTTGCCCAGCCGAAACGGAAGATGAGCATCATAAGCAGGCCAATCGGATCCAGATGTTTGAGGGGATTCAACGTCAGGCGTCCTGCACGCTTTGCAGTATCGTCGCCGAGAAGATAAGCCACATAACCGTGAGCCAGTTCATGCAGCGTGATGCAAAGAAGCGAGGGAATGACGCCGAGAAGTATGCTCACCAGATAAGTGAAATCAAATCCGTCCCATATTGTGCGAAGTGTGCCGATTGCCCTCGCCTCCAAGTTGAATTAGAACTTCCCGCTGTGGCCGGAGAACCCGGCAGAATTCACTGTCGTACCGCCCATGCTTCCTCCGGAAGATCCGCGGTCTTCATGCCGGATAACCGTACGGGTAACCGAGCGGTTCAAAAATACATCCCGTTTCAGACTCAGATTGATTCCTCCGGGAACAATGTATTCATCCGCCCCTGCCCGTCTGCTGACAGGCTTCATCTGCCGCTTCATCGTTTCACATGCAAAAAATGAAATGAGCAGCGGAATCCCGATGATCATCGCAAGGCTTACGCCGGAGTTCATGCGGCTGTGGTCATCATAAACGACGTCAAGCGGTTCTCCCCTGGAAGCCCTTGCCAGCAGATCATTGCAGCGTGAAAGGTAATCCGAGAATCCGTCATACCAGTCGTTTTCGCGAAAATCATCCAGAAATTCAGAAGCTATTACCTGCTGTCCGTAATCCGTGAAAGCATAATGCGCATTGCTGCCATAAGTAACCAAACTGTAATCGCGGTCCGCCATGCTCAGCAGAAGCAGAATACCGGATTTGGAATCTCCGATTCCAAGCTTATAACTCCGGTAAAAATCCTGTGCAAAAGAAAACACGTCGGATTTGGAATCATATTCTTTGTAATCTTCGAGGGTAACAATATAAACGCCGCATCCGTAATTTGATGAAATCTGCCTGGCTTTGTTTTCAAGATCCTGCCGCTGCGCATCGGAAAGGATTCCTGCGACGTCTGAAACATAATATGCAAGCGTCGAGTCTTCCGTATCAGCCAAAGCCTTTGACGGAACAAAAAACAGAAGCATCAGAACGGCTAGAAGGGCCGTAACGAGTTTGTTTCTCATCCTGCACCCCCTCAACGAAGAAGGATTGCAAGCAGCGCGGCAAGCGGAGCAGCAATCGCGCCCATCCATGCAAAATAACGTCCTTTGGAAACCGGAAGGTCTCCGATGAATTTCCCGGTCTGTCCATTCATCGCAAAAATATAATTATTGCCATTCCACCGGGTGCTCAGCATCCATACCGGCAGCAGCGCATAGGAAGTTTTTTCCCGGTACATCTGAACCTGTTTGCGGGTCGGCGAAACAGATGAATAACCGGTCACAGTGGAATCGAAAATCTGTTCAGCGGAATGGGTTCCGCGTTTTCTGGCCCGTTCGAAACTCTCGCGATCGTTCACATCGTAGATATCGGCAAAAAAGCCGGGCATATACGCGGAAGAGAACGGCTTGAGTTCGGAAAAATCAAACGGCTCGATGGAGTCCATCAGATCGTCGGGCATTTTTCGGGATCCGTCTGCCGGAATACGGGTAAAGCTGACGGAACCCGCCCTGCGAACATCAAAATAATCAGTGGTTGTTACCATCTCGTCGCCATGCTGTGCCGACATAACACGTGTTGCACGATAATGGATATCGGCTACCGCCCGGCCGTCAAACAGCCAGAAAGGCACATAGATGCCCTTGATCTCCTGAATATGGTTTTGGTCTGAAAACTTTCTGGAGAGCAGCAGTTTCCCTTTATAATACTGCTTCAGCGCAGATACCGCCTCGTCCTTTGAAAGCCGGAACGGAAGTATATAATCCGGTCTGAGGATTCCGTGAAACTGCCCCGGAATGACGGACGGATTGCCGCAGTACGGACAGCTGGTGGCAGCCGTGGTCGCATCACAGATCAATTGCGCTCCGCAGGATGGGCATTGATAGATCTTCATTCCCTCCTGTTCGGCATCCCAAACAGCATCGGAAATGTAATCAGCATCGTTATGTCCGGCAGCTGCGGCAGCTGCTTCTGCGGCAACCGCGTCAACAGCGGCCTGTTCGGCCTCCTGCAGCTGGTGCTGATAGTACTGCTCGATGCTCTCGGGCGTATGCGCCTTGCCGCAGTAATCGCACTGCAGCATTCCGCTTGCGCCGTCATAGCGCAGCGGAGCCATGCAATCAGGACACTGATAATTTGTAACCTGTGACGGCATAGTATTCTCCCATCAAAAGATCAGTCAGACGGCGTCTCCCTTATTCTTTCCAGGTCCTGCCAGGGAATGTGATCCGGCATCGGTTGATTTTTCTTTACCTGAATCAGATACCAGTCATCATAATAAAACGGCCGCTGCTCTTCGGCAAGGTCTTCCCACTTCGCTCCCCATGGCCGCATGTAGATCGTAAATGTAAACCGTTCGTCATTGGCATCATGTCTGAAGTTCTCCAGCATGAGCTCATTGCCGGCCTGCGGAAGGATCCATTCTCCTGCTGTGATTTTTTCATATAAAAAATAACCGCTCAGAGAGGAGAACTGATGATCATCGGTTTCCTGAAACAGAATCTCGCCCAGAGGTTCAGACCTGCTTCCGTCTTCATCCCACACGGTAAACCGGAGGCTTCCGTCTTTCTGCGGAGCAAAACTTCCGCAGCAGTCGTACCATGTAACCGGAAGCGTTCCCTCCGACTGTTCAATTTTCCACCAGCCGTACCAGTTCCCCGACCAGGCTTTCGGAATAATTTCCGCTTCATCCGCCAATTCGGATCCGGTCTCATCCGGCATTTCGGGGTCTTCCGGAACAAAACGAAGATGAACAGGCTCGTCGTCCGGTTGAAGGAACAGATCGCTTCCGTCAAGATAACCTGTCAGACGGACGTCGCCGATGGTGACAGAAAGCCGGTCCTGTTCATATTTCCATCGCAGCGCGCCTTCGGAATCACTGTTCAGGACCGCGCCGGTTCCGCCGGGATCCAAACGCAAAGTCAAACCGACATCCGCGACAAGTCCCTCGGACAGGATCACTCCGTCTTCTTCAATATTCTGTAATACATAACTGCCGGAGAGGCCGCTGGTATCCGCAGCCTCTCCGCAAGCGTTAAGCAGAAACGAGAAGAATAATAGTGCCAGAATAAAGAAAGAATTCCGAAAGACCACGGAGCGCATCTGTATCAGCCTGCTCCGGTTAATCAACAATATCTTCCTCGTTAAACGGATCCCCGCATTCCGGGCAGAACTTTGGCGGATTTGTCGGATCTTCCGGTTCCCAGCCGCATTTGTCGCAGCGGTATATGGGGGCACCGGCTGGCTTTTTGGTCCCGCATTCCACGCAGAACTTGCCCTTGTTCACGGTGCCGCATTTCTGACAGGTCCAGCCGGCCGAAACAACCGTCTCGGGCTTTTTGGCTCCGCATTCAGCGCAGAACTTCCCGGACGCCTGTTTTCCGCACACGGGGCAAACCCAAACGTCAGCAGGGGCCTTCTGGCTGTCCGCCATCTGAAAGAGTTCCTGTGCATTGACGCCGCCGGCTCCCTGTGCCATGTTCATGCCGACAAAACCCATGGCAGCACCAGCCGCCTCATTGGAGGCCGCGGCCTGCATAGCGGCGGCCTGCGCACCGACCAGATGTGCTGCCGCCATATTCGGATTTTTAAAGGCAGCGTTGCGCTGCAGCTCTTTGATGAGCTTTTCATCTTCCTCGCTGGCCTTTACGCTCGACACGCCTACCGAGACGATTTCAAGGCCGCGCACCTCGCTCCACTTTTCAGAAAGCTCGGTATTCAGCGCTTCCGCCAGTTCCTTTGTATGTCCGGGAAGTGCAGAGTAGCGGATACCCAGATCTGAAATCCGGGCAAAAGCAGGCTGCAGAGCGGTCAGCAGCTCCGCACGCATCTGTCCGATCAGCTGATCAACCGTATAGACGGTGGACACATTTCCGCATACATTGGTATAGAAAAGCAGCGGGTTCGTCATCCGAAAGCTGTATTCACCAAAACAGCGTACGGAAATATCCATATCCAGGCCGATATTTCTGTCCACTACGCGGAAAGGAACCGGTGAAGGAGTTCCGTACTTGTTCCCGGTAATCTCTTTTGTGTTGAAATAATAGATTCTCTGGTCTTTGGGAGGCTCGCCTCCAAAAGTGAATCTCTTGCACAACACCTTGAACACTTCAAAAACACTGTCGCTGAGGTTTCCGAAAAAAACGGATGGTTCCGTCGACGCATCATACTGGTATTCACCCGGTTCGGCACATACGTCAACGATCTTCCCCTGTTCTACAATCAGCATGCACTGACCGTCAGCAACTGCGATGACCGAGCCGCTGGTAATGATGTTGTCATTCCCATAGTTGCCGCTGCGTGCGGAAGAACGTTTCTTCCCTTTCGCTGCAAGGATATTATTTGGAAGCGCCTCACAATAAAAATACTCTTTCCACTGATCTGCAAGAATACCGCTCCCGGTGCCAAGTGCCGCATGAACGAGACCCATATCCGATTCCCCTTTCAAACAGTAATACACAATAAAAAGAATCTCATCGATTCCGTTTCATAATAAAAGAATAGCAGGCAAAAATCAAGTTCTGTTTTAAAAAAACGGCCTATTTTCCCCCTGAAACAGTGAAATTCCTCTTGAATTTCAGAATCCGATATGATATATTAACTGAGCTTTATTTGTATATATTTGTTTTCGAGTGAAAGGATGTCTCCTAAATGTCCACTGTTACTGTAGTATTTGCTGTTCTTCAGCTGCTTTCCGGTCTGGCCCTGACAATCATTGTTCTGATGCAGAGCGGTAAAAGCGCCGGTCTGTCCGGAGCGATTTCCGGCGGCGCCGAAACTTTTCTTTCCAAGGGAAAAGCAAAGACCCTTGATGCAAAACTTGCCAAGGCGACCAAGTGGTTTGCACTTGCATTTGTCGTGCTTACGCTGGTTTTGAATCTTGTCGGCTGATTAAATCTGATGGCTAAAACCCGGTGATCATTTCGGTCACCGGGTTTTTTCTGAAAGCAAAATATGTTTAACGGCAGCTCTGGATCAAAGACAGCAGATCTGCTTTTTCTCAACTCCTGAAAGATATGTGATTCTTGTAATACTTTTTCGAAACCTTTTCTGTGATTTGTTGTATTTAAGGGTGAGAGCTCTTCAATCAAAGGAGGTTCAGTATGGAAGACAAACAAATCGTTGATCTGTACTGGCAGCGTTCCGACCTGGCCATATCGGAAACAAATCGGAAGTATGGGAGATACTGCCATACCATTGCCTATAATATCTGCGGTGTTGACGAGGATGCCGAAGAATGTGTCAACGACACTTGGTTTCGCGCATGGAACCTGATGCCTGATCAGCGTCCGGCAGTATTATCGACATTTCTCGGCCGTATCACCAGAAATATCGCAATCAACCTGATCAAAACAAAAAACAGAATCAAGCGCGGCGGAGGGGAAGCGGTCCTCGTACTGGATGAACTGGAAGAGTGCATCCCGGGAGGAATAAACCCGGAAAAAGTCGTGGAAGAAAAAGAACTGGAAAAAGCGATCGGGAGCTTTGTATCCGGACTATCAGAAACGGATAAGAAGATCTTCGTATTGCGGTACTGGTATCTTGCATCCATTGATGAGATTTCGGAAAAGCTGAGTTTCAGTAAGGGAAAGATCAAAAGCAGTCTGTTTCGCACCCGCGGCAAACTGCGTGCTTATTTACAGGAGGAGGGCTTATGCTAGATTCGCTGATACTTCTGCGCGCTATGAACGGCATTCATGAGGAGGATGTAGTCATGGCCGGCAACATTTACTATCAAAACAGAAAAACTAAACCAACAGGAAAAATCATTCGCATCACCCTGCTTGCGGCGGTGATCGCTAGTCTGCTTACAGCTGGAGCATATGCAAAAGGATTTCTCGGCTCCAAAGCCATTATTATCCCTGAATCGACTACCGAGAGCGGAGATGCACTTATCTCCATCACGCAGCCGCAGGCAGTACCGGAGGAAATAGACAGTGAAGTAAATGAAAAAGTGGAAAATACGCAAAAGGCATGGAACGAGTGGCTGCAGTGGCGAGAAACCAGTCCTGATATCCCGCATATGCCGGGGATCTTTACCCCGCCGAAAGGCGCTGCCGTTTCCAACTATGTGAAGAATGAGGACGGGAGCTACACCCTCTATTTTTTTGACAAGGAGGAATTGAAGCTGATCCACGACGGGGAGGACGGAGAGGCGGATTTCTCTGCCGCCAGGCCTCTTGAGGTGCGTACCGCATCCGCAAAAGAAATGGCGGATCACGATGCATGGATAGACTATGTTAATCTCTCTTACGGCGATTATGACTTCAACTATGACATTCACACCAGGGCTGAAGCTGAAAAGCTTGAAGAGATCGCCGCAAAGTACGGTCTGCATCTGAGACACGGCAGCACGGTTCTCTGGAGCAAAGAAACTGTTGAAGAAAGTGACGCCGAGATGAACGCAACATACGGGACGGATCTCCATACCGACACCGATGATCCACGGTTTCTCAGTAACCGGGAACTGTGTGAACGGATCTCTGATGTTGCCTGTCATGGAGATCTTTTCCGAAAGATTCCGCGGGGTTTTGATAAAGTCTATTACTTTGATGAAGGAACTTTCTGCGTCAGTTATGACCATGAGCTTGACACCGGACTGCGTGTGCGCTGCTACGGCTACAACTCCATGTATGCGACGCTTTCCAGCGGCCGGGAGGTCGTATCGCAAATCACAGCCCCAGAAAGCTATCAGACCAGAACTCACACCGCACCGGACGGGACGGAATTGACGATCCTTCAGAAGGACAACGAGGCATTTTTGTATGTTTACCTTGACAAATCCTTCTTTGAGATGCACATTCACAGTGACGGTACTCTGTCCGAAACCGATGTGGATGCAGTTGCAGACAATCTGAACTACGGTAACATTGGTAAATAAAATGCTTTCCTGAGCCTGCTTCTCCATACCTGAGAGGCAGGCTCTTTTTGTTTAAAAGGAAATCAGGCAGGAAACAAGTTATAAAGACCCTACAGCTTCCGTGACGGGCATGGACATGATGCGCCTGACTGGTCCCCTCGCAGCCACATAAGCTGAGCAAAGTACCACGCTGACGATAATGAGGAGCTGCGACCAGGGAATCTGCCATGCTATGCCCCAGTAGTCGGTGATCGTGGTACGGTAGAACTGCGCATGCAGAGGAAGTCCGACGGCGCAACCGACCAAACAGCCTGAAATGCCGTAGCCCAGTGATTCAGCGGTTATCATCTGCCTGAGCTGATTTGAATCCATGCCGATCGCCCTCATCATACCATACTGGCGGTGCCTGGCGATGACACTCATGGAAATGCTGTTGATGATATTGAATACCGTAATCATCGCAACCATTACAAGGAACCCATAAACCAGAACGGAAAAAGCGAGATAGGTGCTGTTCGTTTCAGTTTTGACTTCACGCCTGTCGCTCAGAATCATGTTGTCGTCCGCGATGCTTCTGATTTTTGCAACAGTTTCGTCTTCATGGCCTTTTTCCAACTGCAGGTCGATGACGGAGTAATTGCAGCTGCCGAAGATCTCTGAGAATGTTTCTTCAGAACAGATCACGGTCGGATTGGTATCGGAACTGAAAGGGCTGTCGGAGAGAAGTGCGGCAACTGTGAGTGTTTTTCCGTTCACATCCATCGTATCGCCCAATTCGAACACAGTTTCCTTTTCGAAGGCGATGATGACTTTTCCGGTTTCATTTGCTGCGGCGTCAATGTTCCCGCGAAGCAGGTCAGCCTTGGCCCAGGCGAACTGTGTTTCATCGTAGGAAATGAGGTCTATCTGATCAGCTTTTTTGCAGTTTTCAACGTCTGCAAGGCGGTGCATGCGGCCGTACGCATACTTCACGCCCTCGATGTTGCGCAGATCATCCGCAAGGTCAGAACTAAGCCCGGCGCTGTAGGCAGAATAATACAGGCTGATGTCCGGAGAATATGGCTTGTTTGTGGGGAGTGAGTTGCCTATCCAGGAAATCATGACGGAAAAAGTGAGGAACAGGATGATGCTCAGTGCGAAGGAGCCCGTCATAAGAATCAGATTCTTCTTTATGGCAAACATGTGATGAACGCCCAGCGTGATCGGCACAGGAGCCTTCCCGAGCCTTACCATCCCCGCGATTTGTCCGTTACCATAACCGGAAACGGCTGCAATGGGAGATACTGCGGCAGCGCGCTTTGCGGGGGCAGCCGCAGCAAGGATGACGGTAATGTATCCGACCAGAATACCGATGCCTATCCCTATCCAGCTGATTTTGCCTACGGGCATTCCCGCCCATTCCCCGCCGATGCCGTATGCGAGCACGGCACAGAAAACCCAGCAGATGAACATGGAAATGGCAACACTTACAGGGATTACCAGAAGAAGCCAGCGCAGCGCTTCCCTGCGAACCAGGCGTTTGATCTGTTTTTTCCCGGCTCCTATACAGCGCAGCATTCCGTAGTATTCTGTGCGCTGTGCGACTCCGGCGTTAAGACTGCCGGAAATCATCATGATGCCGGCCAGAACCACGATGACGGCCAGGCCCGCAGCAATGCCGTAAAGCCCCACGATATAGTTGTTTGTGCTCATTCCCATGATGCCGAGAACTGCGCTGTTTTCTGCGACGTTTTCGTCGGTCCATCCGTGCGCGGCCTTAAGATTGGCGATGGTTTTCTTGATGGAGAGGCTCTGCTTGAACTGGATATAGTACTGCATCTCACGGATCTGGCCATTCGCCTCAGCCATCCGTCCCATTTCGGAGTAATCCAGGACAGCGAAGAGTGCGCCCTGAGCAAGGCTGTACGAGGTGTCATTGATCAAGCCGCATACGGTGTAGGAATACTCTCCCGCGGGAGTCTGGATCATGACAGTATCACCGATCCCGCAGCCAAGAATGCTTACCGCGTTTTGGTTGAGCAGCGCCTCGGAAGCGACATGCGGAAATCGGCCTTCCGCCAGCATATCATCCCATATTTCCGTAAAGAAGCTTTCCTCTGTGCCGATTACACATATCGGGCGGCCGTCAAGGCAGATGGGCTGGTCAAGCTGGTAATTGAAGGTATCATACCAGCATGCTGCATGAACATCAGCCTCATTCCATACGCTTTCCGCCTCTTCCTTCGGTACATGGTTGAGAGCGATATGCCAGTTGCCGTGGTCCCGAACCAGCTTTTCCGTCATATGCATATATTCGAAGTCCACCATGCTGAACACCGAGATTACCAGAACTACGGCAATCATGATGCAAAGCTGGGTTACCCGGTTGCTCCTGCGGTGCGCTTTTGCTGAAATCGCTGCCAGGGACAAATAGCTGCGCATCAGAAACACCTCCCAAGGTCCGTCAGGACCCCGTCGGAGACCCGCAGAACCCGCTCGGCGCTCTGTGCGATCGCACGGTTGTGGGTAATCATCAGAATGGTCTGCGAATATTTCTGCGA
>JAEIGA010019352.1_pt1 | contig 10381 bp, 8 predicted proteins | sample 9270691 | NCBI WGS metagenome assembly JAEIGA01 (sample SAMN17057246, study PRJNA624740) | gut metagenome | biome: biome; isolation source: fecal sample | host: Bos grunniens | place: China: Xizang | collected 2019
AACCGAACTGATTCCGCTCTGGGTGGCACTTCTGTATGGCAGGACGGCGATGTCCGCTGCAGAGAAGTAATCCGTCACTTCGGAGTCCTTGATGTATTTGAGTCTGGTACACACCATCTCCTTGTTCGGAAGAGCATCAATGAGCTTCTGATATTTCTCGAACGACCCGTACGGCTCTCCTGCAATGATCAGCTGATATCCTTCCGGAAGCATTCCGAATGCCTCTATCAGGATGTCAAGACCTTTATAAGTCCTGATGAGCCCGAAAAACAGAATGTTCTTCATTCCATGCTTCAGCCCGAGTTTTATTTCCGCTTCCTTCCTGTCGATCTTCTCCCCGAAGTGTGAGTAGAGAGGGTGTTGGATTACAGTATATCGGGCGTCCGGCTTCAGGTTCAGCAGGTCCTTTGATACAGCCTCGCACAGCGTTACGCATCCTGTACTTCCTTCAAGGAAATATCTTGTCAGGGGAGCGTCGAAGAAATGAGGCTCGTGTGGTATTACATTGTCAAGGATCGATATGACCTTGCAATGTTTCTTCATGTGTCTTGTTATGAAACCGAGGGACGGTGCAAAGTATGACATCCAATATCGGACAATCAATACGTCCGGCTCCCAGTTCCGGATCTCTCTTAATGTGCTGATGTAAGAGAAAGGATTGGCCGTATCCAGCAGAGATGTGCTCTCTACCGGTACGGCCTCATCATCTTCTGTCACGAACTGTGTCTTTCCCGGAAACAGGAATTCAGGATATTGTCTCTTGAAGTTGAATGCCTTGACAACATGACCCTTGCTCAGTTCACTATACAGGCATGCGTTAAACTGAGAGATTCCTCCTCGATAGGGATAGAAACAGGACAGTACAGCTATTTTCAATTACTTGTTATTTTGCGTTCTTCGCAGCAACGTATTCAGCGTTGAGGCCTTTGAGAACGTCGTCAGTGATGTCGAGTGAAGGATCTGCTGTAAGAACAGGAGCGCTGAGAGTCACGACACCGTCGTCGGCAGCATCGCCCTGACTGATGAGAATCATGGCGTACTTCTTCTCCTGATTGTACTTGGCGATGAATGTTGCGATCGCATCATTGATCTGGTTGTTCATCACAAGGAGTTCCTCGTTGATCTCGTTATTCTTCTGGTTAGCGTAGTTGTTGAATTCAACTTCCTGCTGCTGAAGCTTCTGTGCCTCGTGCTCGGCAGTTGTTCTTGTCATGAGACCCTTCTGAACCTTCTCCTGATACTTTGTCACTGCAGAAGCAAGATTGTTCTCTCTTCTTGTGATCTCGGCCTGAATGCTCTGCACCTTTGTCTCGACAACAGCTCTGAGGTCGTTTGCCATATCGTACTCAGCCATAAGTCTGGTTGCATCAACGTAAACGATAGCCCCCTTGCATACAAGTGAATCACAATTCTCAGTGGCAGCCTCACCAGCCTTTTCATTGTTAGCCTGATTGCATGAAACTGCTCCGAATGCTACTGCAGCGCCCATAACGAGAACGCTGAGGATTTTAGATGTCTTTTTCATTATAGTTATGTTTTTATTTTTGTTTTTGCATTCGCAATAAGTCACAAAGATAATTAAAAAATCTTGACTTTTGAAAGATATGACTGTATTGTTTTTTCCAGCCCCATATACAAGGCATCACATATGATAGCGTGCCCGATAGAGACTTCGTCTGTCCAAGGTATGGTTCTGATGAAATACTCGAGGTTCTCAAGGTTGAGGTCATGACCTGCATTTAATCCAAGTCCGCAGTCTCTGGCTGTTTCTGCCGTCCTCAGGAAGTCAGCGATTGCCGCTTCCGGGTTGTCGGGGAACATGAGTGCATAAGGCTCGGTATAAAGTTCCACTCTGTCTGCTCCACATGTCGCTGCCCCTTCTGCCATTTCAGGTCTGGCTCCTATGAAGATGGATGTCCTGATGCCTTCCTTCCTGAATTCCGAGCACACTTCAGTCAGGAATGAACGGTTGGCTATGGTATCCCATCCTGCGTTGGATGTGATGGCATCTGCTGCATCCGGGACGAGCGTCACCTGGTCCGGCTTCACTTCAAGAACGAGGTCTATGAATGATCCGATAGGGTTTCCCTCGATGTTGAGTTCTGTAGTTATCAGAGGCTTGATTTCCCTGACATCCGCATATCTGATATGCCTTTCATCCGGCCGGGGATGGACTGTAATGCCTTCTGCTCCGAATTTCTCACAGTTCACGGCAGCAAGTGCCACGTCGGGCATTCTACCGCCTCTCGCATTTCTGACAGTCGCTATCTTGTTTATGTTGACACTCAGTCTGGTCATGAGGTTCGATTTAAATTAATTATCAGACAAAAATATATAATAAAGTTCAATTTTAAAGAATAATATGCTATTTTTGGCAGCTGTTTACTTAAGAAATCCTAATGAAGGTTGCAATATACAACGGCCTGTATGAACCAGGTTTAGAAATAAAAGACAAATATGATACCATGTTGGCTGAGTTTCGCAGTGCTGGCTGCGAAGTCGTCGAGGTCGGGGATGACTGCTCAGGACTGGAGGGATGTGACTGTCTGTTGAGTGCAGGTGGTGACGGTACGTTCCTGTCCGCCTCATCCTTGTCTTTGAGGACTGGCATTCCGGTTGCCGGAGTCAATTTCGGCAGGGTGGGATTTTTGTCGGAAAATCGCCCGGAGGATATTGTAAAGGCTATTGTTTCCGGCAATTACAGAGTTGAGGATACGGCGGTTTTAAACGCATCTTTTGAGGGAGATATTTCTGATGGGGCAGAATGTTTCTGGCCATATGCCTTCAATGAATTTACTGTTCACAGAGTGGGTGCCGCAATGCTTGGAGTAGACGTGGATATTGATGGTGTAAGCCTTCCTACGTACTGGGCTGACGGTCTGATCGTCTCGACAAGTTCAGGCTCTACCGCGTATTCCCTGAGTGCTGGCGGACCGATAGTTCTCCCTGAATCCAGAGTCCTGATAATCAACCCGATAGCACCTCATAATCTGAATATCAGACCGTTGGTCGTTCCTGATACTGTGTCCATATCGATACGGATTCATTCCCGTGATGGCAGGGCTGTGTTTACGGCTGACACCAGATCTATGGAAATCAATGAAGATGTCCTGATCAGGCTGAATGTGGCACAGTTTTCGCTAAAGCGTGTCCGGCTTAACGATTCCAATTTTATAAATGCTCTTACAGAGAAGCTTCATTGGGGTGAGGATGTAAGAAATGTCAAGAAGTAATATGTCAATGGAAAATATCAGCAATATACCCGTTCATGTGTCGATGATTATGGACGGAAATGGCCGTTGGGCCAAGGAACGTGGCAAGGAAAGGGTCTACGGCCACTTTGAGGGGGTTGAGAGTGTCCGTGCATGTGTCGAAGCAGCAGTTGAGACAGGAGTGAAGTACTTGTCTCTTTATGCGTTTTCAGAAGAGAATTGGAATCGTCCTCAGGCAGAAGTTGATACGCTGATGGAACTTATGGTCAAGGCAATGGCTGATGAAATGGCATCTTTGGATAAGAATGGGGTCAGATTCATGGTAGTAGGAAACAGAGCCAGACTTTCGGACAGCTTGAATCAGGTTATCGACTCATGTATGGAACAGACGGCCTCCAACAGAACCCTGACTCTGATAATCTTTCTGAGCTACAGCGGAAAGTGGGATATTCTTCAGGCAGCCAAGAGAATGGTGGTCAAGGCTTTGGAGTCTCCTGAAGCTGCTGAGGATATTCTTGATATGGATATCGCAGGATTCGATTCATATCTGTCTACTGACGGAATTCCTGATCCGGATCTTATAGTACGTACTTCAGGTGAGTGCAGGTTGAGCAATTATCTTTTGTGGCAGGGAGCATATTCCGAACTGCTTTTTGTTGACACATTATGGCCGGATTTCAGAAAGGAAGATTTCAAAAAGGCGTTGGAATACTATTCTAAACGCGACAGGCGTTATGGAAAAGTGAAATAATTGCTTATCTTTGCAGTTTTGAAATTAATATCAAGATGAGGTTATATAGATTGGTCACCCTTATATCTGCGTTAGTTCTGTCGTGCCATTTGTGGGCACAGCAGGCTGGCGAAGATGTTGTGGTGGATTATAACAATCCAAAGAAATATATCGTAGGAGGCGTCAGAGTCGAGGGAAATCAGTATTTTGCGCCCGAACAGATTCTTCAGATCACAGGTCTTCAGAAGGGTATGGAGGTCACTGTTCCCAGCGAAGAAATGTCTGCCATAGTCAACCGTCTGTGGATGCAGAAATATTTTGAAGATGTAGGTGTGGCCATCGACTCCATTGCACCATCCAGGGATACGGCATTCTTCAAGGTGACTATCGTGGAGAGACCAAGAGTTTCACGTTGGACATTCAGTGGTGTCAAGTCCGGTGAGCAGAAGGAACTGCTTGAAAGACTGAATCTCCGTAGAGGAGGAGAATTCTCGGATTATGTGGCAAAGACATCAACTGATATCATCAAGAGGTACTATAAGGAAAAGGGATTCCTTAATGTAGATGTTGATGTCAGGACCAAGCGTGATACTGTGATCAAAAGTGCGATAAGGGTTCAGTTCGCTGTTGACAAGGGAGAGAAGGTCAAGATCAAGACAATCACTTTCAACGGCAATGACCACGTCAAGGAGACCAAGCTCGTAAGGGCTATGAAGAAGACAAGGGACGCGCGTTTCATGAACTTCTTCAGTTCCAAGAAATTCAATGAGGCAGAGTACGAGAATGATAAACGTGCAATGATCAGTGCCTTCAACGAGGCCGGATATCGTGACGCAAGAATCATCAAGGACACAATGTACTATGTGGAGCCTGGTCGTCTTCAGATTGATTTTGACATTGATGAGGGAAAGCAGTATTTCTTCAGGAATATAACATGGACAGGTAACTCTGTGTACAGTTCTGATGTGCTCAATGAAGTGCTGATGATCAATAAGGGAGATGTCTATGATGTCGTGACCATGGAGAAGAGACTCTTCGGCGGTGGAAAGCAGAATGAGTATGACGTTTCCAAGATGTATCGTGACAACGGCTACCTCTTCTTCAATCTTCAACCTGTCGAACTCAATATCGAGGGTGACTCCGTGGATGTGGAGATGCGTGTTGTTGAGGGTAAGCCTGCAACACTCAATAATATCGTCATCAATGGTAATGACCTTACCAATGAAAGGGTTATCCGTCGTCAGGTGTTCACACGTCCGGGATATCTTTTCAGCCAGTCGGATTTCGAGCGTTCGATTCGAGAAATCGCTTCAATGGGGCAGTTCGATCCTGAGTCCATCACCGACCCGGCAAAGGGATATTCAATCATACCTAATCAGTTGAATAATACCGTAGATATCGTCTACAACGTTACTGAAAAGCCTTCAAGCCAGCTTGAACTTTCAGGAGGTTGGGGCGGTAATACATTCGTGGCGACAGTCGGTGTGAGCTTCAACAACTTCTCTACACGTCGTTTCTTCGACAAGACTGCGTGGAGACCTGTTCCGCTTGGAGATGCCCAGAATCTGTCCGTACGTTTCCAGACCAACGGTACATATTATACCAGCCTCTCGGCAAGTTTCTCGGAGCCTTGGCTCTTCGGTAAGAAGCCTACATCGCTGAACATGTCGCTCTACTATACAAGGCAGACTAATTCATACATATATTATAATATCCTCAATAATGACGAGTATATGGAGGTGTATGGATTTGCAGCAGGTCTTGGTAAGCGACTGAAGTGGCCGGACAACTATTTCGTACTATATAACCAGCTCAGCTGGCAGACATATAAACTCCAGAACTGGGCATATCAGTTCATGTTCGATACAGGTATCTCACATAACTTGAGCTATACACTGAGCTTGTCTCGAAATTCTACCGACCAGCAGATATATCCTCGTCAGGGATCGGATTTCAGCTTCTCATTGCAGCTGACTCCGCCTTATTCACTTTTGAGAAAGAAGGATTATGGCCTTCTTGATGAAGATGGAAATCCTAAGAAGGTTTCAAGCTGGAAGGATATTGACTACAGCTACCAGTCGTCACAGAATCATTACAAGTGGATCGAGTACCACAAGTGGTCATTCAAGGGTGCGGTCTATACCAAACTTGTAGGGGACCTTGTCCTCATGGCCAGAGCACAGTTCGGTTATCTGGGATACTATAACAGAAAGTGGGGTTATTCTCCTTTCGAGGGTTTCCGAGTCGGTGGTGACGGAATGTCCGGATATGATACATATGGGTCTGAAATCATCTCTTTGAGAGGTTACGAGAACTACTCTCTGACTCCAATCGCCTCAGACCGCAGCTCTACCGGCAACTATTATGCGGGTAATGTGTATGATAAGTTCACTGTCGAGCTCCGTTATCCTGTGATCCTGCAGCCACAGTCTACCATTTATGCCCTCCTTTTCCTTGAGGGAGGTAACTGTTGGTCCGATATCAGAGATTTCAATCCGTTCCAGATCAAGAGGTCTGCCGGTGTCGGTGTGAGAGTGTTCCTCCCTATGATCGGACTGCTCGGTGTTGACTGGGGATGGGGCTTCGATGACCCTGTAAACGGAAAGAGTCAGTTCCACTTCGTCATCGGACAGCAGTTCTGATGACAGATGGCATCTTGAGGCATGCTGCCGTCAGGACCCTGTTATGAATAATATTTAAAACAAGAAATAAAATGAAAAAGGTGATTATTATCGCAGCGATGGCCCTGATGTCTGTAGCTGCAATGGCGCAGGAGACAAAGTTCGCTTTTGTTGACTTCAATGAGATCGTAATGCTTATGCCGGAGATGGACGAGGCAAGAGCAACTCTTGAGGAGAATTCAAAGACAAACGAAGAGATTCTCATGACAATGTATGAGGAGTATCAGAATAAGATGAAGCAGTATCAGCAGAATGCAGCTTCATGGTCTCAGTCTATCCGTGAGATGAAGGAGAAGGAACTTGTAGACATCGAGTCGCGTCTTGAGCAGTCGCAGCAGAGCCTTCAGCAGGAGCTCCAGCAGCTTCAGCAGAGCCTTCAGGCACCTATCGTGGAGAAGGCTAACAAGGCTATCGGAGAACTTGCCAAAGCCAAGGGTGTTGCCGCTGTGTATGATAGGAGCACATTCCTGTATGTAGATGAAACTCAGATGATTAACCTGACTCCAGAGGCGAGGGTTGCTCTTGGAATTCCAGAAGGAAGGACATTGGAGACACTTCAGGCAGAGATGATGGCCAAGGCTCAGGCAGCACAGGCAGCTCAGGCTCAGTAAAAACTAATCTCAGAAATATTTCACCGGCATCTGTCAGATGCCGGTTTTTGTTTTTAAAAATCTTATGAATTGTATTCTTCTTGTCGGAAAATTATTATACATTTGTATCATAATATGATTTTTTGATTTTAATTCATAACACTAACTATGCAACATAAGGTAATTGATACTAAAGATGTTGTCATTAGATTTGCAGGAGATTCGGGAGATGGTATGCAGCTCACCGGGTCTCTTTTTGCAGATATGTCTGCCATCTTTGGTAACGGACTCTCAACGTTTCCGGATTATCCGGCTGAGATCAGAGCTCCTCACGGCACCGTTTCCGGTGTTTCCGGCTTCCAGGTTCATATCGGTAGCGAGCAGGTGACTACTCCAGGTGACTTTTGTGATCTCCTGGTGGCAATGAATCCTGCTGCACTCAAGGCTAATGCAAAATGGCTGAAGAGGACCGGTATGGTGCTCATGGATGCTGACACTTTCGATGAGGATGGCTTGAAAAGGGCAGGTCTTGGTGATGATCCTGTCACAGAACTTCATATCGAAGACAAGACTATCATTGCGGCTCCGATTACAACCTTGACTCATGAGAGTCTTAAGGAAAGCGGTCTGGACAAGAAGACTGTCGAGAAATGTAAGAATATGTTTACACTCGGAATGGCATGTTATATCTATAACCGTCCGATGGAGTATATATTCCAGTACCTTGAACGTAAGTTCGGCAAGAAGAAACCGGAACTTGTCGAACCGAATAAGAAGGTTCTTAAGGATGGCTTCAATTATGCAGCTAACATTCAGGCTATTCCTAATACATATAGTATTGAGCCGGCTCAGCAGGAAAAAGGCCTTTATAGGAATATCAACGGTAACCAGGCTACTGCATGGGGACTGCTTGCGGCCGCTGAAAAGGCAAATCTTCCGTTGTTCTGCGGATCATATCCTATTACTCCGGCCACCGGTATCCTTGAGGAACTTGCTGTTCACAAGAGTCTCGGTGCAAAGACAGTTCAGGCAGAGGATGAAATCGCCGGTATATGTACCGCTATAGGTGCTGCCTTTGCTGGAAACCTTGCAGTGACCACAACTTCCGGTCCCGGACTTTCACTCAAGTCCGAGGCTCTCGGCCTTGCAGTGATGACGGAACTTCCGCTCGTCGTGGTTGATGTCCAGCGCGCCGGCCCGTCTACAGGTATTCCTACAAAGACAGAGCAGACAGACCTCAACCAGGCTCTCTATGGCCGTAATGGTGAGTGTCCTATGGTTGTAATGGCTGCGCATTCTCCTGCGCACTGTTTTGATGCTGCATTCAATGCAGCAAAAATAGCAGTTGAACACATGACACCTGTACTTCTTCTTACAGAAGGTTTTCTCGGAAATGGCTCTGAGCCTTGGCTTATTCCATCTATGAAGGATTATCCTAAGATTGTTCCGCCATTTGCTCAGCCAAATACTGAATACAAGCCTTTCCAGAGGGATCCTGAAACCCTTGTCCGTCGTTGGGCAGTCCCAGGAATGGCTGGTTGCGAACATCGTGTGGGTGGTCTCGAGAAGAATCATGATGGCGTGATTTCTTCTGATCCTGCAAACCATGAACTGATGTGCAGGGAGCGCTATGAGAAGGTGCAGAGAGTTCCGGTTCCGAAGTTGGAAGTTGAATGTGGTCCATTGAAGGGAGGACGACTTCTTGTTGTGAGCTGGGGTGGAACATATGGACATGTTACGTCGGCGATAAATGAGGCTCTTGCGGAAGATTACGATGTTGCACATGCTCATTTCGACTATATCATGCCTCTTCCGGCCAATACAGCAGAAGTCTTCGCGAATTATGATAAGATTCTAGTATGCGAACTGAACAGCGGACAGTTTGTCAATTACCTTAGAGCGGAACTTCCTGATTTTAAGTATCTGCAGCTCAATAAGGTACAGGGACAGCCGTTCCTTGTGCAGGAAATCGTGGAAGCAATCAAGTCGAACTATTAATCAGTCTGGTATGCCAAGATATACATTCAAAGAATTCAAGAGTGACCAGGAAGTGAGATGGTGCCCAGGTTGCGGTGACCATGGTGTGCTTGCTGCTCTTCAGAGAGCCCTTCCGGATGTGACTGAAGCGCTCGGCTACAGTAAGGAAAGGTATGTTGTCGTTTCCGGAATCGGTTGCTCGTCACGTCTGCCTTATTATATGAACACCTATGGATTCCATAGTATCCATGGTCGTGCAACTGCCATTTCAACTGGAATCAAGGTCGCGAATCCTGACCTCACAGTATGGCAGGCCTGTGGTGATGGTGACGCCCTTGCAATCGGCGGTAACCATTTCATACATGCCGTCAGAAGAAATGTGGATATCAATATCATTCTCTTCAACAACCAGATTTACGGTCTGACAAAGGGACAGTATTCGCCGACATCACGTTTCGGAGCGATTTCAAAGACTTCGCCTTACGGAACAGTAGAACAGCCGTTCAACCCTGGAAGCCTTGTGCTTGGAGCAAAGGGAACGTTCTTCGCCCGCTCGCTTGACTCGGAACTCAAGCTCAACTCTGAAATCATGCTTGCGGCTGCAAAGCATGACGGATGTTCTGTAATGGAAATGCTTGTGAACTGCGTCATCTTCAATGATGGAACACACAAGGTTATTTCTGACAGAGAACATCGTGCAGACAGAACCATCATTCTGCGTCACGGTGAGAAGATGATATTCGGTAAGAACAACGACAAGGGTCTTATGCTTGACGGTATGGGTCTCAGGGTCGTTACGATAGGTGAGAACGGCATCACGGAGGATGATATCCTTACACATGACGCACATTCTGACAATGTCGGCATCCATATGATGCTTGCTGACATGAAGTATCCGGATTATCCTGTGGCACTCGGAGTGATCCGTGATGTAAAGGCTGTTACATATGATGATGGTGTAAGGGATCAGGTGACAGATCAGAAGTCAAAGTCGAAGATCCAGTGCGTTGACGACCTGCTCAGAAGCGGCAGCACATGGGAAGTGAAATGATTCCATGTCATCCCGAGCGAAGAGTGACCATTCCATGTCATCCCGAGCGAAGTCGAGGGATCTCATATAACGAAAGAACCAAATCAATAATTAATAACAAACATGAACACAAACGAATTAATGGCCAGACTCCAGGCCAA
>JAEIGA010019353.1_pt1 | contig 10381 bp, 6 predicted proteins | sample 9270691 | NCBI WGS metagenome assembly JAEIGA01 (sample SAMN17057246, study PRJNA624740) | gut metagenome | biome: biome; isolation source: fecal sample | host: Bos grunniens | place: China: Xizang | collected 2019
GGAATATGAGTACAGTTTTGAAGTCCAGGAGGGTACCTACAAAATAAACGGAAAGCAACTGACATACTATGTCCTGTACTATAAAGACAGTGAAAACAGCAGCAGCCCCCAGTTGTGGGAGGCCTGGTCCAGCAATCTCAGCCGTATAGACCTGATATGCACAGATGAGTTTAAAGAATATCAGAGACCGGTTCGGAAAGACGGCGTGAACCAGGCATCGTTTGCAGTTAAAAAGAGTAAGTACACAGACCACACGAAGCTTTCTGTCACAGGGACAATGATATATGGGTATTTCGAGAAGTATGAGCAGGTGTCTTTGCAGCTCTTCGATAAAGGGATCTCCTATGCAAGCGGGTTCAGAAACGAGATACGCGTAAGTGACAAAAACGGAAATGAGAGACTTGTCAATAGACTTGATGAAGGCCAGGAGGCAACACTTGTTTTTGATAACATTTCGCTCCCTTACGGAAAAGAAAATCCATACTGGATCTATGGAAAAGAATACGGAAAAATCGTTAACTACAGCTATGAAAAAACGGTAGAAGAGAGAAGGGAAAGGCCAGCTGCCAGCAGTTATTCCAATTCCAGCCACAGTTCCGGAAATTACACATATTCACCCGGAGCTGCCACTCCCGATATGAAATTCACTGTAGAAGAGATAAATTTCAATGATAACAGGCAGCTGCTGTTTACCGGGCACCTGAATACCGGAACAGTGCAAGTAAATGACCGTATCATAGCTCTGAAAAAGTTCGGAGACCGCCTGGAAGGCAGGGTCGAGGGTATCATCAAACCAGTCAAAGAGGGAAAGAAATGGGTGGACTCGGAAGTCACATCCGTATCTGCTCCACTGGGACGCAGCATCACTCTCGTCATTGAAGGGATCCCGGTCCAGTCACGGAACAACATCACTCAGATAGTAGGGAAATAACACAGATGCAAACAATAAAGGACAACTACATATACAAGTTTTCCGTAGACAACGAACCCGTCGCATATGCCTCAGACGGAGAAACACTGAGATTCCGTACCAGAGACTGTTTCAACTGCCAGATAACTTCTGAAGAACAGACCATGGACAAAATAGTCTATGAGGAATGCAATCCTGCTACCGGACCTGTCTATATAGACGGAGCAGAACCCGGGGATGTTCTTGCTGTGGACATTCTTGAGATCGAGGTAGCGGATCACGGTGTGGTAGCTGCTGTTAAAGGGTTCGGCATCCTTTCAGAACTCGGAGAGAGCAGGACAAGGATCGTTGAAGTAAAGGATGGATATGTGTATTTCAATGATGTTAAATTCCCTGCGGTCCCGATGATAGGGGTGATCGGCACAGCTCCCTCTGACAGATCCGTCATAACAGGATATTCCTTTGAAGGCGGCGGAAATATGGACAGCAGGAAGATCACAAAGGGGACAACAGTATATCTTCCGGTGCGTGTCCCGGGAGGACTTCTCGCCATGGGAGATGTCCACGCTGTCATGGGTGACGGTGAAGTGTGTGAGACAGGTGTAGAGATAAATGCAGATATCCAGGTCCGGGTGAGGCTTATAAAAGACTTTGAACTCAACTGGCCTGTGACCGAAACAGAGGACGCATGGTTCGTCAATACGAACGGAGTTGAGTGCAATCAGGCGATCGAGAGGGGATACAGGGAACTGCTGAGGCTCATTACTAACGCATACGGATGGGACAACACGGATGCCACTATGTACATGTCACTGCAGGCACTTGTGGAGGCAAACCAGGCAGTCCTCGGCCAGAATTATCTGGATGAAAAAGGCCCGACATTCAGGGTTGGAATTCCGAAGCTTGATTCTAAGCCGAGACTGATCCCGTAATTAAATAGAATTAAAGAAAAGAAATATGGCCGGGCAACTGCCCGGCCAATACTTTTATATTCAATACATCAGTCTTTATATGGCCACGCGACCTCATCAGTGATCGGACATACATATTCCTTACCCGCCATAGCTTCCTTGAACTCTGCCTTAGCGGCTTCCTGAAGCTCAGGATCGCAGATCAGGTCATATGCGCCTGCCGCCATGACTTTGGCTGCGCGGATCATTCCCTTCATTCCGATGGAATGACCGGAGCACGCTGTCACCATCCAGCTGTGTCCGCCGGAGAGGGTAGCCCAGCAGCAGTCGGAGTTGGCAACGCTGGGGCAGATATGCATGACATCCGCATAGTCCGTGGATCCGCCGCCGAATTCCTCTGCAGGAGCAACTATCTCTGAGGATATCGGAACAGTTACGCCTTTTTCGTATAACGGGCTGTTTGCGTTGATAGCGTCTGCGAATGCGAGTTCCTCTTCGGTATATTCCACATTCGGGATCTCCTCGCGGACCTTCTGCATGAGATCTACCAGCACACGGTTCTGCATGGTTGGATAGATACCGCCGAGACGCTCGATCTCAAGTGTGGTCTCCGTCATATGAGCAGCGCCTTCCGCACACTTAACGACACGTGCGAAAGCGTCACTGATAGCTTCGCGGGTTATGCCGCGCACGAAATATTTGGATTCCGCAAAATCCGGCACAACGTTAGGAGCCAGTCCGCCGTCCGTGATGATGTAATGCATGCGGACATCGTCAGTCACGTGCTCACGGAGGAACTCCACGCCAAGATTCATCAGTTGAACTGCGTCCAGCGCGCTTCTGCCGTTCTGGGGATTTCCTGCTGCGTGAGCGGTCCTGCCGCGGAAACGGAAGAATGCGCCTTCCACGCCGTTGCTGGGAGAATAGGAGTTGCGGTTAGAAGAACTGGGGTGCCACTGGATGTTGAAATCGCACTCGTAGAACGCACCGTTCTTCGCCATGAAGCCTTTTCCGGAGAGCTGTTCTTCAGCTGGGCATCCATAGAAGATGATGGTGCCTTCCTTGCCGGATGCTTCAAGCTCAGCCTTGAGGCCGAGACATGCTCCGATGCAACCCACGCCAAGCAGGTTGTGACCACATCCATGTCCGATACCGCCTTCAACAATGGGGTCTTTTATGGGCGAGACATTCTGGCTGAGGCCCGGCAGGCAGTCGTATTCAGCGCAGAACCCGATGACCGGGTGTCCGGATCCCCATACAGCGCGTATAGCAGTCGGCATTCCGTATGCGCCAAGCTCTGTTTCGAATCCTTCCTCCCTAAGATAATCTGCTATCCACGCAGCTGCTTTGTATTCATGCCAGCCCATCTCCGGGTTATCCCAGATCCGCTTAGCAAGTTCGCAGAGCTTATCAGCATGTTTGTCGATGACAGCAGAACTCAATCTATCACTCATGGTAATTCTCCCTCGATAATTTAATTTTATATTAGCTATTATACACCTAAGAGACGGTATATAGTTAGATAGTATTGTATATGCTTTCCAGAGAACAATGTGAGGTGGAGTGACAGCAGGAAAATAAGTATAATATTAAATAGTACAGGAAATGTAGTTCATTACTGACTGAACAAAAAGAGGTTTAAGATGAAAGACAAGAAAAAGGCGAACCTTATCATATGCGCTCTGTGTCTTGTACTTGCGACTGTATTCATGTTTGTCGCAAACAGCATACAGCACGGAAACGGAACCATTGAGATCATCGATGGGGAGATACCCGCAGAAGGCGGATATCTGACTTATAAGATGTACAGACCTGTGAGCGCCACTGCAGAGAACAAAGCACCTGCAGTCCTGCTTCTGCATGGCTATCAGAACGACCATGAGACATGCGCTGCATACGCGATAGAGCTTGCAAGAAGAGGGGCTGTAGTACTGTGCCTGGACGAATACGGACACGGCGCCAGTTCTCTGGGACTCCTCAGCAGAGGCTATGTGAATCACGTAGTAAAGGTAAATTACGGCAACGATTCTGAAGCTGACGGCACATTCAAGAAGATCGGCGGATCAAAGAGATACAGGATCCTCATGAACTTCTCCAACCTGTCGTTCTTCAATGACCACTATTCCGAAGATGATGCCGGCAATGCTGTCATCGATTCATCCTGTGGCGGATCGCTAGCATATGAATATATGTCCAAGCTCCCATACGTTGAACCGACACGCATGGCAGTAAGCGGCCACTCCATGGGAACATGGTCAAGCTGGACTGTCGGCGCAGATTTCACTGGTACCGATATTGCTCCGAAGGCAATAGTGCTGCAGTGCGGTGAGCTGTTCACGGACGATGTCTACGACTCAGCGAACATAAAGTTCAACAACGTTTTGCTACTTCAGGCCAAGTATGATGAGTTCTCCTATTTCAGGGATTATCAGAAAACAGTAGGCGACAACCTGCTTAAGTCCGATCTGAGAACCTCTTTCCTAGGGACTACTGCTGCTGAAGCCCAGTGGAACAAGACATACGGCAGTTTTGATGACGGCAGTGCCAGAAGGATGGAGCTGCTGTACACGAACCACCGTCTTACCACACACCATCTCGGCGGTCTTGCTGTGGCTATGGACTGGTTCGATAAGGCTATAGACCTGCCTACAGATCTCGCCAACACGGATCTGGTAGCTAAAGGCAAGGAATATCTTGTGCTGGGAGCCATGCTGCTCGTCCTCGCGAGCCTGTTCCCGCTTATGAGCCTGCTGCTTGAGACGCCACTCTTCAGCGGTGTTAAGCAGGAACTCCCTTCAAAAGAGACTATGACCACAAAGAAGGGCTGGGTAAAAGGAGCTCTTATCACTATCCTTCTGTCCGGTGCGACTTTCCCGTTCATGACGCAGCTCGGTCACGCGCTGCTGCCGCTGCCTGAAGGCATATTCCGTATGACAGTGGGCAACGGCTTCCTCGGATGGTATCTGCTTCTGATAATCGTAATGCTGATCACCGGAGCCATCACAAGAAAGAACCTTAAGAAAAACGGACTCACCATAGAGCAGATTGACTGGAGTGTATTCTTTAAATCGCTGCTCCTCGCGCTTGTCCTTATGGTCTATATGTATATAGTGAACCTCATCTACTGCCTGCTTTTCGATCTGGACCTGAGATTCATCTGGCCGTTCTTCAGACCGTTTACCGCAAAGAGGTTCCTGCAGTTCCTTGTTTACATTCCGGTGTTCACGGTCTTCTATCTGCTGAATAACAGCAAGATAATGAGAGACCTCAGAACAGACGCTACATACGAGGAAGGAGCGAAGGGATTCCTTAAGAACTGGTTCAGCAATTTCCTGCTCATGGCAGGCGGAGTGCTCATTATCGTTCTCATTGAGTACATCCCGTTCTTTGCGAACATCGGACCCGGAGCCGACTTGCTGTTCGGATCAACGTTCGGCGGACCGTTCATGTCGATCCTCATCCTGTTCGTTCCTCAGGTTATGTTCTTCTCCATCCTGTGCACATATGCATACAGAAAGACTGGAAGGGCATACACAGGCGCATGTCTTGCTGCCATGCTTGCGTGCTGGATAGTGACAGGCGGATCCTCATTCCTGTGAAAAGCATTTGAGAGAAAACCAGCATGATTCCATACAAAAACAACGCAGTTGCAAAGAGCAGACCCAGTGCTACGAAAGCCGGGCGGACAGAATACCTGGACAAAAAGGGAAAAGTAATTGGATACAGCAAACCCAATTTCCGAAAGTCCGGGGAGACTCTCTACTATGACAAAAAGGGGAATATGGTTGGGAAAGAGGTCAGAAGCTACAGGAATCCCAGCAGATCAACCTTTTACGATGAAAAAGGCAAGGAGATCGGCTCCAGCTACAGGAACCAATACAGAAGCAGGACTGAATACTACGACAACAAGAAGAACCAGCTGTATTCGGCGCACAGAAACCATATGAAAGAAAGCAGAGCTGTTTTCTTTGAGCCGACAAAATTGCAGGAGAAAAATCTCAGGGATCTGAAGGAAGAGAACAAACAGTATGAACCTGGCTTATTGCACCAAAAGACAGGTTCGGGGACAGGTTCCGGATCCTCCTCAGGATGTCTCACATCTGTTCTTGTGATCTTCTCAGTGATATCAGGTATATTTTTGCTTAAATAATATGAGAAAGGATAATAAAAATGTCAGCAGATAAGGAGAAGGAAAAAATCGAGCTGAACAGGAACCGCAACTCAGTGCTTCCGGTCCCCGGATATACCGGGCGCAGTTCATCTTCTGCATACGGTATAGTCACATCGATCGTCCTGATAGTCCTTCTTATTGTAGGAATTATAGTGTTCTTCAAATAATATTGTTTAATAATGATTGCCAGAGTGTATAATCTATATATACTCTGGCATTCTGCCGTTTATGGAGATTTTTGAGGACCCTCATGAAGACAAAGAGAAAGATCGGCTTATTACAAGTCTTTGCTGTCGAATGCATAATTCTGACGGTAGTCTTTGGCTTGCTCTTCTGGGCTGAGACACAGGTGACCGAACGGGCAACTGAGAAGAAGCTCAGGGAGAGGGCGGAGAGCATCTCTGAATCTTTTATGACCAGTTATCTGGATCTGCACGGCATAATGGACAGATATGACGCAGCTGTACAGGCAAGGGCAGAAAGCCTTGCTTTTCTCGTAAGTCACAGTGATGAGATAAATGAAGAAAATATAATGACACTGTGCCCGATGTTTGATGCCGATGAACTTTATCTTTTCGGATCAGAAGAAGATATCCCCGATACCCACGAGAACGGCATCAATTATGTTGCTGAGGTCGGCGATGGGCGTTTCGTCATGCTGACTAAAGATGCTACAGAATTGGATCAGATAATGCGTCAGTTTGAAGAGAATAATGCGTTCTATGGATACAATACTCTGACAGACGATCTTTATTTTGTTCTCCAAAGCAATAACCATTACATAATGGCATGGCCGGAGGATAAGGGTGATTATATCTACAGTAAGATAGATGAAATAGGAATCCAGTATGAAGACCTGGATCTTGAGAAGGGGAAATGGCTCAATATCCTCGGAGAGAGATATTTTACTGTCAGCGTGGCAGATGAGGAAGACAGCACTACTACAGTTTGTGCAGTTTCCTATAAAGATATGACAAAAAACATCAACATAGCGCTTGGTGTTCTGTATGCTCTCATTATCCTTATCGTTACCACTCTTGCTACATACAGCTATTTCTGCAGACAGGAAGAGCAGCAGTCCGAGGATGCGAGCGGGCCGTACTCGAGAGCAATGGTCATCCGCAAACTGAAGATATATATAATGGTCGGGCTGGCATTCATAGGCTTCGTGACATTCTATATCCAGTCCCTGTACTCTCTGTCTCTTAACTCGATGGAAGCTGCGGAGGCCAAGCAGAACATACAGGCTGCTTTGGAAAATACAGATTCCAAGAGAACCACTATAGAGAATATCTATGACCGGCAGTATCTGGATGTTGCCAAGGCTACTTCATACATTCTTTCCAGACATCCTGAACTCAGGACGCAGGAAGATCTTGCGGCGCTTTCCCGGATCTTCGGAACGGACTATATAATGCTGTTCGATGCTGACGGAAAAGAGACAGTGTCAGACTCGGAGATATTTGGTTTTGAGATATCTGATGATCCGGAAGCTCAGTCATATGTGTTCAGCGCTCTGAAGCACGGGGTGGAATATGTGATCCAGGAAGCCCAGGAGAACGAGCTGACAGGTGAGCACTGCAAATTCATCGGTGTTCCCATGTACAACAGAGATGACGAGTATGACGGCTTCCTGCAGGTGTGTATCTCGCCTGAGGACCTCGAGATGGTGCTGGACGATGTTTCGCTGCAGAACATCCTCAGCAGCAAGGTCGCAGGCTCTGAAAATGATGTCCTTGCTATTGAGAAAGGTACAGGCAATATAGTCTGTTTTACTGATGACGATTCTATTGTTGGCAAATCTGTGCTTGACCTCGGTATGAGCGAGGATCAGGTCAGGGGCAATTATCTTGGATACATTCAGCTGGATGATAAGAACCTGTTTGCAGATTCCTTTGAAGCAGCAGGGTATTACATATATGTGGTCATAAGCCATGCGGTCCTGTACAGCGGCCGCACCATGATGATCATCTTCACCGTGCTGGTATGCTTCCTGGCAACAGGTGTATACACATACTGGTTCAGGAACAAGAACGTGAAAGATATTGATAGGGATCCGGAAAGCGACCCATATCTGGATGTGTATACAGCAGATGATACGAAGAAAAGGTCCCTCAATATAGTTGCCCGTGTATTCCATATACGTACTGAATGGAAGAACAAGACTCCGGAAGAGAAGACCTTACAGATACTTCAGTTCATCGTGATGATGATAGGGCTGTCCATGGGAGTTGCCTATCTCATGAGGGATACCATATACACTGAGGATACTATCTTCGGTTTCATAATGAGCAACAGGTGGAACAGGGGATTTAACCTGTTTTCAATGACGAATGTTCTGGTATTTCTCGCGATGTATACACTCGTCATGTCACTGGTCGAGATGCTCCTTAATCTGATAGTGTCTGTATCCAGCCCCAAAACAGAGACAGTCATGAGGATACTGCGCAGCTTTGTCAGATATGTCGGACTCATCGCAGCAGTATACTACAGCCTTATCCTGTGCGGTGTGGATTCGCGATCGCTCCTCGCGTCCGCCGGTATCCTGACTCTTATCATAGGTCTTGGCGCTCAGGACCTCATAACTGATATTCTGGCAGGACTGTTTATCATCTTTGAAAATGAGTTTCAGGTAGGAGACATAATCGAGGTCAACGGATTCAAGGGAAGAGTCACGGAGATCGGCATCCGGTCAACAAGGCTGATCAACACCAGACAGGATGTAAAATCCATTAACAACAGGAATCTCACGAATATAGTGAACAAGACTAGGAGGAACTCGAACTGCGATGTCCTCATCTCAGTAGGTTTCTCTGAGGATATAAACGCCATTGAGGCTATGCTCAACGAGGAGCTGCCGAAGATACGGGAGAAGTGTCCGTACATTATCTCAGGACCTACTTACGGCGGCGTGGACGACATGTCCGGAGGAGATATGGTCCTGTCTATCCGAACCGAGTGCGTAGAGTCCAGGAAGTTTGATGTCCGCACCGTAGTCAACAAAGAGGTCAAGAATCTTTTTGATCAGTACGGCTTCAAACTCGGAGGCTGAAGCATATACACAGCATATTGAAAGGAGGCAGGCAGGACAGGCGTCCATGCCTAAGACTGATGAACAGGAGATTTTACTGCGACGACCGCACAGTCGTTGAGACCGCTTCCGGAAAAGTCCGGGGATGTTTCCTCAATGATCACTATTATTTCAGAGGCATTCCGTATGCCCAGGCAAAGCGTTTCCAGATGCCCGAACCGGTCGAACCGTGGGAAGGTGTCCTTGATGCAGTGACATATGGCCCTGTAGCTCCTACTATCCAGAAACCTGATGTCACCAGCATGAATGCTTTGACTCAGCAGCCTCTGTTCGGTTACAGATTCTGGCCGGAGGACGAGAAGTGCCAGTACATCAACGTGTGGACGCGCAAACCCGATCCTTCCCGCAAGCGCCCTGTCATGGTATGGATCCACGGAGGCGGCGTGCATACAGGCTCATCCGTTGAGCAGATGAGCTACGACGGAGCAAACCTCTGCCGAGACGGAGATCTGGTAGTGGTTTCCATGAACCACCGTCTCAACATCCTTGGATATCTCGATGTTTCCGAATACGGTGAGAAATACTGGAACTCTGCCAATGTAGGCCAGGCAGACCTCATTGAAGCGCTCAGATGGGTAAGAAAGAATATAGCCAGTTTCGGAGGAGACCCGGACAACGTGACACTGTTCGGCCAGTCCGGAGGCGGCGGCAAGATACAGATGCTCCTGCAGATGCCTGCAGCTGATGACCTCTACAACAGGGTCATCTTCATGAGCGGTCTGAGAGACGGTACCGGAAGGACAGAGGACGGCTCTGACGGCAAACAGGTGGCTGCAGCTATGGTTGAAAAGCTCGGACTTACCAAAGAGACTTTCGACGAGATAGCCGATGTCCCGTTCGAGAAACTTCGCGAAGTGTACCTGGAGGTCATGGATGACTTTGCAGCCAAGGGTATCCGCACAGGCGGCGGTATAGGCTGCGTCCGCAATGGATTCTACCTCGGAAACGCTATGAGCGTAGGCCTATCAGAAAAGGCAAAGAAGGTCCCGATCATGGCAGGATCCGTTCAGGCGGAATCTGTGCTGTATGCTCCGGAGTTCTATCCCTACACCGTTTCCCAGGAAAAGAGACAGGAACTTCTGAAAGGCTTATTCGGTGACAGAAAAGATGAGCTTGTGGCGTCGTTCAGAAAAGCATTCCCTGACGCGGACCTAATGGATCTGTACAACCTCGACTGGGTGATGAGGCTGGGCGCTCTAGAGTTTTTCGATTTCCGTTCGGAATATGACGCGCCTCTGTACTGCTATCTTATGACATACCACTTCGGATATTTCGGAGGCATGCCCTCATACCACGGA
>JAEIGA010019354.1_pt1 | contig 10381 bp, 9 predicted proteins | sample 9270691 | NCBI WGS metagenome assembly JAEIGA01 (sample SAMN17057246, study PRJNA624740) | gut metagenome | biome: biome; isolation source: fecal sample | host: Bos grunniens | place: China: Xizang | collected 2019
TATTGAGATCACCACCAAAAGTTCCATCAATGTAAATGCGCGCTTCATCATCTCCAGTCCTTATCCTGTTTCGAAACCGTCAACTGATCGTTGGGGATGGAATAAACGATTTTGAAATCCCTAAAAAAGCCATGACGAGATTCGGGATATCCAAAATACATCTCAGAACTTTTCATCTTGCGCTTATCGTGCTTAGACCCGCGGATAGCAGTCATGAAATCCATCCCTGAATGCCGGGAATTACAAGGGCCCGCATGGCGCGACACGAATAATCCCGAAATATCCATTAGAGGGTTATTTTTCTTCGCTTCGGTCACTAGCGCGAGTACGACTTGACGAACTTCGGAAGAATCCAATTCATAAGTAAACTTCTCAGTATCGCCATTATTATTGATGGCATTCGAAGAAATACCTGTGCCCTTATTTATGGGACTAGGCCACTCTCCTTTTTGGGCACGGTAGGCCGCAAGACCCTGCTGAACTGACGCACACAATGCGTTGGCACACTGACTGCGCGCCGATTCAATAGCACCCTTAGAAGCGGAAATCACCATCGTCATCAAAATGGCGATGATGCCCACTACGAGCATAAGTTCAATTATCGTAAAGCCGCGTTTTTTCATATTACTTTACCATGCGAGTCTGACCCTCGGTCCAACTGTAGACGTCGTCTTTCTTTTTGCCTTTAGTATAAGGTTCGATGACACCGTCCTTGCCACCGCTCCAAACGATAACATCGGCCCTAACGTCCACCGACTCTCCACCGACGGATGCGCCGGAAATCACACCGTCACCGTCAAAATCGATAGCGTAGTGCAGTATGTGATCACTCACTTTACCGCCTCCACTGACTGCGGTGGAAAGACTCGCGCTCACCCCTGCTCGCTTGACGGCATCCACAGCCCAAGGGGTAATGACTCCGAATTTATCATAGCCGTCAAGCGCGCTTGAATTAGAGTTCATCGTCAGCGACAAATACCCTCGCTTCGCCAGAGGGAATGCCGCGCGCTCATCGAGTTTGCCGTCGACCTTACCACTGGCGAGCAACACCTTCGGCCAGACGCCGTCTTCTTGAAAAAGTCGCGTCAAGGCCGTGGCGGCATTTGAAACGAGTTCTTGGCACTTGGCTTTTTCTGCGCGGGCGACAATTTTAGAAAACGAGCCCATCGCCAGTCCCGCAAGAATCGAAATGATCCCAATCACAACGAGCATTTCCACCAAGGTAAATCCATTTTTACGGGTAATTGTGCACATAGTTTTAATCTCCAAAATTAGATCAGTGCGAAAGTCTTAGAATATCGTCGCGAAGCCAGCGGCTAATCATCTCATTAGCAGTGGCGCCAAGCTTCTCACGAGACACCCACGGAGGGAAAGTCTTGCCATTTGCTCCGGCCGACCACAACGTATATGTTTGGTACGGAGCGGGTGAATAGTAATAAAGTGGGCGATGCCAGCCATCCACAACAGTAACATAGTCTAAGATATAAAGACCTTGTGTGTCTCCCTCTGAACTGCCGCAAGGACGGTAAAGCTCAAGATTAGGAGAAGTCGATTCTGCCGCGGTTACATTCCTGTCGTCTTTAATCTCAATCCCGTAAAGTTTCATACGCTTATTTGTCTTACAGGACTTTTCCAAATTATGGATCCAGCGCGCGCAAACCGCCTGTGACGGAATCGCTGAAATTTTCGATCTCCCTCCTGAGCGGCCACCGATCGCATCCTCGCGAATTTGGGTCCATCCATATTGTGAGCCTGTATAAGGATCGCTGATTTCCTGATTATTAGATGTCCACTGGGCATACTCGTATAGTCGTGCACCCTCATCTCCGCCGCCGGCATTCATCATCACGAGATATCTTGGCAGGAGAAAACTCATCAGCCCAAACTTAAAGAGCTTCATCTTCTCCCAAGAAATTTCGTTTATACCTTCGTTATGCCGGTGAATATTCTCAGAGACCCCATCGTCAAAAGGATTGATAAACTTCTCATATCCTTCCATGCCGGCTTCCGCCCGGGATTTGAGAATTTCACTTAAAGATTTAACATAATCCTTGTAACCAGATGCGAAGGGAAACGCGCATTCCATAGGTTGGGCGGCAAGCGCAGCACTGACCTGTCTCCAAGCGGCCGATTCATTGCCCCAAATTCCGGCATTTTCTTCGCCGGTCTCACGCTGATGCCCTAACTCATCAACTTCCCTGAAGATATTCCTATCGGCGTGAAGTGCCACCGGCGGATAACTACCGTAAGCCGCGTAATAACCCGACAGACAAAACTCCACCCGTTGAAGCTTAGAGGCGGTAATATTGCGTTGCTCCGAGCCGGACGCGACCGAACTCAAGCGGAACACAATCGCCATCATTGTCACCAATACTGCGACAACGACTAGCATTTCCAACAGGGTGAATGCTTTTTTCATCAAGCGGCACCTCCAGAAACCGACGAAATGATCTTGATCATAGGTAGGAACATGGCAATAACAATCGTACCGACGATAACCGCCAGAACAATAATCAGCGCAGGTTCGATGGCGGCCGTCATACCCGCCACGGCATTGTCGACTTCGTCATCGTAAGTATTGGCAATACGCGTAAGCATGTCCGCCAAAGCACCCGTTTCCTCGCCGACCTCAACCATCGACACGACCATCGGTGGAAACACCCAACACTGGGAGAGCGGCTGAGTCATGCCTTCACCTTCTTTTACTGCATCATGGACATCTTGCAAAGCCTTCGAGACGATGCGGTTTCCGGTGGTATCACGAACAATTACAAGCGACTGCAAAATCGGAACGCCTGACGACAACAAGGTACCGAGCGTGCGCGTAACGCGGGATACCGCGGTACGCTGAACCAATGTGCCGGTAACGGGCGTTCTCAAAGCACACCAGTCAAAAAACTTAGCGCCGAGCTCAGTTTTACCAATAATCTTTTTAAGAATAATCAGTGCAGCTACGATAATCGCGATGGTAAGACCGTTATGCTGCACGTATTCTGATAAATCTATCACCCACTGCGTAATCGCCGGCAAAGCTTTGCCTCCAAGCATGTCTGCGAAAACCTGCTGGAATTTCGGGATCACCATCACCAGCAAAAACGCAGTAATGCCTACCGCTGCGACCAAAACGACGATTGGATAAATCATCGCGCCCTTAACCTTGTTTTTGATCTTCTCTGACTTTTCGGCAAATTCGGCCAAACGCGCAAGAACGACTTCAAGAACGCCTCCCGCTTCACCAGCCTTAACCATGTTCACATAGAGATTATCAAATATCTTCGGATACTGCGTCAACGCTTCAGAGAATGTGCCGCCCGACGCGATATTGTCGGAAATTCCGTCAAGCGCCTCCTTCATCTGCTTATCTCTCATTTGACGCTTCAAAACCTCCAAGCCGCGCATCAGCGGAAGTCCTGCATTTACCAGCGTTGCGAGCTGGCGGGTAAATTGCGTCAGGACTTTAGTCTTGATTTTACCGCGCAGCCAAGAAGGCATCTTGATATTCAGGTTAATTTCTGTCTGGAGGCCCTTGCCTTTTTTCTTCGGTGCGGGAGCAGGCCCACCTTTGCGTGCGGGAGCTCCGCTTTGCTGAGGAGCACTGGCACTTTTAACTTCTCCGAGCGCAGTCGGCAATAATCCCATTGCACGAACAGAAGCGATAGCACTGTTGCGATCTGCTGCGTCTACCTGACCGCGAGTAACGTTACCTGCGGCATCTTTAGCGATATACTGAAATGTTGCCATATTAGTCAAGACCTTTTCGATTTTCTCCGACAATTATATCAAAAAACCTTAATACTTGCGATATTTCTATAGTCCAAGGGCCTTAAGAAGAATTTTCTCCATAACCGCGTAACCAATAGCATTCGGGTGTACGCCGTCGTTAGCGTTTTTACCCATACCACCAGTCTTATCGACGAGCTGAGAGTAGTAGTCGATGTAATCGATGTTATTTTCGGCGGCATAAGTTTTCAAAAGTTCGTTCAATGCTTTGACTCTTAATGCTGCATTATCTATAGCTGGGCGCCAGCCGTACTTGTTTACTGGAGTCACCGAGCAAATATAAACCTTGATGCCGTGGGCTTTCGCGATATCGCACATGGAAGCGATATTCGCCTTAGCTAAAGCCGGCGTCGAATAACCGCGATTCTCTGCCATGTCATTCGTGCCAGCCAAAATCGCAACGGCCTTAGGTTTCAGCGCGATGACATCCTGCTGAAAGCGCCCTAACATATCTACAGTCGTCTGACCAGAGATGCCACGCCCCACAAAACCGTACTTTTCAAAAAATTCTTTTCGGCTATTCGGCCAATTGTCAGTTATCGAATCACCGAACAAAACAATCTTGCCGGGGGAGACCGCAGCATTAGCTTCAGCATAGCGGTTATTCTGGCAGAAGTCGGGGCGAATGCGTTTCTGGGCAAACATCCAATCAAGAATTTCCTTATTCCCAAACGCCCACTCCCAGATGCAGTGGCCCCGTCCTTCGAGTGTGGTGAATTTGATTTTTTTGCCGCCGGCAGCCTTAATCGCATTCACCATCTCTACCGAATTCTTGTAAGGGACAGCACCATCACGATCGCCATGGACAACCCAAATAGGCTTATGCGTCAAAGCCCTTGCTGCCGTCTTCGCATCGCCACCGCCACAGCACACTAGCCCCGCGGCGAAACGGCTTGGTTTTCTGCAGAGCATATCCCATGTGCCGTAACCGCCCATTGAAATTCCACAGATATAAATGCGATCGGGATCAATTTTAAGGGTCTTTTCCATTTCATCGATTATTTCAAAAACCATGCGCACGAGATCAGTCTCTTGAGTAAGAGAGTGTCCATGCTTAGACCAATCAAGATTAACCCATTTTTTGTTATCGTCGCTGGGGCATTGTGGAAAGATCGCGTAAAACGGTACTGTCTTAGCGTAATCCATCAACTCATACGCGCCATGCACCAATTGTTTTGAATTGTCGGTTCCGCGCTCGCCGGCGCCATGAAGCAAAACGACCAGCGGAAGCATTTTCCCGTCTGCGTTTTCAGGAGAATAAAGACGATAAGGCAGAGTGCCTCCTTTAGGCGAGGTCCAGATTTTCGCCTCGGTGATTTTAGCGACGCTCGCGACGCGATCATTCACCGGGGGAACAGCAGCATTTAAGTTTATCGCGGCAAAAGCCACCAACGCGCAGCACAGAAACATTTTATTTGCATTCATATTTTCAATCCTTATATTTTCCTGATATTATACCAAATTTATCGAAATTTTCTTCGGACAAATTGCATCGCACCTGCCTTATCAAAAAACTCGCCGTCCAACTGAGCCTCGTACGCATTCTTTAAAATTATGCCGAATTCTTTTGATGGCTTCATCCCTATGTCCATCAAATCCCGTCCCATTAAGATCGGCTTAGGAACGGCATCTGCCACTGCCAACCGTAGCGACTGTGACTTTAGCCACTCCAAGTGCTCAATCTGCCGAGGAAACGGTGGTCTTCCCCCTTCATCGGCGGATGCAACTCTAAGTAGCCGGTCAATTCTACCGACATCTGAAGACAACCTTCTTATGGCGCTATCACTAGATTTATTCTTCCACAGCGCGAATGGCCTCATATGCGCCTTAACGAGCGGAGGCACCTCTTTTAAAATCCGCTCTTCGTTTGTCAGACGCTTCAAGAATGAAATCGTCGGCGCAACTCCCGCCTCATCATGCCCGAGACTGCGAATGCGCCCGTCATAACTTTCACACCTCGTTGTCAAAGGCTTCCCAAAATCATGGCACAATACTGCCAATGCCACGATTAGATTTTCATCATCGCCATAATCATGCTCGTCTCGCTCCACAGCAAACGCATCCAACGAGCAAAGCGTATGATTCCAAACATCGCCTTCAGGGTGCCATCGCTTATCTTGCTTACACCCGATGAGACTCTCGAGTTCTGGATAATACTTTACCCATCCAGTTTCGCGCAAAAAAGCAAGTCCCCGTGAAATTGACTTGCCTTTAATTAAGAGCTTTTTCCATTCTCCCATCAATCTTTCCTGTGGAAGATTCTCAGGTGTCATTGCACGGCACAATCCGAGCGTCTCCCTATCCGCTATAAGATTAAACCTCGACACAATCTGCATGCCTCTCAAAACTCTCAGCGGATCTTCACTAAAATGATTTGAAACATGCCTCAAAACACCCTTTTCCAAATCTTCGCGTCCGCCCCATGGATCAATGATTTCTCCCGTAAGCGGATCAGAATAAATCGCATTGACCGTAAAATCCCTTCGTGAGGCTGCCTCTCGTATGGAAAGTTTGGGATCATACTCTAACTCAAAGGCCCTATGTCCCAACCCTAACTTCGTCTCTTTCCGAGGTATCGCGATATCTATGTCGTAATGCCGGAGTTTTATCACACCAAAACTCTTGCCGACCAAATCGAGCTCAAAGGCTTTGGACAAATCCACTTCCAATCGCTCGGGCGAAATCGAAAAACATTCGATATCGAAATCATTTATAACACCATACCCCAGCAATCCGTCCCGGACGCATCCGCCAACCGCGAGTGCGCGTCCGCCGGATGATTTTACGATTTCAGCGACTTTCTTTACGACATCAATCACTTTTATCTCAAATCAAGGGGTCTGTAATGTATTCAGAGTGCTCTACCGGCGGCGGCTCTGAAGTCTGGAAGTTACTCTCCTCTGATCGCGGAATTTCACGATCTCGGAATCGCACGTACTCCTTGATGAAGTCAACTTTAACCTCGCCTGTTTCGCCGTTGCGGTTTTTGGCGACATCGATAATTGCGAGCGTTTCATCGGCCGAGTCCGGATCCGAAGGCGTTCTCGACGGTCGGCGCAACAAAAACACGACATCGGCATCTTGTTCGATAGCACCCGAATCTCGAAGATCCGAAAGTTTGGGCCGCTCGAACTTATCGCCTCGCTGTTCGTTTGCACGTGAAAGCTGTGATAAAACGATGACGGGAATTTTCAATTCTTTCGCCATCGCTTTTATCTGCTGCGAAATTTGACTCACCTCGATCTGCCGGCCTTGTCTTGCGTACTCCCTGCAACAACAAAGCTGAAGATAATCGATCACTATAAGTTCGATGCCGCACTGTTTTTTGTAGCGTCGAGCGCGAGCGCGAAGATCCATAACATCCAATCCCGCGGTATCATCGACGTAAAGAAGCGCCTCTCTTAGTTCGTCCGCCGCAACACAGAGATCGTTGTTCATATTTTCTTTTTCTCTTCGGGTGCACATATTGCGCTGCAGTCTCCACATATTGACATGCGCGCGCCCCGCGAGCATACGCTTTGAAAGCGCTTCTACCGGCATTTCTAACGAAAACACTAATACGGGGTGTTTTTTACCGCCATCGCTTTTCACCGGAATATTATTCATATCGCGACCGAGCGCACAGCTCTCAGCGATATTCATCGCCAGCGACGTCTTACCGACAGAAGGACGCGCGGCAATAACGATCATTTCAGAGTTCTTCAACCCCTGGAGCTTTTCATCCAAGTGCGTAAGTCCGGTCGAAAGCCCTTCAAGTGTTTTTCCGCCTGAATCGAAAATCGTCCCGATGCGCTTATAGCTTTCTTCGACCGCGTCGCCCCAAGACATTTTAGAGCCGCTTTCTACACCAATCTCCAAAAACGATTTTTCAGCCTCACCCAATACGGCTCTGGGGTCTGGGTATTCTTGCTCATCATAACACTTTTCAACCACCTTGGCCGCACGGTCAATCATCATTCGACGTAAGTGCTTGCCGCGGATGATTTTTATATAATGCTCGGCGTGCGCAGTCGTTGGGACTTCCACCAGGAGATTTTCGATATAGCCTAAACCACCGGCAGCCTCGAGCATATTCGTAACTTTAAGCTCTTCGATAAGAGTCACCGCGTCCAATGGTTTGGAACGGTGATTTATATCTGTCATCGCCTTGTAAATAATGCGATTGCGAGGATCGTAAAAAGTCTCGGGTGAAATCTGACCGGTCATGCAAAGATCCATAACCCGGTCGTCCCCTCTGCCGGCAGTATCTAATAAAATAGCCCCCAAACATGCACGTTCTGCTTCAGTGCTGGAAGGCGGAATTTTCAAATCTTTCATGCACAAATTATACCAAGTATCGACTGCGATTTGGCAAAGACAATGTCTACATATATTGACTATTTGCCGACAAGATATCTACAATAAAAACTAATCTTCATCTATCGCCGACAGTAGCGACTCTACAGTCACCTCGCCACCTTTCGAGCGAATCACCATCATGCGACCTATCAGCGCACTTTCAAAATCAGAAAGCTTAACACCATCCTTGCGATCTTCAAGTAGCCGCAGTACAGCCTCTGGTGTCATCCGCGAAGCTGGAGAACTCTTCGGCAGCAATTTCGCTATTACATATTGAACAACAGCCCCAAACGGCGAAAAAATCCGCCTAAAACCTCGCCAAAAAGGCGCGAGCATCAATGTCCTCGATAAAGGTCTTGCTGCGCATATTAACTTGGGCATAAACTCGCAGAAAAACAACACTGTAAGCGCCGCAATTATCGCCCACAGCATTATTTTTACCGACTCTCCGGGAAATAACCTTTCAGACAGTGCTGAACTTACTGCAGAAAATGTGACGTTGGCGAAATTATTCCCGACTAAAATCATTGTCGTCGTATGGCCTAAATCAGAAATCGCACTTTGCACGATTTTAGCACGCTTGCCGCCTTCACGCGCTAAATGCAATATCCGACCTCTACTGACCGACAAAAACCCCGTCTCTATCCCTGAGCAGAACGCCGAAACAACGATCGCTAAGACTAAAATCGACAAAAGCACGATCTCCATCATAAATCCTCCTCCGTGCGCTCAACCGCTTCATCCGTCTCGGCGATTATTTCTTCATCGCTTACCGCCTCCGGAAAATCCAACACCTCAAGCCGCACGAGTTCAACTCTCCTGCGGCGTCGCTTCAAAATCGTCGCCTTGCAGCCATCAGCTTCAATTTCCTGCCCGATATGCGGGACGCGCTCAGCATGGTATTGCACCCATCCTGAAAGGCGATCGGCATCGCCAGCATCAAGTTCGATATCTAATTCTCTATTTATCTCGTCGAGATTCGCCCTAGCGTCAATCTCCCAGACATTGCCATTGAGTTTCTTTATCTGGGGCTCATCTCCTGGACGCGCAAAGACCTTTGGTCCAAAGATAATCTCCAATACATCTGACGGCGTAATAAGCCCGGCAGTCCCGCCATATTCATCAACTACCATCGCAAGCGGCTTTTTGCTGCGTATAAAAATAACGAGTAAATCATCGAGCGTAATAGTCTCCGGAACGAAAAGCGCATCTTCTATACATTTATTTTCTGAATCATAAACACCTTCGACATTATCAGGCGAACGGCGGATCGCCGGAATATAACGATGATTGGAAGATTCAAGATTTTTCGCACGCAGACTTTCATCAAGATCTAAATCGTACGTCTCCATGTCAACGCGAGGAGTCATTTCGTCATTCGCATGGAGTTCAGATAATCTCAAAACGCCTTCTACCATTTTGGCGTCTTGGCTTGAAAATTCTCCGCGCTCTGCAGCTGCTGAGAGTACCGACAATAGCTCCGCATCTGACAATGCACGGCGCTCACGCTCCAAGGACTTCGAAAACGCCCTGGAGGCCGACTTCAAAACCATATTGAAAGGCGCCAGCACTCCGCGCCAAAAAACCAGCAACATCGCACTGTATGGCGCCAACGTTTCAGTCTTCCTGAGCGCAATTTGTTTAGGAAGTATCTCCCCAAAAATTAACAACAGTATCGTCATCGTCGGCACCGCTGCAAACCCGCCGATATTAGGAAAGTATTTCACGAACAAATGATATCCAATAGTGGCAATTGCGAAATTGACGATAGTGTTTCCAACTAAAAGTGTAGACAAAAGTAGCGCAGAATCTGCTAAACACGATTCAACCAAACGTTCGCCGCGTGGATTTTTTTCTTTAATCCGGCGTCGTTGTGCAGCAGTAAGCGAAAAAAGTATCGTCTCAGAACCAGAAAAGAAAGCGGATAGCCCCAAAAGCACCGCTAATATCAGTCCTAAAAAAATGTCATTCATTACACATTCAGTAGTATAACAAAAAAACGCGCTTAGATAAAGCGCGTTTCTTAAAAATGGTGGTGGGACAAGGATTCGAACCTTGGAAGGCGTAAACCAGCAGATTTACAGTCTGCCACCGTTGGCCACTTGGGTATCCCACCGGATTTTAAAAAAAGCTGGCGACGTTCTACTCTCGCACAGGCGAGTCCTGCACTACCCTCGACGATGGAGCCCTTAACTTCTGTGTTCGGAATGGGAACAGGTGTGACAACTCCTCTATGGTCACCAGCAAAGCTGATTAGTTAGAA
>JAEIGA010019355.1_pt1 | contig 10381 bp, 14 predicted proteins | sample 9270691 | NCBI WGS metagenome assembly JAEIGA01 (sample SAMN17057246, study PRJNA624740) | gut metagenome | biome: biome; isolation source: fecal sample | host: Bos grunniens | place: China: Xizang | collected 2019
CAACTGTAAATTGACGTTCCAAGGGCCTGTTAAGGTTATATGCGTCAATAGCTGCCTGAAATCTCTGAACATAAGTCTCATTCGTTATCGATGCTGGAGTCAGAAACTCATCAGCAAGCCATGCCAGATCCTCGAGGCAATAAACATCCGCAATATTGGCAAAATCCTTTGATATTTCCCGGATCTCACCTCTCCATACCTCTTTGTTATTCTTCAGAATGGTAATAAGGGCACCCTGCGTCAATTCTCCATATAACGGATTGTTTGGTGGCACCTTGAAGGAAAACTCCCCGGCCTGTCCGATATCTTCCGTCCATTCTGTATCATATATAGCCGCATCCTCTGATGCAGGATAATAAAGGACTTTTGTCCCCAAATTGACCTGATACATTATAAAGAACCGCTCCTGTATACAATCTGAATCTTACCGTCTCCGGTAAACTCCAGATCGACATCTGTATCACCACCCACAAGTATGGATGGAACTCTGTTTGTACCAACTGTCAGCGGATATGTCATACCATTGACCGTAACGGTAAATGTCGGTGATAACAAATCAGAAAGAACTAATTCCGGAGAAGTAGACATGTGACCATGAGGAATGGTAACTATCTGCGATCCTACTACGGTTATTGCTCCGATGTACGTTATCATGTCCGTCTCGAAATTGAACGGATCCCAAAGCCAAGGCTCGGCCGATGTTGTTTTGTTGTACTTATACGGATCCGCTGTCGGTACATCTAAAACAAATGTCCCAAGGTCACGGAAACGATCAAAACCTCTGATGTACACCCTTCCGCGCCAATAGTAGCTCTTATCATTATCAAGAGTCAGTCTGCACACACGACCATCAACATTGTTACGGAAGGCAGATATAACACCATCCCAGTCAAGCCTGTCTCTAATGCCCCCAAGCTCAAACTCAAGGGACCGCTTTTTGTATATCCTTCTGCCGGATATAACTTCCGATGCATCGATAAGGCCTGTTCTGCCCGGTACCTGGATATAGGTTGTCTCCATTTCAGGATCACCTATATAGTTATTATTTCCCAGAGCAAGATCCCAATCGTCAAGCGTGTGGTATGTTTTACCACTATCCTCGACATATATTGATATTCCAAGGGTCAATTCATTCATCTTCTGCCACCTCTAATGGCTAAAGTTCCAAGTGCTACATTCATATCCGGAGCAATTCCGCCAACAAGCGCACCGGAATCAAGAACGAGCTGATTGCCTGCTGCAAGATAAGGCAGATACGTTTCAAGCAGAGACGATATATCACTTCCGCCATTAAGCGGCTGAACCATTGCGCGTCCATCTGATACCTGCACAAGCTCCGGACCTGCCTCTCCAACAATAGCCGTTCCGCTTGTCAGAACACCACCTTCAGCAAGCATAGGGATAGTCGGAATATTTACACCTACACCATTGATCTGAAGCTTGTTTGCTCCACGGATAAAGCTGTTGATCGTGTTGATAAGTGTGTTGATAGCACCCTTGACAATGCCAACTATGGCATCCCAGACACCGCCAACTATTTCCTTACAGCCTTCCCACATCTGCTCCCAGTTTCCGGTAAACAGACCTGCGAACACATCAAACAGTCCGGTCAGAATATCCAAAGCTGCACCAAGTACGGTTGCTATTGTTTCAAACGTGTTCTCAAATACCGGAGCAAGGTTTTCACACAGCAGATTCCATATTTCGGTTACAACCTCACTGAAATTCTCAAAATCACCGCCCATCTTATTCAGGCGTTCAACGATGCCGTTTGTAAATTCCTCAAACTTGGCTCTTAAACTATCCCAAATGGCGATAATATTGTTTCTGAACTCTTCATTTGTCTGCCATAAGTGAACAAATGCCGCTACGAGCACGGCAATAGCCGCTACAACAGCCAAAACAGGAGCGGATATTCCACCTATGGCTGACATTAAAGTGCCGATTCCACTGACAACCTTCCCGATTATGACAAGCAAAGGACCGAGAGCCGCAACGATCAGAAGAGCATTCATCATGGCTGCTTTCGTGCTCTCATCCATTCCGTTCAATTTATCAACAAACTGCTGAACGTATCCAATAATCTCTCGGAGTGTGGGCATCAGAGTGTCACCCAAAGCAATGGCAAGCTCCTGAAGCTGTGATTTGAGGATTTCCATCTGCCCGGAAGCATTATCCTGCATTGTTGCCGCCATAGCAGCGGCAGAACCTTCATAAGTCTCGAGGATTTCTGCTCCGGAAGCCATTGCTTCATTGAGCGGAACGATACCGTCTGCTGTTCGAGCAAAAGCCTGTGAAGAGTTATCAACAGCTTCTGTCAGCTTGTTATAATCTTCTTCTGTCGCATTTGCTATTGCCAGAAGGCCTGACATTGCCCTGGATCCACCGAGCATTGCCGCTGCCCTTGCTTTTTCTGCTCCGGCCGCTCCAAATGCCTGAAGGTTTAATTCTTCAAGTTCTTTATCATAAGCCTTCTGCTTAATATTTCCTGCTTCAAGGTCTGCATCAAGCTGTGCAACCTGCCTGTCGTACTCTTCGATAGGCATATTGATTTCTACAAAGCTGGATCGGAGCTGATCCATGATCTCACGGAAGGAATACATATGTCCTTCGCCATCATCAATAGACAGACCCAGGCGCTCCATTGCGGCCGCAGATTCTTTGGTAGGCTTTGCCATTCTCGTAAAGATATTACGGAGTGATGTGCCTGCCATAGATGCCTTGATTCCGCTATTTGCCATAAGACCAAGGGCAACCGCTATATCTTCGGCTGTATATCCTAAAGATCCGGCAACAGGAGCCGCATATTTAAACGACTCACCCATCATCGCAACGTTTGTATTCGCATTTGATGCGGCACTTGCCAGAATATCAGAGAAATGACCTGCATCCTCTGCTGCAAGTCCGAAGGCTGTCAGAGCGTCTGTGACGATATCGGATGTTGTTCCAAGTTCTTCACCGGAAGCCGCTGCAAGAGACATGATGCCGTCTATACCCGACAACATATCTTCTGTTTTCCATCCGGCCATTGCCATGTAATTCATGGCTTCTGCCGCTTCAGATGCCGTGAACTTTGTTGTTGCGCCCATTTCACGAGCTTTATCACGGAGCTGGTCAAACTGATCGCCTGCTGCACCGGATACGGCCGCAACTTTCGACATAGAAGCATCAAAATCAGCCGTTGTTTTGATGATACCTGCGCTGATTCCTGCCGCTGCTGTAGATAACGGCATCAAAGCCTGTCCGACACCGCTTATCTTATCTCCAGCTGTCTTAAGGGTTTCGCCTGCCGCTGATATCTTCTGCATTGCAACAGAACTCTGTGAAGCCTGTTTTTCAAGCTCTTTCAGTTCATTCGTGCAGCTTATGATCTCGCGCTCAAGGGCATCGTACTGCTCCTGACCTTCTCCGGTCTTTTTCAGTTCTTCTCCGACTTCCTTCTGCGCTTCTTTTAAGGCTTCAAGCTTTGTTTTTGTCTCTCCGACACGTTCACCCAGGAGTCTTTGTTTCTGCTCCATCAGTTCCGTGTTGTGCGGATCCAGCTTAAGAAGCTTCTCAACATCTTTTAACTGTTTTTGAGTGCTTCCTATCTCCTTATTAACGCCTTTTAAGGCTTTGGATAAGCCGGAAGTGTCCGCTCCTAATTCTATTGTGATACCACGAACTTTTGTTGAAGCCATGCTTATTCTCCAAGATTAAGCTCTCCCCGGAAGAATGCCGCCATAGATCCGGCAGGAGCCTTTTTATCATATTTCTCATGGTCGTTGGCTTTTTCGGTTATCATGTCAAAAACCATTCCGACCGTCATATCGTCAAGATCCTCTTTTGACAGATTAAGTTCTGCGCATCGAAGCATGAATATCGCGCCATTCGGTTCTCTGTCACGAGGAGCTACTTTTTTTTTGCTTTTGATGTCTGTTTGGTATTGAGTGCCCACAGCTCAAGAATATGGGGCAATATCTCATATATACTGAACATATTGAAGGTATCGAGCCATTCGTCCGCTGTTTTTTCTTCCATATCGGGATCCGCGTGACGCGCCATGATATATGCCGTATCTTCAAATATCTGAAGGTCGAGCATATCAAGATTTGATTCTTCTTTTTTCTTCGGATCAAATGCCTTCTGAAGCCTGTTCATATCGGCAATCATATCTCTGCCGACAAGCGCTCTGTAAAGTCTCGGAGTACGTGCCGTAGCACGGAATTTAACATCCTTCCCATCAATCTGAATGATCTTATCCATATTATCCTTCCTTAAATACGCTTCTTGATGTAATTAACAAGCAGATCACTGTACTTTTCATCTACCGGAGCAATATGCGGAAACGCTCTTGTACGTCCGCCTTGCACCAATGCATGACCCTTTTCAAGCAGATGTGTTAACTGATAATGGTTTTCATTGTGAATAGTGGCTTTTTTGTGATACCGCTTGTCGGTTTTGGTCTGCATGACCTTCCACCCGGAATTGTACTCATCCCACGAGCCGTACTGACCACTTCCGGACGGATGTGCAGAACGGAGTTCCGAAACAGCACCTCTTGCCGCTTCGGATACTCCCTTCTCACACGCTTCTTCCGTGACACCCACGAAATCCATCAGCGTTTTCTCTATTTCCTTTGCCAAATTGTCCACAGATGTCTTTTTTGCCATATTATGACCACTTCGCGTAAAGCATTACGTTACTGGTAACAACATCGGTACTGAAATCCCACGCAACAGTGCATGCAAGATCCGAACACCACTCAACGAAGGTATATCCATCCTTTGTAGGAGCAGTAGGCTCTGTAGCAAGCTCACCATCAGCAACAGACTGTGACTGAACAACAGATCCGCCCATGCTGTTGAAGGAAACAAGCCATGTAGCCGTACCGGATGCAAGATAAACTGCATCATGCCATGTGTTCTTAACCGCATCAGGTGTAACAGATGTTGTCATACCCATAACATCACCACTCTGAAGAGGAACAGCCGAAACTGTAAGTGCCTGCGTAACAGGTGTCTTGGTATCCTCGATCGTGTTAAGCTCTTTCGTAGGCCTTGTTGCTGTGCAGTTATAAAGCACGAACTTCGTACCTGTCTGATCGCCATCCTCTTCGAAGGTCATAGCGAATGACTTTGCCTCGATAGCTGCGTTCTCTGTCATAACGCCATTTGCATCCGGGACCTGTCCGAAAACCTTCTCATAGAACTCTTCCGGAATGAGTGCGAGTGTCAGATCACCCTCATATCCGTTGTTAGCTGAACTCTGATAATAAACAATGTTGTCGGCATAGAACTTGTTGATATCGCCCTGTGCGCTCATGCTGAAGGAAACAGCACCGGGAACATTGATAACGTCCCCATATGTAGGTACTCCGTCAGTCATTGATACGATAGGGAAAACGTGTACGTTCTTAATACCGAATTTAACCTTATCCATATCTTTTCTCCTTTACAGTGTTATTGAATAAATGATTTCGTAGCATTCCTGTGAATCTATCCACTCTTCGTACTTGTCCCACACGATATTTAGCTCTGCGAACTTGGCTTCGATAAGCTCCTCCGTCTCCGGGGACTTCTTTGCCGTATATAATTCGACATCCACTCCCTGAAGGACGTGATATACCGTATTATCTGCATCAAAGTTGTCCGTCATCGTTGCCTGATAGCATATAAAAGGCAGCTTTGGAGCTTTTCCCACCGGGAAGGCTCTATAAGCCACCTTTGAGCTGAATCCTGTAATGGATTTCAGGGCATCATTCAGTTCCTTAAGCGTCATCCGGATCATCCCCCTTCTGCTCATTTACATACAGCTCAATTCTGCCGTCATTGCGGATGTATGTCCGATAAATGCGATAGCGCTTGTCTTTGTATTCAACAAGCTCCTGGTCGTTGTACTCGGTCATCCACACATGGAAACGATAATCAGGCTTCATGCCCTCTCGCCCGGCTTCATAGAACTCATACATTGTTACGGATTGTACTGTTGCAAAAACGTCTGTTTTTACTTCCGTCTCAACCCATTCTCCAAGCTCGTCTTGCGTATATTCGATTGATATAAGCGAGATATTCTCTACAAGATTCATAGGAATTACCACGTAGTGTAATTTGTAGCCATTCCAAGCTGCGCTTTCTGCTCGTCATACGACTTTTTGAAAGCCTCCGCCCGGTCCAGAGTGCCATGCATCAGTTCAAACTGATACCCACAATATGAACAGATAGCGCGGATTATCAGCTTGTCCGTAGGATTGTCGCTGACAACTGTATCGTTATCTACTCCAGCAATATTCAGATCAAGCACTGCTCCGCCTATCAGATCATCAAGCTCATCATCAAATGAATCTGAGCTGATAAGAAGGGCAAGTTTTACTTTGTCAAGCATGGTTTAAGCCTCTTTCTTCTTTGCCGCCTTTTTGACGGTTTTCTTTTCCGCCTCTGCTACCGGCTCTGCATCTGGCTCCTTAACAGCCTTAACCGCTTTAGCAAAATCTCCGAGAGCCTTGAACTGACCCTCGGAGATTTCAACTATTGAGCCGGATTCGCATATAACGGAACATCTTTTAATGATTTCCGCTTTCATACGCGTCTCTCCTTATGATTAAGGTGTAACTGTGATCTTGCAGAAGTATCCATCACGAACAACACCGATACCAACGTACATCTTACCAACAATCTTAACCTTATCTTCCTCTGCAAGGCTGTAAGGATCGTTAATGAACTTAACAGCTTCTCCATCAGGGAAGTTTGCGATTGCACCGCGAAGGTCACCAACGATGATCTCAGCGTTCGTTCCGGTAGCCAGAGTGTTATCAAAGATAACCTCTACACCGTTGATGTAGTATGAAGGTCTGCCGTTTGCAGAAACGATATCGTATATCGGTCTGCCCTGAAGATCCGTAAGGCTCATGAACTGATTGAAGTATGTCTGCTTGTTCATGATAGCAACAGGATTGTTTGCGGCATTCTTAAGCTCAGCAAGTGCGCTGAAGATTGTGCCTGCATCGATAGCGGCAGGAGTAAGTGCGCGAACGCCTGCTGCCGTCTGTGTAGCTGCTACCGGAGCTGCCTTGATAGCTGCGATAAGTGTAGCATCAGCAAGCTCGAAGATTCTCTCTTCGATTTCATCCCATACATAATCGATGAATGCCTGACCCTTAAGAGCGATAACTTCGTCTGTTACCGTGATCCACTTCTTAAGCATCTGAGGCTCGATCGATACTGTACCAAGTACAAGAGTTTCCTCTGTAGGAGCAACATCGCCTTCTTCATGAACAGATGCAGCTGTTGCTGAATACTCGAAGGGATATTTAGCGGTTCCCTTGATATTAGTCCTGCGGACTCTGGAAAGGATCCTTGCATTCTCCCATGCTGTGTTGATATAGTCATCCACAAGTGTGGGGATCGGCACTGAACCACCTGCTACCAGGTCGGTCATAAGTGCGCGGCACTCTCTGTCATCGCCAGTCTTAAGATACTCAGCGAATGCGTTCATGTACTCTTCAGAAGATCTAACGGAATCGATTGTTCTCTCTTCCTTAACTTCTGCCTTTGCGATAACGACTCCTGCACCTTCTGCAACAGCCTTCATATCAGCTTTTCTTGTTTCCATCTCGATTTCTCCTTTTCTTGCTTCCAGAGCTTCAAGCTCAGCATTCAGCTCGTTGAGCTTTTCAGCATCTGCGTTGTCGATTTCTGCCTTGATTTCAGCTGCACGAGTCTCGATCTGCTCAGCGCTGAACTCTTTGATGTTCTCAAACATGTTAAAATCCTCCTACTCTTAGTTTGGTTTTAAGCTTCTCGCGTTCCAATTCGAGTGCTTTAAGTCGCTCCGCTTTAACCTGTTCGATCACTCCGTCAGACAGATTTCGTACTGAAATGGATGTCGCATTGTTTGCAGGTATAGATACCGCAGAAACGTCATAGACCTTGTTGATGGATGTGACGGTTCTAAGCTCAAGGATCCTTCCGTCATCCATCTTGCTCTCGGCCCATTCTGAGCCGTCTACGGTGTACCCATAACTCATTTTGGTGGTATATCCACCTTTTATCTCCTGATAGAGCTGTTGTCCGATGTCTGTTCCACCAAGATCAGCTTCTATCGAAAGACCTGTTTCATCCGGGGCAACGCGCAGTGTTTCATTTGAAACTCTCGCAAATACGCGCCCTTCATGGTTATACTGGAAGATAACGTCTGTCATATCAGCATTTTCAAATGCTCTGTCGGATACCTGTTCCTGAATTACCAGTTCGCTATCTTCATACAATGTGTATGGAGTGTTGAAAACTGAAGCATATCCGCTTACAAGCTTCCTCTCCTCTGCGTTGTCATCGGGTTTATCCAATTCCACAACTGCAAGTGTGAAATCCCTGTATTCTCTCTCATTTGGCTTCATCGGCATTTTCACTACCCCCTGTTAATTCCTCATCGCCTGCATTTTTATACTCACCCCGGATTGTCCGGACATCGCCACCTTCAACCGGAAGGTAATTGAACAGCTCACGGGCTTCATTGATGCTCATAACACCTCTGTCGAGCATCTGCTGAGCCATCTGTACCTTCTGTGTAGTGGTCATATATTGCAATCTGTTCGCATTTGCTATCAGATATGATCCCTGGGACCTCTCACGTTCAGAGAACATGGCTTTTGTCATGCTTTCAGAGAACTGAATAGCAAAAGGCTCTATTGCGCCATTAAAAAAGGCATCAAGCTCATCGCCCTTTGCCTCATTTTTCAGGATTGCATCATTTACACCGAAATACTTTGATACATTGTCATCAATCAGCTTCATCTGATCTGCGTCAACGGTATATGGCGTGTATTTTATCTGCTGAATGTTCTGATATGTATTCGGGAACAGAAGCAGACCGCCTGCATCTGCATCCTTTGTCAGATTTTCAGCCGAAAACCTCATGCGTTCGTTTTTCAGGTCATCTGCTTTTGAAAAGTTATTGACCTGGGCCATGAACTTATACGATGCGCTGTTTTTGACCGCTTCTTCAATTCCTTCGTTCTGGATCCCGATCAGCTTCATGGTCTCTTCCAAAGGGTCATTGTTTTCCCCAAAGAAATCATCCTTGTACTGAAATTTATTCATGATAGCGCATTTACGGAACTCAACCGCTGCAACATCGCCATTTGCGAACTTATAACGCAACCACGGCTCACCCTTGTACTCGATAATTTCGCATCGCTTCGGAAGAACAGGATAATAACCTGTTATAACCATCGATGTATCAAATACCGGAACAGCAAACGCTGTATTATGAATATCGAGTATTGTTGACAGCCTGTAAAGGAACTGTGACCACGTTTGCCATTGATTCGGTCCCTGCTTCATTTTGGTTTGCAATGACGGAAGGGCCGTGCCACGCATTTCTACTTTAAGCTTGGAAATGTGACGCGCCCTGGCATCGATTGCAGCTCTGACAAGTTCCGACTCGTATATCTCGCCATAATGGTCCGTAAATACAGGACGATAGTTATTTAATTCTTTGAAGATGACCGTGCTGTTCTGGATAGCGTTATCGGACTGCTTTGCTTCCTTCGGTCTGAATATTTTGTCAAATAAAGACATGTCGGCTCCTTTACGGTGTATCAGGCTCCTTGATTGCGATAACAAGTTCCTTTGCGGAATTGACCTTGATGTATTTAACGGTATACTCACCAAGATCAGCTTCGATTGAAGCATATCCCGGAGCACCGAAAGTGATTAAAACGGCATCATTGTCATCAATCAGCGTGATGTTGATTGCGATATTGCCAGACAGAGCCGCTAAAGCCTGTGAAAGTTTCATGATTGTTTTCTCCTCTCTTTTGGAATATGAAAAAGCACCCTTTCGGATGCCTTAATCATTGTTATGTGGTTTTGGTGTATTCGATGATAACCTTAGTAGCGGTATAGGATGTCAAATCCGATGTGGTGGTTATCACAACCCCCGTTGCGCTAACATATAAATACACATTGTTTGCCCCAACATAAGGGAGCGGAATGGAAATCCCCGCTGATGAATTTTTTGACATTCCCACAATAGAGGTAACTTCGCCAAGGTTGCTTATACCGTGATTAACCGTTTTCTGCGTGGTATTCGGCAAAGCACCGCAATTAACCACTTTCCTATAAATCTTCTTTCCGTCAATCCAAGTCTTACCCGTATCAATCTCGTCTGTGGAATAACGCTGATTGTTGAGAAGTCCGTTGTACTCGTTATCGGTGTAGAGTTTGAAGGCGGTGTACCGAATCGTTATACCGTTCGAGGCAGAGCAGTAAATCTTAAAGGTAAATCCCTCAGCCGTTTTGGACGGAATCATATACGGCGTAGACGAACCCATAGACGGCTCATTACTCGTCATAATAAAATTGACAATATAATCAGCATCGGGCATCGGTTCGTCAAATAC
>JAEIGA010019356.1_pt1 | contig 10380 bp, 11 predicted proteins | sample 9270691 | NCBI WGS metagenome assembly JAEIGA01 (sample SAMN17057246, study PRJNA624740) | gut metagenome | biome: biome; isolation source: fecal sample | host: Bos grunniens | place: China: Xizang | collected 2019
GCACCAAATTAATACACAGATTAGGTCGCTTAAATAGAAGAAAAGCGCTTCTGCAAGTAAAACACGTTCGTCAATTATGCCGGTGTAGTAGAGTGTTGTTCCTACCGCAACAAAGGAACACCAAACAACCATTATAATTAGCGCTTTTTTGTTTTGCTTTTTCATGTACTTTGCTAAAAGTTCTTTATTAACCGTTTTTGTGGGCTGATAATTTTTAGCAAAATGTTTGCGAGAGCCGAGTGCTAATTTGTTGTTTATGGGGAAAATTTGCGAAAGCATATCGAAAACCCAGTAGGCCCAAAGAAGATGTAAGGGGGAGAAGGTTTTAAAGAAGTTCATTCCCTTTAAAACATCTAAATTTAAGACTTCGGGTTTAAGAATGCAAAGAAGGGTGCCAACTATAAATACAGTTAAGCGAAAAGCAAACTTGAACCAGTAGCGGCGGCGGGTTGGTGAAATTTTTTTAGTTTTTGTCATAGTTTTCTCTCCTCCAAGTTCACTATTATATCACAATAACAAACTTTTTCAAGGTGTTTTCGACAAAATACTTAATTTTATAAGTTGACTGTTGAACTTTAAAGTGCTAAAATAAGTTTGTGGAAACACAATATTTTTTAGGAGGTTTCTTTATGAAAACTGTAGCTAAAGTATTTATTATTATTGGTATGGTATTATCTTTCTGGGCAATTTTACCGCTTATTTTTGGTTTCCTTGCACTTGGCAAACTTAACAATGCAACCCAAAAAAGCGACGTTGCACCCCTTTGGGCTATTCTTACAATCATCTTCGTAAGCCCCCTTGCAGGTATTCTTATGTTCTTTATTCCCGACGAAGAATTTGCTCCTGCTATTGAAGCTTAATTTGCCGTTGTATTTACGAAAGACCGCCTTTCGAGGCGGTCTTTTTTCTTTTTAAAAATTTATTATAGGTTATAGACAATTTAAAAAAATTGTGATAAAATATTTTGTATGGTATAAATCAAGGAGTATTTATTATGAATAAATATAAAAATTTTGATAATTATCTTAAAGAATACCCTTCGGCCGACGGCTATTTTGGCGAGTATGGCGGCGCTTATTTGCCCGATGAATTAGTACCCGCTTTTAAAGAAGCCGACGACGCTTACGAGGCTATTTGCCATTCGGCACAGTTTATTAGCGAACTTCGCAGAATAAGAAAAGAGTTTCAGGGCAGACCCACACCTGTTTACCACTGTGAACGCCTTTCTAAATTATTTGGCAACTGCCAAATTTATTTAAAGCGTGAAGACCTGAACCACACCGGCGCACACAAACTTAACCACTGTATGGGCGAAGGACTTCTTGCCAAGTTTATGGGCAAGAAAAAACTTATTGCCGAAACAGGCGCAGGTCAACACGGCGTTGCTATTGCTACCGCTGCTGCTTACTTTGGCCTTGAGTGCGATGTGTATATGGGCGAAGTTGACATTGCAAAACAGCACCCAAACGTAATTAGAATGAAAATGCTTGGCGCAAACGTTATTCCCGTAACCCACGGCCTTAAAACCTTAAAGGAAGCCGTAGACGCCGCATTTGAAGCATATATGAAGGAATATGACACCGCTATTTACTGCATTGGTTCTTGCCTTGGCCCCCACCCCTTCCCCAAAATGGTGCGCGACTTTCAGTCGATTATTGGTATTGAAGCCAGAGAACAGTTTTTAAGCATGACAGGTATTATGCCCGATGCGGTTTGCGCTTGTGTTGGCGGCGGTTCTAACTCGCTTGGAATGTTTACACCCTTCCTTGCCGACCCTGTTGAAATTTACGGAATTGAACCTCTTGGCAAGGGCGAAAATGTTGGCGACCACGCCGCTACAATGAAGTTTGGCACTAAGGGCAGACTTCACGGCTTTGACAGTTATGTTCTTCAAGACGAAAAGGGCGAACCTTTACCCGTTTACTCTATTGCAAGTGGTCTTGACTACCCCGGTGTTGGCCCCGAACACGCATTTTTACGTGATGCCGGCCGTGTTCATTATGAAGCGGTTACCGACAAGGAAGCTATGGAGGCATTCTTCTTGCTTTCACGCTATGAAGGAATTATTCCCGCTATTGAAAGCGCACATGCCGTTGCCTACGCTATTCGTTACGCTAAGGAACATAAGTCGGGCTCTATTCTTGCTTGTCTTTCGGGCCGTGGCGATAAGGACATTGACTATGTTTACGAAAATTATGGTTGTGGCGAGGAATTTAAACTCGATTACAACATAAAATAAATTTAAAGTAAATTTAATTAAAAAAGAGGTTATGTTATGAAATTCATTACAGTTGACACCTACGCAGAACTTTCCCGCAAGGCAGCTAACATTATTGCTGCACAAATTATTTCTAAGCCCTATTGCTTACTTGGTCTTGCTACCGGTTCTACCCCTATTGGAACCTATGACAACCTTACCAAAATGTATGAAGAGGGCGACCTTGACTTTTCTACCGTTACCAGCGTTAACCTTGACGAATACATTGGTTTAGACGGCTCTAACGACCAGAGCTACCGCTGGTTTATGAACCACCACCTTTTCGACCGTGTAAACATTGACAAGGCCAAAACCTTTGTTCCCGGCGGCACCGTGGCCGACCTTGCAGCAGAAGGCGCCGCTTACGACGCCAGAATTAAAGAGCTTGGCGGAATTGATTTGCAACTTTTAGGCATTGGTCTTGATGGACACATTGGCTTTAACGAACCCGACACCTTCTTTACAGGTGAAACCCACGTGGTTGACCTTCACCCTTCTACCATTGAAGCAAATGCTCGTTTCTTTAATGATATTAGCGAAGTTCCCACCAAGGCTATTACAATGGGTATGGCTGCTATTATGCAGGCTAAAAAGGTGCTTTTAGTTGCTAATGGCCCCAAGAAAAAAGAAATTGTTGAAAAGGCTTTCTTTGGCCCCATTACCCCCGAAGTTCCTGCTTCTATTTTACAACTTCACCCCGACCTTACCATTATTTTTAGCGAACAGGAATAATTTTTAAAACACAAAACCGCAACAGCAAAGCTGTTGCGGTTTATTTTTTTATAAAATGTTACATACTATTTTTTAGAAGCCTTTTTGTCTTTTTCTTTCTTCTCTTTTTCGGGGAGTTCGGCGTATGCTATTAAAGCGGTTAGCGCATTATTAGCAACGAGTTGGGTAGTAGAGGCGCTTATAGCCATAAAGAGAGAAAGTTTAGAAAGCGCCGATTCGTAGGCGTTTTCGGGCTCTATTAACTGGTTAGAGGTTTTAAGCGCTTCTTTAACCATTCCTTCGTAACATTCACAAAAAGTATCGTAAAGTTCAAAAATAGAACGGGTTTTAAGTTCGGTATTTATAATGGCCAAAACGGCAGGAATAGGAATTACCGATTTTAAGGTACAGATTATAAAAAGATAGCAAATATGCTCTTTGGTATAGCGCTTTTTATGGGGCGGAGGAATTATGCCAAGTTTAACATAGTTATTTATCATAGAAGGGGTTATAAACTTGTCTTTAGAGTTAACCGCCAAAATATATAAATATTTTTCCATTATAGAAATTACTTGGTCCATATAAAAATCTAAATCGGGCAAATCGTTTGAACGAGGTATTGAAAACCTTTCTACCTCTTCGATTCTAGCCTTTATTCTTTCCATAAAATCACCACCTTTTTTATATAATACCACACGCAACACTTTGTTTCAAGGTTTTCTTAACAAAGTGTTAAAATTTAAAAAAGGGTTGACATTATAGTTTTTACTATGTATAATAGTTTTGAAAACTAGATAGTGAGGTTTACAAAATGTCTTTTACAATTATTACCGATTCGTGCGCTAATCTTACATCTAAACAGATTAGCGATTATGGTCTTAAAATAGTTCCCCTTACCTATACGGTAGGCGATACCGAATATTTAGGCTATACCCCCGGGGTTGAACCCGATTATAAATCGTTTTATTCGCTTATGCGCGAAAAAGAGCATGTTAAAACATCTCTTGTTAGTTACGACCGAGTAGAAGAAATGCTAAATAATGTTTTAGGTAGCGGAGAAGATGTTCTTTATATTACTTTTTCTTCGGCCCTTTCGGGAACATACCAGGTTGTTAAAAACTGTATCGAAGATATTGCGCCTTCTTACCCGGACAGAAAGGTTATGCTGGTAGATTCGCTTTGCGCAAGTATGGGCCAAGGCCTTTTTGTAAAATATGCGGCCGAAAAGCGAAACGAGGGTTTAAGTTTAGAAGAAACCGCAAAGTGGCTCGAAGAAAACTAATTAAACTTTGTTCACCTATTTACCGTAGACGACCTATTCTTTCTTAAAAGGGGCGGCCGCCTTTCGGGAACGGTTGCGATTGTTGGAACACTACTTAACATTAAACCTTTACTCCACGTAGATAACGAGGGTAAACTTGTTTCTACCGGAAAAGCAAGAGGCAGAAAGGCTTCAATAAACGAACTTATTGCTAAAATGGGCGAAAACGGAGAAAACCTTAACGAGCAAGAAATTTTTATTTCTCACGCCGATTGTTTAGAAGATGCCGAATATGCCGCTAACCGAATTAAAGAACTTTACGGGGTAAAAAATGTTGTTATAAACTATATCGACCCTGTTATTGGTTCTCACTCCGGGCCCGGAACACTTGCAATTTTTTACCTTGGAACCGAAAGATAAAAAGAAAAAAGCACCGTTTAAACGGTGCTTTTTCTCTAGAGGGGTTTGAGGAGAAGGTTGTCTATGCAACCTGTGTGTGTTAGTAAGGTTGAGTTGCGGCATCTCCCTTACTGTGCTCTTATTATAACCTGCCAAAAGTTAAAAGTTGTTAACAAAATTTGAACATTTGTTAAAAACAAAGAATAAAACGCCGCCTTTTGGTTAAGAATAGTCTTGAAAGGCGGTTATTTAATGGATTTTAAGGAAACAAAAACAAAAATTCAAGATTTTTTGGGTGGCAAAGGTTTTTACCTTGTTTTGGCCGCCTGTCTTGTGGCAACAGGAGTTGCCGCCGCTGCCGCCTATGCGGGAGTGAACGATGAACTTGGCAAAACAAAGGAAAACGGCAGCAGCCTTATTGAAAGCAGTGGGAATAATTCTTCGTCGCAGGTACAGTTAGACACCAAAGAACCATACACTCCGCCTGCCGACACCGAAAGTTCTGACACCGAAAGTATTGTTGCCGACAGTTTTGTTTACCCATTTAGCGGCAACATTTTAAAAGGGTTTAGCGACACTAACCTTGTTTACAGCGAAACCTTTGGCGATATGCGTGTGCACACAGGAGTTGACCTTGCGGCCGATTTAGGGCTAACGGTTGGCGCTTGTGGAAACGGCGTTGTGCAAGACATTTTAAACGACCCGCTTTGGGGCTTTGTGGTTAGGGTTGACCACGGCAACGGCATTATAGCAGCCTATTGCGGTTTAGGTGAAGACCTGCTTGTCAGCGTTGGCGACATTGTTTCGGCAGGAAGCCCCCTAGGCTACCTTTCGACTATTCCTTGCGAGTGTAAAGATGCCGCACACCTGCATTTAGAATTTTACAAAGATGGTAAGGCAGTAAATCCCGAAAATGTTATTTAAAAGAAAAACAGCAAGGTTTAAACCTTGCTGTTTTGTTTTACATAGTTTGCATTTTCGGCTATGGCGGCTTTAAGGTCTTCGATATTTGAGAACTTTTTTTCTTCCCTTAAAAAGGCAATAAGTTCGGTTTTAACATTCTGCCCGTAGCAGTCGCCCGAAAAACCTAATATGTAGGTTTCGGCGCTTATATAATCGGTTATATAGGTTGGCCTTACACCAATGTTGGTAACCCCGTTATAACTTTTTCCCTGTACGGTTACCTTGGTTTGGTAAACACCGTATTTAGGTATTGCTAAGTTTTCGGGGTAGAGTTGATTTATGGTGGGAAACCCGATTGTTCGGCCCCTTTGGTCGCCGCTTGATACCTTTGCGGTGAAGCCGAAATTGTGCTCTAAAAGGGCGTTTGCTTCTTCTATTTGGCCGTTTTTAATAAGCGATTTAATGTGGGTGGAAGAAACAGTAACGCCTCCACTTAAAACGGCAGGACATTCGAAAAATTCTACCCCACGGCTTTTGCACCACTCGCCCAAAAGTGTGGTATCGCCTGCCGCCTTTTTACCAAAACGGTAATTAAATCCACAGCAAATTTTACCAATGTTATACTTTTGAGAAAGCATATTTAAAAATTCTTCGGGCGAAAGGTCTTTAATTTCGAAAAAGTTTAGGAAAAGCACTTCGTCTACGCCAAGGGAGAGCAGTTTTTCTCGTTTTTCTTCGGCCGACATAATGAAGCCGCCGCTTTTAAAGGGAATGGATGAAAATGTGACGGCCACGCTTTTGTAGGGCGAGTTTATTGCGCCTTTTAAAACGGCAGTATGGCCTTTATGCACTCCGTCGAACATGCCGAGTGCGATAGCGTATTTTTCGGACATCACTTTTCTCCTTTCGTTAGGGTTTATTTATTACACATTTAATTGCAACTTGGGCGTTTTGGTTGTCGGCAATGCCAACACCTAAAAACTTGTCGCCATACTTTACCCTTACAAGTTGGCCGTTTTCAAAGGTGGGGTTTTTAAGGCGTTCGTAGTCCAGTTGACCCCCGTTTGAAAAGCGAATTGCCTGTTTTTCGGTAACTGAAATTTGCGGCAGGTTTAAAAGGGCAGTTTCTTCGTTTAGAATATAGGTTTTAATGTTTTCTTTTGTTAGGTCATCTAGACTTACGGTGTTTTCAATGCTAAAACCGCCCGTATAGGTTCGAACAAGTTCAGACATTGTAGCGCCGCAACCGAGTTTTTCGCCAATATCACGGCAAAGCGACCTTATATAGGTGCCCTTTGAGCAGTTCACTTCTATTTGGAAGGTGTCGCCGCTAAACGAGAGCAGGTTAAGCGTGTTTATGGTAACATTGCGGGCCTCAATTTCTACTTCTTCCCCTTTTCGGGCAAGTTCGTAAAGGCGAACGCCGTTCTTTTTTAAAGCCGAATAAATGGGCGGTACCTGACTGATTTCACCCTTAAAGGTTTCTAAAACGGCAAGTAGAGTTTCTTTTTCTACCTTAGGTTCGCATTTAGTTAGAACTTCGCCTGTTATGTCGCAGGTGGTGGTTGTAAGGCCTAGTTTTACGGTTGCTATATAAGATTTGTCGGCGTCGAGTACTATTCCCGCAAGGGCGGTTGCTCGGCCTAAAAAAACAGGCAAAACACCTGTGGCAAGTGGGTCAAGTGTGCCGGTGTGCCCAACACGCTTTTCGCCCGCCAGCCATTTTATTTTGTTAACCGCCGAAAAGGATGTTATTCCCTTTGGCTTATTTAGTAGTATTAGCCCCTGCATCAAGTTCCTCCAAGGCTTCTTTTACAGCCGATAAGATTTGAGCTTTTGCATAGTCTAAATCGCCTAAAACGGTGCAGCCCGCAGCAGCCTTGTGGCCGCCGCCACCCAGTTTGCCGCAAATTGCCGAAGCATCGAGCGGGTCGTAGGTGCGAACCGAAATTTTAAATTCGTTTTCACGGGTTTCTTTAAGGGTAACACCTGCAAGTACCCCTTCTACCGAGCGGGACATAGCGGGTACGCCTTCCATATCGGTTTTGGTGCAACCTGTTTTGCGCTGGGTTTCCAGTGTAATTGCCATTAGCATTAGGCGGTCGTCAAAGTGGAATTCGGCGCTGTTTAGCACCATTGTTTCCATTTTAACACGGCTTTTAGACTTTGTATCGAACATAATGCGGTTGATTTCACCCGCATCTATACCAATTTCGTAAAGTTTGGCGGCAATTTCGTGGGTGTGGGCTGTTACATTGTTATACTTAAAACAGCCCGTGTCGGTTGAAAGGCCTGTGTAAAGAGCATTGGCGATTTGGCGGTCGAACTCTACGCCCAGTTCATCTAATATTTCGTAGATGCACTGGGTAGCGGCGGCCGCTTCCGAATCTAGATAAAGCCTTTTAGCGTACATTGTGTTCGAAACATGGTGGTCGATATTAAGGTCGATTCTACCCTCGAAGCGTTCGTAAAGGTCGCCTAATAGTTTAATGTCGGCAACATCTACCGCAACAACCGTTTCGGGAATGAAATCACAGTCGCTATCATCGATAAAATAGTCGTACTTGTGGGGAATTTCATCGCAACAGACAACCTGAGACCTTTTGCCGAGTTTTTTAAGACCGAGTTTAAGGCCGTAGGCGCTGCCCAGTGTGTCGCCGTCGGGGTTGGCGTGGGTTAGAATAACATAATTATCGTGAGTTTTTAAAAACTCGCAAAGGGATGCCAAGGTTAAAACTTCGCAATTATTGCTCATTGGCAGTATCCTCTTGTTCTTTTTTGTCGAAACTGTTTACAATTTTAGAAATTGTAGCCGAAACTTCGATAGAATCGTCGGCAACAAAGCGTAGTTCAGGCACCTTTCTGAGCGAAAGTTTTGCGCCGAGTTCACGGCGAATGTAACCTGCGGCACCTTTGAGCGCCTTAACCGATTCTTCGGTTTTTTCTTTTCCTTCGATAGCCGAAACATAGACCTTAGCGTAGGACATATCGCCCGAAACATCTAACTTAACAATAGATAAAAGTTTGCTAACACGGGGGTCTTTAACTTCGGTTAAGATTTCGGAAAGAGCGTATTTAATATCGGATGTAACACGACCCATTTTAAATCCGGCCATATTATACCTCCTATTTTTTGATTTTTGTCGTTAAGACAATTCGCCAAGAAGTTTTATTGATAGTTAAACAATGAGAGAAATTGTTTTAGTCTCTATATTCTTCAATAATATAAGCTTCGAATATGTCGCCTTCTTTAATGTCGGCGAATTTTTCAAGACTGATACCGCATTCGTAACCTTGGGCAACTTCCTTAACATCGTCTTTAAAGCGCTTTAAGGAGTCGATTTTATCTTCGGCAACAATTACGCCGTCACGAACAACACGGATGTTACAAGCGCGGGTGATTTTACCTTCGGTAACGTAGCCGCCTGCGATAGTACCAACACCGGATATTTTAAAGGTGTTACGAACTTCGATAGCGCCCATTTCAACATCACGATATTTGGGGGCAAGCATACCCTTCATAGCAGATTCGATTTCTTCGATAGCGTCGTAGATAACACGATATAGACGCATATCTACACCGTCACGTTCGGCAGCAGCCTTAGCAACAGAGTCGGGGCGAACATTGAAGCCGATGATGATTGCGCCCGAAGTTTGGGCAAGCATTACGTCGGTTTCGTTGATACCGCCTGCGGCGCCGTGAATAACCTTAACACGAACTTCTTCGTTAGAAAGTTTTTCGAGTGACTGTTTAACCGCTTCAACAGAACCTTGAACGTCGGCCTTAACAATGAGTTTAAGTTCTTTGAGTTCGCCTTCGCCAAGTTTGTCGAAAAGGTTGTCAAGGGTAACCTTAGAAGCGGCAGCAGCGGCTTCATCTTTAATTTTTTGTTTTCTTTGTTCTACGAGTTCACGGGCAAGACGTTCGTTAGAAACGGCGTCGAATGCATCACCAGCGGTGGGAACTTCGGTTAAACCTGCAATTTCAACGGGAACAGAGGGGCCTGCTTCTTTAAGTTTGGAACCACGTTCGTTTGTCATTACACGAACACGACCAACAGAAGTGCCTGCGATAATGATATCGCCGCTCTTTAATGTGCCGTTTTGAACTAAAAGGGTGGCGATGGGGCCACGGCCCTTGTCTAGACGGGCTTCAATTACAACACCCTTAGCCTTGCGGTTGGGGTTGGCTTTGAGTTCTAACATTTCGGCAACTAAGAGAACATTTTCAAGTAGGGTGTCGATTCCGTCGTGGGTTTTAGCCGAAACGGGAACACAGATAATGTCGCCGCCCCATTCTTCGGGAACGAGAGAATGTTCGGTAAGCTGTTGCTTAATGCGGTCGGGGTTGGCTTCGGGTTTATCCATTTTGTTAATGGCAACAATAATTTGAACTTCGGCAGCCTTTGCGTGGTTAATTGCTTCGATAGTTTGGGGCATAATGCCATCGTCGGCAGCAACAACAAGAATTGCAATGTCGGTAGCCATTGCGCCGCGTTGACGCATAGAGGTAAATGCAGCGTGGCCGGGAGTGTCAAGGAAGGTGATGTCTTGACCCTTGGCATTTACACGGTAAGCACCGATGTGCTGGGTAATACCGCCCGCTTCGCCTGCGGTAACTGCGGTGTTACGAATAGCGTCGAGAAGGGATGTTTTACCGTGGTCAACGTGACCCATAACAACCACAACAGGGCTTCTGGGAAGAAGGTTTTCTTCGGTGTCGGGGGTTTCGTCCATAATTTGTTCTTCGATAGTAACAACAACGGCACGTTCGATTTTAGCGCCCATTTCGGTAACAACGATTTCGGCGGTGTCGTAGTCGATAACTTGGTTTACAGAGGCGAGCATA
>JAEIGA010019357.1_pt1 | contig 10380 bp, 10 predicted proteins | sample 9270691 | NCBI WGS metagenome assembly JAEIGA01 (sample SAMN17057246, study PRJNA624740) | gut metagenome | biome: biome; isolation source: fecal sample | host: Bos grunniens | place: China: Xizang | collected 2019
TTCATTTAAACTATATACTGGCTTAAAATTATTACAAGAATAATCTGGTGATGTAAGTTTTTTCTGTGCAAACAAATATCTTCCAGCACTTCTCTCATTTACACATCCATATGTACAAGCACCATCACAATGACTAACGCAATTTTTACATTTAGGGCACTCAATATTAGATTGCTCAATAATCAAATTAATCTTATTTACAATATCTTTATAGTTTTCCATTTTCATATGAAATATAATTTTATATAATTATTTATGTAAAAATTTTTAGCATAAATACTTTAAAAGAATTAAAGTTTTTAAATATGTCGATTCCAAATTTTAAAGAATTTATAACAGAGGGTATGCTTTCTGCATATAAAGCAGAAAAAGAAGGTAAGAAATTAACGTATGATAACTTACTTGGTAATTTTGATGTGATAATTGACCGACTTATAGAAGAAAGAATTCCATTTTATTTTGATTGTGTAATGGAAGGATATCAAAGAGTTGGTTATTTAATGCACGAAACAATAAATGGAAATAACTTTAACGGATACATTCTCGATGCGAGTAAAAACAAAGATGTTATAATTAAAGAGTTTAACGAAAAAGTTTTACCAAATATAGTTATCGATAAACCTGGTAAACTTCATATAGGTAGAAGTGTATACGCTGATTTAACTCAAGCAAATGATATAGAAACAATTTCTATTGTTGTAAAGGCATTCAAAGCATTTGCAAAAGATAAAGGACTTACATCAAGAGAAATTACAGGAAACAAATATGAGGCTAATGTTAATATAGATTTCTTATGTGATAGAAATACAGTAAATAACATTATTGACTTCGTATTTTAATTAAAATCCCACCCCCAGATTTTAGTGAAAATAGAGAACCTTTAAAGGCTCTCTATTTTTTTTAACCAATCATCAAGAGTTATATTTTCCATAACCATACCTTCGAACAATACAGATCTCTGTCTAATACCATTACTTAACACCATCTTTTCATCTATAGATAATTTATCCCACATTTCCTTTCTTTTTTTATAGTATTCAGAAAAGCGACGCTCTGTCTTTATTCTATATTCTACATTATCTTGATTTATCCAATCCACTTTATTAAATGTATAATATGTATCAAATATCATGATGCCAACATAAACATTTGCAATCTCAAACTTTTCTCTCTTAATAAATTCATCAATTAACGCATCATTGCTATCAATCATATTTGTATATGTTTTCAAAATATATTTTGAATCATGTCTACACACAGAATCATCTCTCCATTTCCATAGATAAAATGGTGTTGGACAATATTTTATCATATTTTTATTGGTGCAGTTTTGTGTCAATAATGTAAAATAACTATCTTCATGAATTGTTAAATTATCATTAAATCTTATGTTATTGTCAATAAGATATTGTCGTCTATGAACTTTACCATGAACAAATGTTGTGTCAAAATCATGTGTTATATACATAACATTTCCGTCTACATCTCTCGATTCTTCAACAAACACAGAAAACAAAGTATCAAACTCTCCACTTTCAAATTCTCTAAATAAAATCCACAATCCACAAGCATTATAGAACATATCATCAGCATCACAAAACATAACATATTTTGCATCCGATTTATCCAATAAAAAATTTCTTGTTGCTGAAACACCTTTATGTGATTCTTTAAAATATTGTATATCAAAACAATATGATTTTATAAAATCATCACTCAACAAAATATCAGAACCATCATTACAAATAATTACACCAATTTCATCAAAATTTATGTTCTGTTGTATTGCAATGCTATCCAAAAGTTGAGATATATCCTTCTCCGTTTCTTTATACTGTGGTATTAAAATATTAAGTCTTTTCATTATAAAAATAATTATTTTATTTCTTTTCTTATTGTTTCAAGCATATCTATTTGAGACTGTGTAAGAGATTTTGGCATTTTAACTATAAAATTAACTTTCAAATTTGTATAGTCGCTTGATTTGTATTTTGGAAATCCCTTACCAGCAGACAAAACATATCCACCATTTTGTGTATATTTTGGAACTCTAACATTTACAGTTTTATCAAACACATCCAATTCTTTATCACACCCAAGAATTGCATCTAACCAATCTATTGCAACAACCATTTCTAGTGTCCCATCATTATTTAGATACATATTATCTGTCGATCTGACACTAACTTTCACATACAAATCACCGTATTTTTCTTTCCCAGTTAATTGATCATATCCTTTGCCGCCTTGCCCAGAATATACAATAACCTTACCAGTTGTCACACCTTTCGGTATATCTATATTGAAATTTTTAGAACCAAGTCTAAAATTCTTGTTGCATCCATAATATGCTTCTGTAAGAGATATTTCAATATGTGCTTCTATATTTTGTGGCGCTGGTCTTGCGTTATGAGAACTCCATGACCAAGTAAATCCTCCGCCATTTCCAAAATTGCCGAAATTACCAAATCCACCCATATATGGATTTGGATTATCATATTCTCTTCTTTTTGTTTCATCACCCAACGTATCATACGCCTCATTTATCTCTTTAAATTTACTATCATCGCCTCCATTTTTATCTGGATGATATTTTTTAGATAAATTTCGATATGCTTTTTTTATATCTTCTTGTGAAGCGTTCTTATTTACACCAAGAATGTCATAATAATTTTTTCCCATTTTCTAAACATACTATTAATCATATTAAAATATAACAAAAAATCATAAATATAGTATGGGAAGTGAAAATTTTATATTAAAGAAAATCAGATACTATCAGGCTACAATAGCAGATTATGAAACATTTTGGAATGAAAAAATAAAAGAGAGCCAATCTGAAACGTCTGATGAAACTAAAAAGTTAAAGAATCATAACGATGATTTAAATAAGGATTTTAACATCGTTCCTGTAGAAAAAGACTAATTATAAACATGGAAAATCTTAAAAATCTTGTGAGATTCAACAGATATAAAAGTGTTGAATCATTTAATAATGCAACAGATATAACATCGAGTACAATATCAATTGTAAAACTCGATGATAATATCATGGACATATATCTCGGAAGAACACAATTAACACATAGTAATTTTCCAGAAATAAATGTTGAATTAAGAAATTTGATAGATTCGTTAAATGTAAAACTAAATAATATAAAAACAGAATTCGAATCAAATCTATCATCTTTGGATAGTGAAATTAATAAAAAAATATCAGAATATATTTCAAATTTTGAAAATGATATTAATGATTTGATTATTTTTACAAACAATTTATCAAACGAGATATCAGATATAAAGTCGAATCACAACTCAACAATTAAACAGATTTCGGATATAACAAAATCCATGTCTGATATAAATGATTATCTATCAAATCATAGTGAGAAAATTAACGAACATTCAAAAAAAATTTCCAGTTTAGAAAGCAAAAATATTTCTATTACAAATAATATAAGTAATATAAATCAAAACATTTCCGCTTTACATTCTGAAGATGCTCATATTTTTGAAATTATAAGGGGTATAAAATCAGATATTAAGAAAATATCAGATAGTGATACGCTAAATAAAGAGTATTTAAATACACTTTCTGGTAAAATATCAAATATTGAAAATTTTAATATAGATATAAATTATAATGTTAAAGATTTAAAAGAAAAATTAAACAAAATAAACTCTAATTTATCAAAAGATATAACATCAAATAAAAATGATATATCTAAAATAAAATCTGACATTTTAGAACTATCTGATGTGATATCTAACATAAAAATTGAGTCTATAAATATTGATTTAGAATCTATTAGAAAAGATATTATAAATTTATCAAATACTATTAATATTATTGATGAGAAACTTTTAGAAATAGAGACTAATAAAAAGAGTATAAACAACATCAATGTAAAATTAAATAGTCAAACACAAACTTTAAATGATATAAAGAGAGATATTTCTGCTTTACAAAGTGAAGATATACATATTTTTGAACTAATCGGCGAACTAAAATCCGCAGATAAATTAATAAAAGATGATAATAATAAAATAAATGAAGAAATATTATCTATAAAAGAAAAAATAGAATATCTTACAGGTGTAGATGTAGATAGTTTAGAGACATTAAAATCTATAAATAAAAAAATAAAAGAATTAGAATATAAAGATAAATCTTTTCAAAAAGAAATAGATGATATAAATGAAACATTAAAATCAAAATTAGAATGGATGGTTTTATAATAACAAAAGAGGGGAATTCCCCTCTTTTTAATTTATATCATCTGGTGATAATTCAACTATACTTACACCAACATTTGTGCATTCTATAAATGATGTTATGTTTTGTGTCATATTTTCAACCACAAAGCCACCAGTTTTATTTAAGATAATTGCTCCACTTGTTCCACCGCTATTTTCATATCCACTACCAGAAGATGAATTTCCAGATTCCATCCCAGAACCACTACTTCTACTTGTTATTGTAGATTTTTTATTATAAACATTTACAATAGGTCGAGATTCGTTCTTAATATCCAGTCTCTTTAATTTTTTACCATATTTATGTGGGTTTGAAATCTCTTTTGATCCAGTTACTTCATATGATGAGCCGTCTACTGTGTTTATTATCTTTATTGTGTCTATTATTGTTGCAACACATCCATTACCGCTTTTTGTACAAATAGGTCTATATTTTATTTTAGTATCAAATCTTTTTGATATTTCATTATCTTCATCACCTTCATTTATATCTATAATATGATATTCTCTATGTGTTATTTCGGACTGCAATTCGTTATTTTTATCCACCCAATATTCAATTAAACACAATTCATGCATAACCATATATGTTCGAATGTCCCAACCCATACTTTCTATATAATCAACAAAATTTGAATATTTCGAACCCATATTTGGGTCAATATAATAATAATCACCTTCATTATCTGGCGCTTCATATATATCAACACTAATTTCATCTTGTTTTCCAACACCATATATATGAGGTATAAAAATAGAGTTTATTTTATTGGTTTTTAGTTTTTCATAATTATCTGTTCCAGTTGTACTTCCACTAACACCATATATGGTAATTCCTATAGGAGTATTTTCCATCAAGTCGATATTTTGAGATGATAGAGCATTATCAAACACAATATTTGATTTTTGTTTTTTAAAAATTGAAAAAACACTAGGTATATCGAATTCAACTTGTGTTGTATATAACTTTTCATTATATAATAAATTTTCAGACTTAAATTCTACATTTGATGTTTTCTTAAATAAAAATGATGCAAAATACAACTTTGACTTATCTCTCATATACACATAAGTCTGAAAAATTAAAGAATCATAGTTTTCAAAATAATTTTTACTTGTGAAATGGATGATACACTTTTCATATTTAACTTTACACTCACTTACTTTATCTATAGTCCCCTTGTCATATTGTGTATCTTCATACATATATTTTCTTAATGGGGTTTTGTTTGAAATAATTTTATTTGAAACATTTTTTTTATTAAAAAAGTTTTTGTGTGAATTTTTAGCGACAACAAATTGTGTTTCTGTATTATTTAATGGTAACACAAGATTAGAAAGACTATTTAATTTTTTATCCGTGTCAAATTCTATTTTTGGATTAAAAAATAAATATTTTGTTTTAAACAAATCAGATTTAACCAACATTGTGGAATTAGAATCTTCACATAAATCCTTTTGATTGTCATTACCATCAACATTAAGTTTTGAATCACCTTCATATACATACTCCAACAATATTTCTGGAGTCAATTGGAAATATCGAACCATTTTATTATAAACCTTATATATAAATTATTTATGAAACACATAAATAACTATATAATTTATAAAATATATGGCTTCATTTTATAACACAGCATGTAGAGTCGACGCTAAAATGGCTTTATTCCAACCAGAATTGCAAGTATCTGTCATTGATGACGGTTTGTCATACTATGTTCCAAAGGCTGGTGACGAATCATTGTTAATGCCTCATTCAATAATGAATGATAATGTTGCTATTAATTATAGAACAATTTATAATGGATATCCATCATTTATAAAATGTGATGAAAAAGGTAATCCAATAATAGAAGGTAATGAGTTACATCCTTTTACAAGTTATGACGATTATAAAAAATGTATCAATACAGAAGAATTTTATAATTTATATTTACAAGATAAGCAAAACCCAACATATAAAAATATTTTAAAATATTACAGCGATAAAAATTTTGACCCATATGGATTGGCAAGTTATCGTATGCAAGACTTCATATATTTAAAATATTATAACCAAATTCCAAACAACTATATGATAACACTTAGGCGATATACACACCCATGTGAAGACCATATGTTTGGTTTGGATATGACCGCAGAAGAAATGAACTTTTTAAATGGCTATGAAGAATCTCATTTTAATATAGCAACAGCGGTTACATATTTAGGAGAAAAGACAGGAAATAAACTTTCTGATATCTTAAAGTTTGAATATGGTGCAAACTATGAAGAAAAAGAAGCGAAAGTTGAAATGTTATTGAACTCTGGTGGTCTTGCAGAGCAAATGAAACAAAGACTCAATATATCAGAGTCGTTTATGCAAGGAGAAATGACAGCACAAGAGGCTGGTGGAAAAGGAAATCTCGTAAGACAGGCTCTAAAATTTGCAACAATAACTGGCATGAAGGGAAAAAGTGTTCAAGAAGCAATTGCTGCAAGCCATAGATTCGAAGGAAATGAATACGCACAAGTATATGGAGAAAACATATATGGAGATGTGAATGTTGTAAATAAAACAAAAGTTAGGTCGAGAGGTTTAACATATAGTGGAAACTTTTCGCTAAATTTTGAATATTCTCTTAAATCTTTAAAATGTGTAAACCCAAGAGTTGCTATGATGGATATTCTATCGAACTTCTTAATTCTAACAGGTAACTATGGATCCTTCTGGGGTGGCGAAACAAGATTCTACGGTCAGAGATCAATCGCACCACAATTGGGAGATGCTGCAAAATTAAGAAATGGTGATTTCAAAGGATATTTTAAAACATTGCTATCTGATGTAAAAAGCGGTTTTGAAAATATCAGTTTAGCAAATGGTGGAAATGGAGGCTTGATTGACGGAATTAAAAACATAGCAGGTGGAGCACTTCAAGGTCTTCTTGGAAACTTGCTTGGTGGTAATGTTGGTTTGGCGGGAACAGCACAAGTATCTTCTGCTCTTTTAAGTGGAGAACCAACTGGATATTGGCATGTTACTGTTGGTAATCCTTTAGATCCAATTGCTATGATTGGAAACATGGCTGTTACTAAAACGACAGTGCAATTCAATGACGTGTTAGGATACGATGATTTCCCTACGGAAATTAAATTTACCGTCGATCTCGAACATTGTATGCCAAGAGATAATGCAGCAATAGAAAATATGTTCAACGGCGCAAAGGGTAGATTCTACGCATTTACCGATTCAAATATATTGAATGAATTTGCAGATGTTGATAGTATGGTTGCTTTCAGAGAAAAGAGCGATTATCAGAAATCTCAACAAATAGATGTTGATTTTGATAAAGATTCAAGACCAATAACAATACAAAAACTTAAAGTAATTGGAGCAAATTTAGGTAAATAATTATGGAAAAATCATTAGATAATAAAAGAAAATATATAACAAAAGATGGCGAAGAGTTTTTAAACTTAAATACTCCCGTTATAAATGTTAATGATATAAAAGTTAATGGTTATATAAAAGTAAATCAAGACTGTAAAGGTAGAATTGATAAATTTGTATATTCAAATGTATCTAAAGACTATAACGCAATAGATCTTATAATGTATGCAAATCACATATTCAATCCATTCTCTATAGACGAAGGTGATATTTTATATACACCAATATATAACGATAAGTTGTTTTCAAAATCGGAAGAACCCGTTTTACCAGACGATACGACATTATCGTCAAAAAATAAAGTAAATCTAACTTATGCCGAAAAAGTTGCACTTTTAGCGAAACAAGGTAAAGGATGGAAATAAAAAAAGAGAGGATATCCTCTCTTTTAATTTATTATAGATATTTTACTAAATCCATCTGGTTTTGATGTTTGTATAACATTATCAAAAACAACATTCTCAACTTGTGCGTGATGTATAAGATAAATGTTCATATTCAATTCAGCACTCAAATCTTTAAGAATCGTCATCATATCTGATACACCATTGATATCAATACTCGCAAGCATTTCATCCAAAAACAACAAGTTCATATCACCCAATTGTAATTTAAGAAGTTTAATGAACGAAACAACAGTCGCAAAATCTATTCTCTTCTTCTCTCCAGTACTTAAAGAATTGTATGTAACATTATATCCATTACTTGTTATGGTAGCCTTAAATGTTCTATCAAATACAACATTATAATTAATTCCCATAAACTCCATCATTTCAGAAATAATCTGATTGATGATTGGTATATATTTGCTAGCAATATACTCTTTAATTCCACCATCACCAAGAATTTGCATGGTACAATCATAAAGTTTTTTCTTTTTACCAAGAAATTCTTTCTCATCATTCAATTGAATAATTTGCTTATCCAAACTTTCCTTTAAATTAAGAAGTGGTTGAGAATTGTTTTTCTTTAAAGAAACCTTATACTTCAAATCAGCCGACAGATCTGTGAGACCACTCTTATTTATAGCATCAACAAACACATTGCGTTTAGAATCTACTGCCCTAATTTTTTTGGTAAGGTCTGTTATTACAGAAATTATTTGTTCAATTGCCTCTTCATAAGATTCGTTTTCACTAACAAGTCTATCTCTTTCTTTATGAAACTCATCTGTATCGAGAGAACTACCACAAGTAGGACATTTTTTTGAATCAATAAGTTTAATCTTTTTATTATTATCTTCAATCTTTCGCTTCAAATCGCGAATATCCATATTCTTTTCAGTAGTCTGTTTGTCTAATGTCTTTCTGACTTCATCCAACTTTTTAATGTTTTCTTCATTTGTGTCTTTGATTTTTTTAGCCTCCTTAACTTTTTCGGATAATTCATCAATTTCCTCTTGTGTAACGCCTGTGTTCTTTAATTCTTCCAACTGCTGCTCATATTTCTCAATACTGCTTGTTGCAGTTTTTAAAGAACCCTCATTTGAACTCATCGAATTATCGAGTATTTTAATATCCTCTTTTAGCAATTTTATCATTAAGTTATACTCGGTAAACCCAAATATCTTATCGATAATATTTCTTTTATCTGCTGGGTTCAAATCCACAAGAGACTTGAAATCATTAATAGACAAAATCAATGTGTTTTTAAATACGGAATAAGGTATTTTATAATAATTCTCTTCAAGCATAGTCTGAACATTATTCTTACCAGCCGTATCTACAACAGAACCATCAATCGTAACTGTAAATAAACTTGGTGCAAGACCTCTCTCAACCACTATTTCATGTCCATTACAGTCGAGTTCAATCTTTACATAAAAATTTTTATTTATTCTGTTAGGAATATCGCTATTATTTGTACCATCTATTTTACCATAAAGTGCATAAATTATACAATCGGCAATACTACTTTTACCTGTTCCATTTGTTCCGACTATAAGATTAAGAGAAGGGTCGTTGTTGAACACTAATTCTGTCATCGCATTAGAATACGATTTAAAATTTTTCCAACTAATCTTCTTTAACTTCATAATATTTAAATTACAAATGTATCAACATCATTAACATCTACTACTTTTCCTGCAAAAAACTCATCAAATTGATGATAACTATTAATATCTTCAGGTGTCATACCAGATGTATTAACATATACAACATCAAGATTATCCAAAGCGCACAATACAATTTGCTCATCTAATGGGTGTATATCTTTTTCGCGCACAGCATAATCTAATGCACATCCCAAATATACAACATTTTTTGCATTATCATACTCATATGTTGTCTTTGCGGACTCATATAATCCTCCCATTGCATTTACATATTCAACACCATAATGACTTTCTAATTTCTTAATAAGTTCAATAGTTTGTTTCTCTAAACTATTATTTGATACACATACTGCTATTCTCATATCTATTAATTGTTTAATTTATTATTCAAATATTTTATTAATCTTTCATATACATTTTGTGGTGAATGTCCATCCCAAGCGTTTGCCTTTTCTTTTTCTGGAATATTAAACAAATCCCAATCTTTTATCTCATAATGATTCGAAATCTGACCCGTTGGCAATTCTGCCATTACAATAAACCAATTATCATTATCAAAAGGTATATTACCGTCAGAATGAAATCTTGACTTATGAACATCATATAAACCTTGTTTTGCAAGTTCATTAAAAAA
>JAEIGA010019358.1_pt1 | contig 10380 bp, 11 predicted proteins | sample 9270691 | NCBI WGS metagenome assembly JAEIGA01 (sample SAMN17057246, study PRJNA624740) | gut metagenome | biome: biome; isolation source: fecal sample | host: Bos grunniens | place: China: Xizang | collected 2019
AAAACATCAGTAAAAAATGCTAATACAGGAATCTTTAAAGATAAGAACTTAGTTATTATTCAACTAGAAGGAATGGATAGCTGGATAATTAATAAAAATGATACTCCAACATTATATTCAATGATGAATAATGGTTATAATTTTACAAATCATTACTCATTCTATACAGGTGGAGGCTCAACATTTAATTCAGAATTCGCAGTTAATACTGGATTTATAACACCACTTTCTTATACAAAAAATGCATATCAATTTAATAAAAATGAATTTCCATATACAATGGCTAATTTGTTTAAAGAACAAGGTTATAGTGTTAATGCATTTCATATGAATGATGGAGAATATTATTCAAGAAGATTAAATTATAAAAATTGGGGATATGATAACTATTATGGTTTAAAAGATGATCCGATTTATGAAAACAACAAATATGAACTAGATAGAGAATTAGTTTTAAATAAAAATTTTAATAATTTATTATTTAATCAAGAAGGAAAATTTGTACATTATATAATTTCTTATTCAAATCACACACCATTTACAAATACAAAAGGTGTATGTAAAATGTTATATAATTTAGATAATGAACAATTATTACTTGATAATCCAGATTTACAAATAGAACCAGTAGAAATGACAGAAGAAGAATGTGCAAGACGTCAAGCACAAGAAACTGATTATATGGTTCAATTATTAAAAGAAAACTTAGAAGCAAAAGATTTATTAAAAGATACAGTATTTGTATTATTTTCAGATCATTATTTATATACATTAGAAGATAAAACTATATTAGATAAGTATAAAAACACTTCTAATAACTTAGTAAATAATACACCGTTCTTTATTTGGTCTCCAAATACAAGAAAATTAAATATTAACAAAACAACTTCACAATTAAATATACTACCGACAGTATTAAATCTATTTGGTATTGAGTATAATCCAAATAACTATATTGGACAAGATGCACTTGGTAAAGATTATAATGGAATGGTATTCTTCAGTGATTATTCTTGGTATGATGGTAATGTATATGTAAGCGATGGAGTAGTTACCAATAATAAAACAATTACACAAGAACAACTTGAAATAAAAAATGATTATGTAAGCTATGTTGCAAAAAAGAACGACTTAGCTCTACAATATAATTATTTTAAAAACAAACAAGAAGAAAAAAAATAGGAAGTTAAACTTCCTATTTTAATTTGCTATATAAATATATACCAGCAACAGTAATAGCTAAAAGAGTATATATAATTTTAATTAAAGTGTTAATAAATTTAGAAAACTTTTTATTTTTAACTTTTTTATTTATATATTTAGTTGGCTTTTGATAAAAAGTAGTAGCAAAACCTTCTGTATAAAATTGTTTGATATAATCTTTTAATTTCATTTTGCTTCACCACCATTAATATCATCAATAGTAACTTTACTTTCATGTGGAATAGGTTTCCAAGTAACATTCATAAATAATGCAGCATATGTAGTATATCTTCCTATGCTATCAAATGTTGGCCATGTAAATGTAAATAATACTTTTTTCCAAAAACTCATTTTCTTAATTCTAACATCTTCGATAATAAAAATGTAAATTGCCATTAACATGTTTGAAAAATAAGCACCTATTCTATAAAGAATTCTAAACCATATTACAACTAATGCACCAAGTAGAGCAGCTTTTATTCCAGGAACTTGAGTTAATTTAATAGTAAATATACCTCTTAAGAATTTAGCTAAATATGAACCACCACTAAATAAATCAATATTTGCAAATCCAGTTTCATAAGCATAAAATGCATAAATAATTACAGAGAATAATAACCATCTACATAAATTAATAAATGATAATGGAGTAAGTTGAACTAATGTATCAAATGATGCAAATCTATGTCTTATAGATTCAACTATATCTAACATAATTTGTTTAAATGTTCTATTTTTCTTTTTAGTATGTTTATAATTTTGCCAGTTAGCCTTTAAAAATCTTTTTCCACAGAATATATTAACAAATAAATATGGTCCAGATTCAGCAAATGCTTGTAAGTGACCTTTAGACCATCTTAATCTTTGTCTTAAAGCAACTTTTACGCTTACAGGTTGTTCATCATAAAATTCAGCTTCATCTTGATATGTAATTTGATATCCTTGAGCAACAGCATCAGCAGTTAAAGCTCTATCTTCTGTTAGAGAAGTATAATTCCAACCATTCTTAATAATTTCATTTGAAAATAAGAATCCAGTTCCTTGAATATTAGTAGCAAGTCTCAATACACTTCTTGCTCTGTGGTTTGTTCTAACAGATCTAATCCAGTGAATAGCATAAGTAGAAGCAACCCAGTTCTCATCAAAATTCTTAGTATTTCTATATGAAGTAATAATTTTACATCCTTCATCAAAAGCATCATTCATTTTAGAAATAAAGTTTGATTTTAATAAGTTATCTGCATCAAATATAAAATATCCTTCAAATGAATCAATACCATAATCTTTTTCTATATTTTTAACAAGATATTGAAGAGCAAAACCTTTAGTTTTATGTACATCATCAAATCTTTCATATACAATCGCTCCTTTTTTACGAGCAATTTCAGCTGTATCATCAGTACAGTTGTCTGCTACTACAAATATAGTGTATAAATCACTAGGATAATCTTGTTTATGGATACTGTCAATTAAGTTCCCAATAACATATTTTTCATTTCTAGCAGCTATCATAATAGCATACTTATGTTTCTTTTTAGCAGGTTTAAATTTTCTAGTAAAGAACATTCCTATAACAAAATAGAATGCTTTGTGTATAACACAAATACTAAATATAGTTGCAATTACAGCGTTAATTTTATTACCTAATGGGTAGAAATTAGCGATTGCATGTATAATATTTTCCATACTTCACACCTCAAGTAAATTATATCAAAATATTGGAATTAATACAATTAATATAACTCTTGGCAAACACCGGGGTCAGGACTATAAAAACAATGATTTTTGTATCTTCCGCTATTTCTTTGATTAAACCAAGTATTTTTACATGAATCATTTCCACTAGGGGAGTAAAACCATAAAGCATGAGTTGCTGGGTGATAATATTCTCCTTTTAAAACTCTTTTAGCAAGTTCTTTTTCTTTAGTAGTAGCTGATCCACTATGAAATAAATTACTATTTGTACCAACAAATCCTCCAGGATTTTGATAAACAACATCTGTAATAGAACGAATCTTTTTAAAATCCAAACAATTTGAAATTGCTCTATTAACAATAACATTCCCAACCATAAGCATTCCTAAATCGCCTTCACCCAAAGCTTCTGCTCTCATAAGCCTAGCACATAAATCTAATTCTTTTGTAGTATATTTTAATAACATAACATCACCTAAGATATTATATGATTAAATATTATAAAATTTAATTTTACAAAAACATTCAATTTTTATATAATGTTATTATAATGAGGTGATAATGAATGGCATTAGTAGAATTAAAATTTGAAGATACAGTTATTTATGTAGAAGATAATGTTCCAGAAGAAGAAACTGGTATAGCTCTTCAACAATCAACAAAAGAAAATTTAGAAAATACAATAGAAATGAAATCATTGAAAAATGATAAAGATTTACTAGAAGATACTATTTCAATGGAACCAATAGGTGATATATATGGATGATTTTTTAAATGCAGGAAAATTAAGATATGATGCTCCTAGATATGATGAAATTGAAGCATTTTTAAATCGTTTACATAAAATAGGTAAATATAATCCGTTCGTAAAAATAACTCATGACATGGTTTATAGTGAGATGGAAAAATGTACACTTCCATCAAAAGATTTTGAATCACCAGGTAGACCAAAATATGTAAAACCAATATTTGATAATTGGATAGCTAAATTTAAAAATGTACCTAATATAAGTGTATATAATAGTGATAGCTGGGAATATTGGTGCCAATTCGTAAATAAATCTAGAGGAGATGAATTTATTAAAATTTATGTACCTTTAAATTCAGAAGGATTAGAAAATGGTGTAACAGAAATATTCAATTTCATGGCTATGCATAATATGCACCACCAATCAAAAGTAGGAAAATTTTTAAGAAATGACAACGTTGTTATAAGACTTGATAAAGGAGATGAAAAATCTCTTAAAATGCTACTTGATTTTATAAATACAAATCCAAGAATAAAACCATATTTAAACAAAACAAATCCATTCCTACCATGCATTAATGGAATTGGTGTAATGAATGAAACAGGTATATCTTATAATTCAGAATTATGTTCAATAATTACAAATTACATTCAAGAACATAGAAAAGATAGTAAAATCAATCTTGATGATTTTATGAAATATGCAAAACAAAGAATGTATAAGAAAGAAATGGTAAGTGCATTTACTAAAGCAACTAGTGGTCAACAACAATATTTTGAAGCATATGAAAATATACAAGGTGTAGTAGAAAAAAAATCTATGACAAACCTTCAAAAACAATCTCTTTTGAATGATGCAATTAAAGAAACGTATAAAAAATATGGTATGCATCAAGTAATAACAGCATTAATGAAAGTTACAACATCTAATGATTACTCATATTTTACAAATGGTAAAAAAGGGTATAGAGATTCACTAAGGAAAAATGTAACAAGCGAAGAAATAAAAAATATGATATCAATGAGTATAATTGGAATATACAAAAAACAATATACTAATTTAAGAGATATAATTTTAGATTATTGTAGATATTATATAGAAGATGGTATGACAGAAAAACTTGATGAAATGTGCGAAGTAACATTAGAAAATCATGGTACAAATTTCTTAGTTGGATCAATCGATAGATATTGTAGAACTGGTAAAACAGATAGCTTCTCTAGATTTAAAAAGGGAGATAGTTCCGGTAGAAACTATAGAGATAACTGTAGATTTATTCCACCAGAAACAATGCTATATGCAGTAAGAAAATCATTAAGACAAAAAGGAATAGATACAACGTATATTTCAAATGATATATTAGGACAAATATATGCAAATGCACTATCTGATTCTAAGTATACAATTGGATTCGACGAAGATGCAGATATGAAAATTTATCGTTAATTCAGTTGATTTCTTATAATAATTATAGTATAATAAGAGTGCTCTTTGAAAAAGGAGCATTTTATAGGGGTATGGTGTCAGCGGTAGCATGCCGGTCTCCAAAACCGTTAGGGTGGGTTCGAATCCTACTACCCCTGCCATTAAGAAAATAAAAACACTAACTATTTGTTAGTGTTTTTTTATATCTATAACTTTATACATACATTCATTTAAATTTTCATCAAATAAAACAATCGTACTATTTAAATAACAGCCTAGTAATTTTTGCGCAATAGCACTCTCAGATAATATTATTCCATCCTCAATCTTACTTTCACTTAATAATTCATCTTTATAGATAATACTACCAAAACCATTACCCCTTTTTGTAGAAAAGCCAATTGGATTTTGTATATGGTATGTTGGTAAAATGTGATAAGTTTCTAATATATCATTTTTTAAGTTAAGAATAGAAACTGTATCTCCTATTTCAATAAATTGTTCATTAATATTATCTTCTATATTATTGTTATTATCAATAATATTATTATAGTTTTTTATATACCTATTTAATTCACCATAATCAAAATATTCATATGAATAGTCACTTGTATTTATGATACAAAAATTAATAAAAGAACATTTTAATGAGTGAATAACTTTATTTATACCTGATTTTGGGAATCCACAACAAATATTTCCAGAAGACGAACTATATTTATCATCAAAAATCTTATAGTTAAGTTTATCAGAAATTATTTTAGCATCTTCGTTAAATACCTTATACCAACCATTAAATAAATATAGTTTAACCGTATTCGGATAATTATCTTTAAAATATAATCTAATATCATTGAAACTATAAGAAACATTTTTAATTTTTAATTTTTGAACTGTCATATTATATATTTCCTTTCAATATATTAAAAATGTCATCACCATATTTTAGATATGTTTTTTCCCCAATTCCTTTAACTTTTAATAAATCTTGTTTATTACTAATTTTTGAATCTATTAAATTATAAAAAGTTCTGTTACCCATAATTAAATATGCACTATTAAAACCTTCTTCATTCATTTTCTTTATTCTCCATTCTTTTAGAGAATTAAATAAGGCTTTTTGAGATTCATTTAATTGATCAAAATTAGTAATTTTTGAAGAAAATTTATTATTTTTTTCATTTACAGCAAGTTTTGAAGCAATAATCTCTTTGACTTGTACATTATTTAAAATATGATTATTGTCAAATACTTCACCAGTAAAAGGATCATATGCATTTAATAAAGCATCAATAATATCTTCAGAGGTAATTTCATTTTTATTAACGGTTTTATCATCAAATTCAATTCTATTTAAAATATCGTTTACTTTTTCTTTCACAGAAACTTCTTTAGTGTTGGAACTAGTTTTAAGTTTAATATTTTCATATAAAACCTTATATATTAATTTATAATATTCAATATCCTCATCTAAGTTAACATTAAAGAAATTTAAAGGAAATTTAAATTTTTCAGAAATCAACTTTTTAGAAGAAATAGAAATATCATTGCCATGAAGCCAACAATTAACAGAAACTCTAGAAACACCAAGAAATTTTGCAAGTTCTTCCTGATTCCATCCTGTGATTTTTAATATCATTTCTATAATAATCATAACCCCTCCATAAATTGCGCATATTATAACTCAAACTTTACAAAATGTCAAGTAAAACATATAGGTGACATTCTTATAAGAACAAGCAACTTGATATTTAATCAAAATAAAGATATACTTATAATAAGGAAGAATAGGTGATTTATATGAAAAAAATATTAGTAGGTCTAATATGTAGTATTTTTATGTGCATTAATGTTAATGCTGAAGTGGTTGTTAAATTTACAGAGAATAGCAAGTTTGAAATAGGTAATTCAGTAACAATTGATATTGAACAAATGAAAGATATGGACTCAGCTGTATATAATGCATGGCTTGAAGGAACAGTAGAATATTCTTGGTATTTAAATGGAACAATCATAAAAGGACAAAATAAAAAATCACTAAAAATATCAGAAGAATATTTAGGAAAAGAAATACATGTTAAAGTAAAATGCTTAGATTATGAATATGAAGCAGGTCCATTTGAAGTTACAGGTGAAATGACTAATCCACCAATAGGAGTGGAAACACCAGATGTTGAATCATCAAGTCCGCAAGACGATATAATTGATAATGTTATTTCAACACAAACAGAAGATAAAAATGAAAATAATAAAAATATGTGGAAAGCAAGAGTAATAGAATATGTAATAATTGCATTACTTATAGTGGCTGCTTTTATAACTGGATACTTAATAGGAAAAACAAAAAATAAAAAAGAAGAATAATAGGTGAAATATGTCAGAAATAAAAAAAGTAAAAAAGAGAACAAGGAAGAATAGACAAATTAAATATAATGAAGAAAACTATATAAATAAAAACTATATGGTTAATGATAAAGCAGTTATACCAGTTGAACTTGAAACAGTAGATGATTTGTTTATGAGACATGATTATAAAAAATATGAAATGTCAGATGATGTTTGTAAATATATTGAAGAAATAGCATATATGATTCCATTAGATGTAGATATAATTATTGAACTTCATTGTCCAGAAGTAGATGATGAAAAGAAACAAAGAATGATTAAAGCTATAAAAAATAATTATGGAATGGAAATAGATGATATAGATTATGATTTATCTAGAGTTAATGCAAAATCTATAATATTTTGTTTAGTAGGATTAATTATATTAATTATAAATTTAATTACAGAAAAGTATATAGGACCTGTATTATCTAACTTTATATGTGTTGTATGGTGGGTAGCTATATGGGAAACAATAGAGTTACAAACTATAGAAAAAGCAGATTTGAAATGGAAGAGATTAAACCATCAACAATTATATGATGCTGAAATAACTTTTATATTTGATAAAAAATAAAACGATTTTTTAAATCGTTTTTTTAGTACAATAAATGTAAATATTTGTTAGGAAAAACTAACAACAAAAAATATAATGATATAATTACAATGGAGGGATATATATGAAAGTTAATGGTGAAATGTTTAGAGAATATGATATCCGTGGAGTATATGGTGAAGATTTAAGTGCAGAAGTAGCATACCTAATCGGAAAAGCATTTGGAACTAAATTAAAAGAATTAAATATTAGTTCAACAGTAGTAGGTTATGATAATAGATTATCATCAGTTGAATTAGAAGAAAATTTAGTAAAAGGTTTAGTTGAAACAGGAGCACATGTAATAAGATTAGGATTGGTTACAACTCCTATGTGTTACTTTGCAGCAAATCATTTAAATACTAATTGTAGTATGATGATTACAGCTTCTCATAATCCAAAAGAATATAATGGATTTAAATTTTCATATAATGGAATTCATAATGCCTATGGTAAAAGTGTAAAAGAAATATATGAAATTATTGAAAAAGGAGAATTTGCATCAGGAGAAGGCTCAACAGAAAATGTTGATATTAAAGAAGATTATATAAACTTAGTTGTTAATAAATTAAACTTTGGAGATAGAAGAATCAAAGTAGTTTATGATTGTGGAAATGGAACTTCTAGTGTAATTGCAAAAGAAGTATTTGATAGACTACCAAATATTGATAGTGTAGGTATTTGTGATGTATCAGATGGCAACTTTCCAATGCATCATCCAGATCCATGTGTAGAAAGTAACTTAGATATGCTTAAAGCTAAAGTAAAAGAAGTTGGAGCGGATATTGGAGTTGGATACGATGGAGACTGTGATAGAGTAGGTTTTATAGATGAAAAAGGAACTTTTATTGAAATAGATAAATTCTTGGTTATTATGTGGAAACATTTAGTTAATATTGTTGATAAGAAAGAATGTTTATATGATGTTAAATGTTCTAAAGTTTTAGAAGATGAACTAAATAAAATTAATGTTAAAACAGTTGAATATAGAACAGGTAACTCTTACACAAGAGCTGCTTCAGCTGAAGGAGATTATCCATTAAGTGGAGAATTATCAGGACACGTATACTTTAGAGATAGATGGCCAGGATACGATGATGGAATTTATGTAGGAATGAGATTAATTGAAATGCTATCTCATACTGATAAACCATTAAGCAGTTTTTTAGATGATATGGTTAAATACTATTCAACACCAGAATTAAAAGTTAAAGTCGAAGATTCTAAAAAGTTTGAAATAGTATCAAAAATGGAAGAGTATTCTAAATCAAAAGGATATAATTACATTACAATTGATGGAGTTAAAACTAAGTTTGATGATGGTTTTGCATTAGTTCGTGCTTCAAACACAGGACCAAATATTACTATGCGTTTTGAAGCAACTACAGAAGAAAGATTAAAAGAATTACAAGAAGAATTTACAACAGAATTAAATAAATATATCTAACAGCATACTTTTATGCTGTTTTTATATATTAAATCGTAAAGTAAACGTTATAAAATCATTAAAATTATTTATATGTGATATAATTAAATGGGTGGGTGTATGCAAAAAAAATACAAAAATTTAAATGTAAATTATGAATTTTATGATAATGACTCAAATGAAAATTTGATTTTTTTACATGGTTGGGGACAAAATATAGCAATGATGCAACCAATAGCAAAACCATTCATAAAAAGATATAATGTATTAATTTTAGACTTACCAGGATTTGGAGAAAGTGATGAACCAACTGAGGTTTGGTCGATATATGATTACACTGAAATGGTACATGAATTTGTAAAGGAGCTAAAACTTCAAAATCCAATTATAATAGGACATTCATTTGGTGGAAAGATTGCTCTTACTTATGCAATTAAGTATGAACCAAAGAAAGTTGTTTTACTGGCAAGTCCTTATAAAAAGAAAATAAAAAAAGAATCATTAAAATTAAAAACATTAAAAGCATTAAAAAAAGTGCCAGGACTTAACAAATTAGAAAACATAGTTAAGAAACATATTGGTTCAACAGATTACAGAAATGCAAGTGAAAATATGAGAAAAATTTTAGTAGGACATGTAAACCTTGATTTAACAGACGAGATAAAAAATGTAAAGTGTTCTACCTTACTAATTTGGGGTACAAATGATGAACATGTTGATTATGAAGATGCTCTTGAATTAGAAAAATTAATAAAAGATTGTGGTCTAGTAACATATGAAGGATGTACACATTATGCATATTTAGAAAGATTACAACAAACAATAAATGTATTAAATAGTTTTATAGGAGTTGATAAATAATGAAGTGGTATTTTATATTATCATTGATTCCATACTTCGCA
>JAEIGA010019359.1_pt1 | contig 10379 bp, 10 predicted proteins | sample 9270691 | NCBI WGS metagenome assembly JAEIGA01 (sample SAMN17057246, study PRJNA624740) | gut metagenome | biome: biome; isolation source: fecal sample | host: Bos grunniens | place: China: Xizang | collected 2019
CAACCGAGTTTCCGACTATCTCAACGACATCATCCCTGACAATCCAAACAAGGCCTACGATATGTACGGCGTGATCGGCAGCATCGTGGACGATGGCGAGTTCTTTGAGATCCACAAGGACTTTGCAAAAAACATCATTGTAGGCTTTGCCCACATGGGAGGCAAGAGCGTGGGCATCGTAGCCAACCAGCCTCGCATTCTCGCCGGCGTGCTTGACATCAATGCTTCTCGCAAAGCAGCAAGATTTGTGCGTTTCTGTGACGCTTTCAATATTCCATTGGTTACTCTTGTAGACGTGCCTGGCTTCTTGTGCGGCACACAGCAGGAATACGGCGCAATCATCAGCAACGGCGCAAAGCTTCTTTATGCCTACGGCGAAGCCACCGTGCCTAAGGTCACAGTCACACTTCGCAAGAGCTATGGCGGCTCCCACATCGTGATGAGCTGCAAGCAGCTGAGAGGCGACATCAATTATGCTTGGCCATCTGCAAACTTTGCAGTGATGGGTGCTGACGGAGCCGTCGGCATCATCTACGGCAAAGAGCTCAAGGCAGAGACAGACCCTCAGAAGCAAGCTGAGCTCAAAGAAGCCAAGAAGCAAGAATACAACGACCTCTTCTGCAACCCATATCAGGCTGCACAGAAGGGTTATATTGAAGACGTGATCGAGCCTCGCAACACACGTTTCCGTGTGATCAGAGCCCTCGCGTCACTTGAGAACAAACACCAGGAAATTCCAGCTAAGAAACATGACAACTTACCTCTTTAGTCTGCTTAGCACAGGGGCCGAGAGACTTGCTCAAAGCGACCCTCACGGATTCACGCTGACAATCATCAGCGTGTTGGTGGTGTTTGCCTCTCTTACAATCCTCTACGGAATTTATAGCCTCTCAGGAAGCATATTCGCTGGCAAAATCAAGTTTAACCTCAAGAAGGAAAAGCCAGTCGAAGTCAACGATGAGATTGCTATCGCCATTGCCCTTGCACTCAAGCAGCACCTTGGAGGAGAAGAAGAGAAGGCAGCGATTGCGACAGCACTCCATCTCTACCTCAACAGTTCTGTGCACGATGCAGAAAGCGGCATCATCACCATCAAGAAGTCAGAGACTCGCTGGGCAGATAAACAAAGACTTTTCAGAAAGTCTCCTCGTAAATAAATCCGATAACAAACTAAATTATGAGCACATATAATCTTAAAATCAACGGTAAGCAATACAATGTAACCGTAAACTCAGTAGAAGGAAACAATGCAAGCGTCAATGTCAATGGCGTAGACTATAATGTTGAAATCGAAGGTGGCGCTGCCCCTGTTGCGGCTCCTGTTGCAGCTCCCGTTGCATCGCCTGCAGTTACTCCAGCTGCAGCACCTGCTGCTCCTGCAGCTGCACCGACAGCAGCACCTGCAGGTGGCAAGAGCGTCGTATCCCCTCTCCCAGGCGTGATCATCAGCGTGGACGTCAAGGAAGGCCAGGCAGTACAACGCGGCCAGAAGGTGGCAGTCATTGAGGCAATGAAGATGGAAAACGAGATTCTTGCTGAGTTTGACGGCACAGTTACAGCCATCCACGTTTCTAAGGGTGATTCTGTACTTGAGGATGCTAAAATCGTGACCATAGCATAATGGAAGCAGTTCTTGACAGTTTACAGCAGTTCTGGCAATTCACAGGATTTGCCAACTGCACATGGCAACACCTGGTGATGATAGGAATAGGTCTTATCTTCATCACATTGGGCATTGTCAAGCATTGGGAGCCTCTACTTTTGGTACCGATTGGCTTTGGTATCATAGTAGGTAATATCCCCGTATTCCCAGGACTTAGCATCAGTCTATACGAGGAAGGTTCCGTGCTGAACATACTCTACCATGGTGTGCGCTACGGCTGGTACCCTCCATTGATATTTCTAGGTATCGGAGCGATGACGGACTTCTCCGCTCTGATTTCGCAGCCTAGGCTCATCTTGATCGGTGCAGCAGCGCAGCTCGGCATATTCGGTGCATATCTGCTTGCATTGCAGATGGGATTTGCGCCTAATGAAGCCGGTGCTATCGGCATTATCGGTGGCGCAGACGGTCCTACCGCTATCTTCCTTAGTTCCAAACTGGCACCTGAGTTGATGGGAGCTATTGCCGTATCGGCCTATTCATATATGGCACTGGTACCTGTGATTCAGAAACCTATTATGCTTCTTCTCACCACAAAAAAGGAAAGAGTCATCAAGATGCGCAAGCCACGTACGGTCTCTCAAAAAGAGAAGATCATCTTCCCTATCATCGGCTTCATCTGTACAGCTTTCATCGTACCATCGGGATTGCCTCTTCTTGGCATGCTCTTCTTCGGTAACCTGCTCAAGGAAAGTGGAGTAACCAAAAGACTTGCAACCACTGTAGGCGGACCGCTCATTGATATCGTAACCACACTCATCGGTCTGACAGTAGGTGCATCGACTCAAGCTGATGTATTCCTCTCAGACACTTCAATCAAAATCTTCGGACTTGGATTGATCTCGTTTGTAGTCGCCACATTCTTCGGAGTATCCTTTGCCAAATTTATGAATCTCTTCCTGCCGGAGGGCAAGAAGATCAACCCACTCATCGGAAATGCTGGCGTATCTGCAGTTCCTGATGCCGCACGAGTATCCGAAGTTGTCGGACTCGAGGCAGATCCGAGCAACCACTTGCTCACCCACGCGATGGCTCCTAATGTAGCCGGAGTAATCGGCTCAGCCGTCGCTGCTGGTATCCTCTTGGGATTCCTTGGCTAGCAATTTGCAGCATAATAACACTAAAGACAATAACTACACTTTTATGAATAACAAATTACAGGAACTTACCGAGAGACTATACAACGAAGGTCTTTCAAAGGGCAAGCAAGATGCTGAGCAGCTTCTATCCAAAGCACAAAGCGATGCTGAGAAGATCATCGCCGCAGCCAAGGAAGAAGCTCAGCAGATTGTTGCCAAAGCTCAAGAAAGTGCCGACAAGCTCAAAAGCAAGGCAGAGTCCGACATCAGGATGGCCAGCGAGCAAAGCCTTCAGGCTACCAGAAAGGACATTGAGAATCTGCTTGTAGGTGCAACAATTTCAGACAAGGTTAAATCTACCCTTTCTGATAGCGCCTTTATCAAAGAAATCATCCTGTCTGTAGCTCAGAAATTTACTACAGAACAGTCACTTGAGCTTAGCCTCATCCTTCCCGCAGCACTCAAAGACGAGATGGAAGCCTGGGTTAGTGGTGAGTTGAGCAAGACTCTCAAGTCAGAAGTCAAAGCTGAGTTTTCCAAGAAAATTCAGGGAGGATTTACCATCGGACCTAAAGATGGTAGCTGGTTTGTAAATCTCACTGACGAGAGCTTCAAAGAGCTCATTGCAGAATATCTAAGACCGGTAACAAGAAAACTGCTTTTTGGATAGATTCGGGAGATGAATAATTATGAATACATAATTGCCTCTCTGCCCAATATCCAAGTCGACTCTTCACAAAATCTAGATACTGATTGCATAATCGAGGAAATCAAGGAACAACTCTCTAGTAACGATCTGAATCTGTTTGAGTTTTTCCTTTCCGGCTATCAGGCAGACAATATGAATGCAGACTTTTATATCAAAGCTCTGCAGAGTCGTTGTCGTTTTATCAGGGAATACTTCAGTTTTGATCTGGGACTGCGCAACTGCAAAGTCACCTATCTGAATGATGCTCTGGAAAGACCTGCTGGCACAGACGTCCTGGTCCTTGATCCGGACAAGGATAATCCTCCGTTTGAATATGAGGATGAGATTATGTCCATCTTCAGTGGTAGAGACATAGTGAAGAGAGAAAAAGCCCTAGATGATAAGATGTGGGAAGTGATAGACGATCTGGCTGCTATGGAAGTATTCAGTCTGGATTTAATACTATCCTTTGTCGCCAAGATCAAGATCATCGACAGATGGCTCAAACTCGATGCAGAAACAGGCAAGGCCTACTTCAGGCAACTCGTAAACGAGATTCGTGCAACATACGACAATAAGAAAAAACAACAAATATGAACACAACAGGAAAGGTAACGGGCATCGTATCTAACCTCGTAACTGTGACTATTGACGGACCTGTAGCAGAAAACGAACTCTGCTACATCAATCTTGCTGGCACCAATCTGCTTGCAGAGGTCATCAAAGTTACCGGTGACAAGGCCTCAGTTCAGGTCTTTGAAAGCACCAGAGGTCTTAAAGGTGGCGACAAAGTAGAGTTCTTGGGTAGAATGCTGGAGGTCAGTCTAGGTCCCGGCTTGCTCTCAAGTATCTATGACGGTCTGCAGAATGACCTCACCACAATGACAGGAGTCTTCCTTCAGAGAGGAGAATATACTGCTGCCCTTGACAACAAAAAGATCTGGGAATTTACACCTATTGCAACTGTCGGTGACAAGGTCGTTGCTGCAGACTGGCTTGGAGAAGTCAAGGAAGGGTGGCTACCTCATAAAATCATGGTTCCGTTCAGCTTCAAAGGCGAATACACCATCAAGAGCATAGCCCCGGCAGGAGAATACACCATCGAAGAAACCATCGCTGTGCTTATAGACGCTGAAGGCGAAGAGCACAACGTCTCTATGGTACAGAGATGGCCGGTAAAAGTTGCAGTCAAGGGCTATAAAGAGAAGCCAAGACCACAGAAGATTATGGAAACGGGTGTGCGAGTAATCGACACATTCAATCCTATCGCTGAGGGTGGTACAGGCTTCATTCCAGGCCCATTTGGTTGCGGAAAGACAGTGCTTCAGCACGCTATTGCAAAGCAGGCAGAGGCAGACGTGATTGTAATGGCAGCCTGCGGCGAACGTGCAAATGAGGTAGTAGAGATTTTTACAGAGTTCCCTAAACTCATCGACCCTCATACCGGTCGCCACCTGATGGAGAGAACCACAATTATCTGTAACACCTCCAATATGCCTGTTGCAGCCCGTGAGGCATCTGTATACACAGCGATGACTATATGCGAATACTATCGTGCTATGGGTCTCAAATGCCTGCTTCTTGCGGACTCGACTTCGCGTTGGGCACAGGCTCTCCGCGAGATGTCAAACCGCATGGAAGAGCTTCCTGGCGCTGACGCATTCCCAGTGGACCTCTCTGCAATCATCTCAAACTTCTATTCGCGCGCCGGTATGGTTGTGCTCAACAATGGCCAGACAGGTGCAATCACATTTATCGGTACTGTTTCGCCAGCGGGCGGTAACCTCAAGGAGCCGGTAACTGAGTCTACCAAGAAGGCAGCTCGCTGTTTCTATGCACTTGAGCAGAATCGCGCAGACCAGAAGAGATACCCTGCAGTGAACCCTATTGACTCATATTCAAAGTATCTCGAATATCCTGAAATCATTGAGTTCCTGAATAATAAGATCGAGAAGAACTGGACAGAAAAGGTACACGCAGCCAAGAATCTCGTCCGCAGAGGTAAAGAAATGGCAGATCAGATCAATATCCTTGGTGACGATGGCGTGCCAATGAGCTATCATGAGGCGTTCTGGAAGTCTGAACTTATCGACGGAGCCTTCCTACAGCAAGATGCATTTGATGCCATTGATGCTCTCTGCCCTATTGAAAGACAGAAAGCGATGCTTGACCTCATTATGCAGATCTGTCAGAAGGAATTCAAGTTTGAAGATTTTGAGGAGCTTCGCAAGCATTTCAAGGAGATCATCAATATACTCAGACAGATGAACTACTCCGAGTTTGAAGGACCTAAGTATAAAGACTACGAGCAGAAGCTCCATAAACTCCTTTCATAATATGGCAAAAGCATATCAACGCACATACACAAGACTCCAGGCTATCACCAAGGCCACTGTCTCACTAGAAGCTAATGGAGTTTCAAATGATGAGCTTGCAACAGTTAACGGCAAGCTGGCTCAGGTCGTAAAAACAAAAGGAGATCTTGTAACCCTGCAGGTATTCTCTGGTACAGAAGGTGTGCCGACCAATGCAGAGGTTTCATTCCAAGGAGCTCCTCCGACACTCAAGGTGAGCGATCAGCTTTCAGGACGTTTCTTCAACGCCTACGGCAAGCCTATTGACGGCGGCCCTGAGGTAGAAGGAGAAGAAAGAGAGGTGGGTGGACCATCAGTAAACCCATACAAACGTCGCCAGCCATCTGAGCTCATCCCTACAGGTATTGCAGGCATCGACCTCAACAACACACTTGTATCTGGTCAGAAGATTCCGTTCTTTGCTGACCCAGATCAGCCATATAACAAGGTGATGGCTGACGTTGCACTTAGAGCAGATGTAGATAAGATTATTCTGGGCGGTATGGGTCTTTCCAACGACGATTACCTCTTCTTCCGCCACGAGTTTGAATCAGCAGGTGCTCTTGACAAGATTGTCAGCTTTGTAAACACTACAGAAGAACCACCTGTAGAGCGACTTCTTATACCTGATATGGCTCTCGCAGCTGCAGAGTACTTTGCAGTAGACAAAAACGAGAAAGTACTTGTCCTTCTGACAGATATGACTCTCTATGCAGATGTACTCTGTATCGTATCCAACCGTATGGATCAGATTCCGTCAAAGGACTCTATGCCAGGTTCTCTTTATTCAGACCTCGCAAAGATCTACGAGAAGGCAGTGCAGCTCCCGGACGGAGGTTCAATCACAATCATTGCCGTGACCACACTCAATGACGGAGACATCACACACGCAATTCCTGATAACACAGGTTATATCACTGAGGGACAGCTCTTCCTTAGAGCAGACTCAGACTCAGGTAAGGTAATCGTTGATCCTTTCCGCTCATTGAGCCGTCTCAAACAGCTTGTTCAAGGAAAGAAGACAAGAGAGGACCACTCACAGGTAATGAACGCATCTGTGCGACTCTATGCCGATGCCCAGAACGCAAAGACAAAACTCGAGAATGGTTTTGACCTCTCAGACTATGACCTTCGCTGTCTGGACTACGCAAAGGAGTATGCAACCAGATTGCTGTCAATTGATGTAAATATCACAATCGAGCAGATGCTTGACACTGCCTGGGAGATATTTGCAAAATACTTCTCACCGACCGAAACCGGCATCAAACAAGTACTTATCGACAAATACTGGAAGAACTAACCGTGGCAATCAAGTTTCAATACAATAAAACGTCGCTGACCAACCTCGGCAAGCAGCTGAAGATGCGTCGCAGTGCTCTCCCTACCCTCAAGAGTAAGGAGTCGGCTTTGCGTGCAAGCGTGCAGATTGCAAAAAGCGAGGCTGCGAGGCTGAGGGAGGAGTTGGAAGAGGCCATCAAGAGCTACGACTACCTCGCTGCGTTGTGGAACGAGTTTGACCCGGGACTGGTTAAAATCACGGATGTGGACTTGAGGATAGTCAAAGTTGCAGGTGTAAATACCCCGCAGCTTGACAAAATCCATTACGAAATCAAGAGTTTCAATGCGTTCACAAAACCTGCTTGGTATGCCGATGGCGTGAGCATACTCAAAGAGCTCACAAGACTTGGCATCGAGTCTGAGGTTTATGAAGAGAAGCGCAACATCCTTGAATTCAATCGCAAGAAGACCACACAGAAGGTAAACCTTTACGAGAAAGTACAGATTCCTGGCTACCAGGAAGCTATCCGCAAGATCAAACGATTTATGGAAGATGAGGAAAACCTCACCAAGGCAGCTTCCAAGATAGTCAAGACTCGTCACGCACAAGAAGAAGAGGAGGCAGAGTTATGATAGTTCCGATGACCAAATATTCCTTCATTCTGCTAGGAGCAGACAAGGAACATTTCTTTGACAAGCTCTCAGAGTTGGGAGTTGTTGATATCACTCGCTCTCACAAAGCCATCGACAACACTTCGCTTGGCATCCTCTCAGACATAGAAAACACAAAAGAGAAGATCAAGTGTCTCAAAGCCCTCACTGATGACCATCTCAAATCGCTTCAAGCCCAGAAATCCGAGCTTCAGAAGCAGCACAAAGACTTGGTAGCGTGGGGTGAATATGACATTTCTCTACTCTCTGGTTTTGATCCTCATTTCTTCAGCTGCCACCCTAAGCTATTTGACAATAGCTGGGCAGAAAAGTATGCGCTGGAGATTATTCATGAAGACAAGGATAAGGTATACTTCATCATCCTTGGCAACATCGAAGGCTTCCCTCTCAAGGCACTAGCCACACCTGTCAAGACTGCCCAGGAAGTTCAAGCAGAAATTGATGATATTCAGGTAGATATCGACAATTATATCGCCGAGCTTCAGGCGCAGAGCGCTGATATCCCTAAGCTTGAGGAAAGCATTGAGCAGAAGCAGACTCAACTCAATATCTACCTTGCTACTGTGGCAGGAGAAAGCGCCGCAGAGGACAGCCTCATAGTCTACCAAGGTTTTGCACCGACTGAGATAGATAACCCTCTCCAGAAAGAGCTGGACACACTTCCTATCTACTATAGTGCAGAAGCTGCAGTCACAGAAGACACACCACCTATCAAGCTGAGAAACAACAAGTTTGTATCCCAGTTTGAGGTTCTCACAAAGATGTATGGAATGCCCGTTTATAACGAGTTTGACCCTACTATCTTCTTGAGTATCTTCTTCTTGCTCTTCTTTGCGATGTGTATGGGTGACGCCGGTTACGGCATTATGCTCGTAGCAATCGGTTTCTTCCTCAAATCCAAAGGTTCAGGAGGTCTTGCAAATATGTGGTCACTCATAGTCACCCTTGGCGTCGGCACTTTTGTTGTCGGTTTGTTGATGGGTGGATTCTTCGGCCTCAATCTGGTGGATCAAAGCTGGGTTCCTCAGTGGCTCAAGAGCTTTATGATTACCGGCGACATTGAACTTGCCGGTGGCACATATTCTAAGCAGATGGCTCTGTCGCTTGTTATAGGTATAGCTCACATCAGCCTTGCGCTCATTATGAAGGCTGTATGGTCCATCAAGAAAGATGGATTCAAGAACAGTCTCAGCGCTCTCGGATGGACTTTGCTCATAGTAGGTGGCATAATAACCTTGGTTATAGGTCTCGCTGGCATAGTTTCGCAACAGCTTATGACATATATACTCATTGCTGTAGCTGTACTTTCTGCTCTCGGCATCTATATCTTCAATCGTTGGGGACGCAATCCGCTGGCCAATATAGGCTCCGGCCTCTGGGACACATACAATATGGTTTCAGGATTATTGGGAGACGTGCTCAGCTACATCCGTCTCTATGCGCTTGGACTCTCTGGTGCAATGCTAGGACAGACTTTCAATCAGATTGCAGAGATGGTCAAGGGCACCGACCCTACTTGGCAATGGTTGCCATTTATCCTGATTCTGCTTTTTGGACACGTGCTCAACATTGCAATGAGCTGTCTCGGTGCATTTGTACACCCTCTACGACTCAACTTCGTGGAATTTTTCAAAAACTCAGGATATGAGGGCACTGGCTCATCATACTCCCCTATCAAAAAGTAACAAAAAGTAAAACTAATAAAACAACAATTATGCTTAACACAATTCTTGGTTATCTAGGTCTCGGACTTATGTTCGGTCTAGCTGCTGTAGGCTCAGCAATCGGTACAACTACAGCCGGCAATGCTGCAGAAGGCGCTCTCAAGAAAGCTCCAGAGAAATCATCAAACTTTATGATTCTTTCAGCTCTTCCTGCGACCCAGGGTCTTTATGGCTTCCTCGCACTCATCCTCTGGCTCAACAAGGATTTTGCTGCATTTGGTCCTAAGTACTTTGCAGTAGGTCTTGCAGTAGGTCTTGTATGCCTCATCTCAGGTATCCGCCAGGGTCAGGTATGCGCCAACGGTATCGTGGGTATCAGCCAGGGTCACGACGTGTTTACAAACACAATGATCTACGCAGCTCTCCCTGAGTTCTACGCAATCCTTGCGCTCATCGCATCAATCATGATCGGTTAATCACTTCAATTCAAGCTGGAAGGTGGCTGTTTGGGCTGCCGGAACAGCAAGAGTAAATCTCAATCTACAGCTGCCCGGATTGAGAGCATCATAAGAATGTGGCGGCTCATTGGTAAGCACTTCTGCAGTATATGGATAATTGCAGGAGTGCTTAACTTTTAACGACTTGCCATTTTTAATAAGAGTTATCTGCTCTCCATCTATGGAAACTTCAGCAGGTGTTGTCAAGGTAATTGTAAACTCTACCGGCTCATCGGCAGTTGTCAGTTCATCGCACAGATGAAGATCACCGGAAGCATCCACCCAGACTGAGCGCAGTGCAGAACTCACCGCTGAACCAAGAGTAGATTGAAGGTCGATCTGAGCTCCTTTTTTAAAAGGAGATTTCCAAGTATTAGTAATTGAAGCAGAGCCATTTACCAGATGTTTCCTGCCCTTTATGCTCACGGTCGAATGTGAGTCATTTCCCATGCGGAATACGTCCCTACGCTGGCTGTCCTGCCTC
>JAEIGA010019360.1_pt1 | contig 10379 bp, 6 predicted proteins | sample 9270691 | NCBI WGS metagenome assembly JAEIGA01 (sample SAMN17057246, study PRJNA624740) | gut metagenome | biome: biome; isolation source: fecal sample | host: Bos grunniens | place: China: Xizang | collected 2019
CTACACATGCGTCTTCATTGACCATTTCAGCATAGTTGTAACCTTTGGCATTTACCTGAGAAGCTAATCCCAAAACTTTAGATGGGCATGCTGCTACGCACAATCCACATCCTTTGCAGCGTTCTGTATCCACAACGACTGCACCTTTGAATTTTGCCATAGTATATAAATTTTTAGTGTAAAGAGTTAATTATCAAATTGAAAGTCGAAAGTCGAAAGTCAGAAGTCAAATCCCTACTCCCTACTCTCTACTCCCTGCTCCATATTTCAGTGCAAATTTACACCTTTTTTTTGAATAAACAAAAGTATTTACAATTTTTTTTCAACTATTTTTTTTGACAAATTACATTGTTTTAATCCAATTTATTATGCCACGCCTCCATAACGATTATTAATATAATCAAATACAACATCTCTATAATAATTTATACTATCATCTGTATATGATTCAGGCAATTCTGTCCAAAGAATATCACGAATAGTATTATTTAATGTAGCTTTTGTTTCCATTTTATCAAATGGATGATCCATTGTGCTCAATAAATTTCGAATTTTAACAAGTAAATCTTTAGCTACTTTTTTCAATTTTTTGATATCCTCTTTCGACAAATCATTCTTGAATAAAACATCATATAAAGAAAGTTCTTCATCTGAATCAAAACCTTCACGAATATAACGTTTCTCCTCTATTGTCAAATCTCGCGTCAAAGCCATCAAATCTTCAAAAGTTTTTTCTATAGCCACTCTATCTTGCTCTTTATTATAATCCTCTATAATTTTTTGATATCGTTCATAAAAATTTATACGCTGAGGATTTATTTCTATCATTTTAGACAAACGCTCTTGAATCAACTCTTGAATATCTTTCAACAACAAATTCTTTGTTTTTGCCTTTGCAAATTCACGTCGTAATAAATCAAAATTAATATCACTAATATCAAATCTTCGTCCTCCCTCTGCCGACAACATGTCTGCCGAATTTACCTCTAAATACTCATTTACAATATCATTTATCGCCACACTAACATCAGTAATATCAGCATGTTTACGTTTTTTCTGCAATTCTTTATATATTGCCTCTATTGCATCTTTATGTTTTTTCATTTCAGACGAAATATCTTCTCTATTAAGATATTTCCATAAATTCAATAACGTTGTTGCATAAGTACAATATGTCTTGCGTATTTCCATTGTAGCACACATTGCATTTGCAGCATCTCGGAGCAAACTTAATCGCGTAAAACCATCTTTTTGGATCAAATCATTGATATCAAACTCATGCTCTTTCAAAAATACCGAAGCAGAAACAATTATCTCATTTACATAAGCTACAAGTTTATGCTTATCAATTGTTGGATCATTACCATCTGATTGCTGCTGACTATTCACCGTATAATCTGCCAATGCTTGACGCAATGCCTTTACTATACCTATATAATCAACTACTAATCCATTAGTTTTACCTTCGGCAACACGATTAGCACGAGCTATAGTTTGCATCAATGTATGTGCCTTCATTGGCTTATCAATATACAAACAAGAAAGTGTCTTAACATCAAACCCTGTCAACCACATAGCACACACAAAAACAACCCTAAACTTATTTTCACTATCTTTAAATTCCTTATCAAGCTCTCGTTTCTCCATCTTTTCCCTATGAGGTAAAATATCAAGACCCCATTTCTGAAAAGTCTGTATCTCATTCTGTTCTTGCGACACTACGACAGCCATTTCAGTCTCTTTCATCCACAGTAATTTACGCTCTAATTCACGACTCTCTTGCTGCGAATAACACTTAGCTATCTCTTTCTCCAATGCCTCAATCTCTTCTTGCCAATACTCTTGCACATAATTATACATACGTACACAAGTAACTTTGTTATAGCTAATTACCATCGCCTTACCTGCAGTCCACAAATCACTATAATGACGTACAAAATCTCGAGCTACGATACGCAAACGTTTTTCTGCAGTCAACACATGTACTTCTTTAGCAAACTCCCTCTCTAACTTCGCCAACTGCGAAGCATCCATATCTCCCGCACCCTCCAATGCCGCCGCAATTTCTTCATTTATCTTCGGATTCTTCAAACTCTTGAGTCGTTCTCCCCTATTTTCATAAAACAATGGTACAGTTGCCTTGTCCTCAACCGCTTTATTAAAATCGTAAATACTCACATAACCACCAAAAGTCCTTTCTGTAATATTATCATTCGAAAATAAAGGTGTTCCAGTAAAACCAATACGATTAGCCGTAGGCAAAAGATGCATCATATTTTCGGCAAATACACCATTTTGTGTACGATGTGCCTCATCACTCATCACAATAATATCATGTTGCGGATATATCGGCTCTGCAAATGGTTGATTAAATTTTTGTATAAGTGTAAAAATAAACGAAGGATTAGCTTTGAGTTTATTTACCAAATCTTCTCCACTATTAGCTATAAAGTTTTTCGCCTTTACCTTACCCAACATTCCACAATTTTCAAAAGTATCACTAATTTGTTTATTCAGCTCATCTCTATCAGTAAGAACAACAATCGTAGGCGACCCCTCAAACTTACGACGTATCTTCTGAGCAAAAAACAACATAGAATAACTCTTTCCACTACCCTGCGTATGCCAAAACACACCAAGTTTACCATGAGTATATGCACGATTACGATACATCTCTACGGCCTGATTCACACCTAAATACTGATGATTACGAGCTAAAATCTTAGCTGTAGTACCTCCCGAATGGTCATATAGTATAAAATTTTCAAGCAAATCAATAAAATTCTCTTTTCTACAAATTCCACGCAACATCACAGGTAATTCAATAGAACCTTCTTCTGTTTCGACCAAACGTTTCCATTCATGAAAAAACTCCCACTTCGAATCTATCGTTCCTACTCGAGCCTCCAATCCATTACTAAACATAATGAAGGCATTATAATAAAACAAATGTGGAATAGTATCCAAATAATCGCGATAATTTTTATTAAAAGCATCAACTACCTCCACATCATGATTCTTCAACTCTACAAACAACAATAGAATTCCATTCACAAACCCTACAATATCAGCCCTACGACGATATAACGAACCATACACCCACATTTCTCGCACACACAAAAAATCATTTTTTTGCGGATATGCAAAATCTATAACTTTTGCTCTTATCTCCTCCGTTTCTCCATTAGGTTTCACACGAGTAACAGGAATACCATCTTTTATGTATTGGTATTTTTGTTCATTAATTTGCATCAACGTCTGACTACTCATTCGTTCTGTCATGCGCTCTATTGCTTCAGTCAATTGCAACTCAGTTATCCACGGATTAAGTACTCGCAAAGCCCTACGAAAACGATGCACAAGCAATACCTCATGATAATCATTACGCCCCAACGTACCACCTTCGCCCAACACCTCTTGGTCGTAAGCATACACACTACTCCAACCCAATTCGTTTCCCAACAAATCGGCTGCACACTTTTGTATCAATTGGTCTTCGCTGTACTCTTTTGACATAAATAATTGTTTAAAATTTCACTATTAATTAATTCAAACTCATTCTTGCTTCATCTTTTTGCGATATCATATAGTTCGGGAGGAAAATTCTCAAAGTAAAACTCTTGATTAATACCTTTGATACATAGAATTTTATATTCGTCTGATACCTTAAGCGACTTATCCCCATTATTATTCTCAGTAAAACTAATATTTTCTCCAATAATAGCGCTAACTTTATTGTTATAATCATCATCACACCAATAAAGTTGCCCTTTATTAAGAACACAATTTTTCGCACCTTTATGAGAAATGCATAATCCCCCGTTTTTTTGTTCTATGGTAAACTTATTATCGTCCAAGGTGAATTCTTCACTCGTTTTGATCCATCGAATATCTTTCCTTTCATCTAATAAACGCATAATAAGTTGGTCAACGTCTGAATAAGGATTACACTTATAAAATACTCCATTATTTAAAGAACGGGACCATGCGGCATTAACATAGGCACGATGACGTAAAATCTTATTTTCATAGATAGCTTGTGCAAAACTTTTACCATCTTTCTTTGAATATCCTTTATTTTTATTTGTTTGTGAATTAGGATATTTACGACGGATATAATCAACATAACCTTTACGAGCTAAATAATTACCTATACACTCCGCATTACATCTACTTTTATAATGGCAAAAAAGGCTATTACAATCATTCTCTTTTTTATTTTTATTTGCTTTCTTAAATGCTGAATGACGAAAAACAATAGGACAACGTTCAAAATTCAGTAAAAGCCATTCTTCAAAACTATATGCAGAAAAAGCTTTATAAAGGAATTGTCTATTTTCGCATATCAATCCGTTAGCACACTGATGCACAGAATAATTAGGATCATCTTTATCATCAAGGTCATAAACTGCCCAAGCTTCTGAATATCCGTTTTTTAACCATAGATATGCCTCACGTGCATATTTAGCTGGTGCTTGCTTGTATTTTTCATAATTTGCATCTATATCATCCTCACATTCAACGAGTGTAACATATAAAGGATACTTCTTCAAGGATTCCTCGTTTTGATAAGCTAATTTTTTCAATTTCCTATTCTGGCTTTTACGCAATTCTTGTAATGTATCATTATCATCTGGATTTGGAACAACTTTTATATCATCAAAATTGTTTTCGACTTTATTTTTAATATACTCGAAATAGTACCATTCAGTTTCAGTTCCCTCACAGATAATAACTAAGTTATTTGTATTAAATTTTCTTTTAGCCATAATGGTCTATTCGTTGGTATCCATAAAAATATTCTCAATGTCTTTAATATGTGGTATGGCACCAAATCTTCCAGACCGATACCATGTTTCGTAAGGAGGACAGATACTAACTTCGTCAACCTCATCATAGAAATCTTGTACTGAAAAAAGCTCAGACACTCCATTTTGCTTCTCTGCAAACCATACTTGATCAGCACGCATAAGGTTATCTTGCAATAGTCCTGTATCATGAGTTGTAATTAACAACTGAGCATTATTAGGATTTGATGCTGGGTTATTAAATAATTTAACTAATAATTGAAAAATGCGTGGATGCATAGCTATATTCATTTCATCATATGCAAGGAAACATCCACGCTCAAGAACATCTAATATACGTGCGCCAACACCAAACGCAACTCGCGTGCCTGCAGATTCTGCACTAAGATTCAAACTACACAGATTGCCTTCTAAAGTTTTATGATACATTCTAATCTCTCTCGCATTTTCAGTTATAAATCGTTGCTTAATATCCTCGTCTAGACCAGAAGGGAATTGGACATTACTAAAATCGTGTTCTATAATTTTTATATTTTCTATACCTAAATCAGAAGTTTTAATCAAACGAATTAAACGCTTAGACAAAATGCTTTCATCATTTTTCAATATTTCTTCTGCATTTTTCTTATTTATTTCAGAGAGACTGATTTCATTTCCAACGGGGAATGTCTGTGATATACTTAATGCTCTGTACACAGATTGTATGAGAGGATTAGCTTCAAGGCCCAATTTTGATAGTACTAGATGATTCTTCAAAAATGATTTGCCGTTGAATTCCAATAACTCTCCAAAAAACGAAACATCATCGTTATTACGTGTAAAGAGTGGTTTATTTTGTTTAGACAAACAAATTAGACTTTCTTCAATAAATCTTTCCTTTGTATAAGAGATTGTATATGTATAAACGTCAGCATCAGCCACAAATTCAACACTCATCTGTATAGGAGCATTCTCTGTCTCGGCAGAAAACAAAAATGGCTCATAGCGTAAAAATGCATCTGGATCTTTTTCTCTAGAAGAACGAATATATGAAAAAAGAGCGAACATGGCCCAGATTATATTACTTTTACCAGATGCATTAGCCCCGTAAATTACAGCAGAGTTAAGAAGACGAATAGTTTCGCCATTTGAAATTTCTACTTCGTGATAATTTTCAGAACGAAATTCACTATTTAGAGCTCGAAAAGAAATTTCTACTTCGCCTTTATAAGACTTAAAATTTCTAACTTTGAATGAAATTATATTTGCCATTTTTTTGAGTTATTTTATTATTATTATTTTGCATTAATTAAAATATTTCTCTCCACTCATCAATTTAAGAAGCAAACGGTCACGTGCTTCGGTAAGGTAGCGGATTTGCAATGAGAGATTCAATATGTTAATCCTAATATTTTCTGCAACATTTTCAAAACGATGCATAATATCATCGTTTGCTATTATAATATTTAAATCTCCAATTCTAATCGGGCTCACATTTTGTTGAGCTGCTCCATTAGCTAAATTATTTATAGCTACAAATGTATCATAAAATCTAAAAAGACAATATGTGAATGCCGGGAAATTTGATTCTAATTTTGCGACTCGTTGATTTAACAAATAATAATCTCCAACAACCATACAAACCCTCCCAACATTACCTGTAAGAGAAAGTAAAATATCACCCGTATGTAAGAAACAATGAGATGGTATTTTTTCTGGCACAAAATTAAGAAAACTAACATTTTCTCCATCAAAAGATCCATCTTTTACATTTTTTATTGTTACAATTTTATATTCTCCCTTTTCAACAAATGTAGAACTCTTAAAAGCATATCCACTTTTAAGGTCAACCAAATCTTTTATTTTCTTCTTCTCCCACCCTTCAGGAATACCATCAACAATCTTAGCATTTTCATGTCCTGGGAAACGGAAATCAATAAACCACTCTTTATAAAGACGTTGAGCAAATTCCTCTAATAATTTTATCTGCTTCTGATAATTCTCAATCAATGAATCATAACGTGATAGAATTGTTGCTATACGATTTTGAGTTTCAATAGGAGGTAAATCAATAGGAACATTAGATAAAATAGAGGTATTTAAATTAAGCATAGTTGCACCTATCGCATGTTTTTCAATCCAACCAATAATTTCTTTTTTTTGTAACCAAAAAAAAACAAATTTAGGCAATGCTTTGGCTATATCTATTTTCACTCGCAAACAACCTGTACCACATAACCACCCTTCCTGATAATCTTCAATATATACACACTTTCCCACATCCCCTCTCCTAGCATATAAAATATCACCTTCTGTAATTTTATATCTAGATAATCTTTCAATATGATAACTTTCTACACGAGCAATAGTAGATACATCTATCTTACCATTAACAATATCTTTCGGCATTACCACTGGTGTACCAAATTCTGAATAATCAGATTGATGCAACTGCGAACCAAAAGGACCTGTTTGTATTGTAATTGCAATTTCTCCCAATTTCACTTTCTTCCATTCACTCATACCTCACCCTCCTTTTTAACAATTTTCCAATGTCCGTTTTTATTACTTCCGATACGTGTAATAATACCTGCTCTTTTTAGTTCGCCCAAACGACGCTTTACTATGGCTTCTGAAACACCAACAACAACTGCATAAGCTGCATAGTTTAATGTATTATCCTCAATAATAGCTTGATAAAGTTTCTGTTTTATCGGGTCAAAAGAAACATTTATCGGGTCAACGGATGGTTTTATCGGGTCAACGGATTGTGATTTCTTAAAGGATTCTATCTCACGAGTAATCATAACAATCCCTCCCAACTACTCAAAATTTCACTCATCAAAACATTAGCTTCTTCATTCAATTTTTTTAATTCTGCATGAATCTCATTCATTCGCTCACGGAAATCTACGCCATCATCCTCCACTTCTGCAACACCAACATATGCACCTGGTGTGAGGGAATAATTTTTCTCCTCAATCTCTTGTATTGTTGCTATTCGACAAAGTCCAAGTACATCTTGGTATTCTCCATCTCCAAATTTTGATGTAAGCCATTCATGTTCATTTATTATCGCAAGCAATTCTGCCAACTCATTGCAAAAAGCCTCTCCTGCACTACGCATTGCTTTAACTTTACGCTTTTCTATCTGAGTTTCAGCCGATTTTACACATCCTTTAGTCTGCTGAATTTGGTCTTCTACACTTTGTTTCAAATCTGCATAATCATCATGACTTGCTGATTTTATCCACCCCATCAATCCATAAAAATGACCTCGTGTATCTTCATCTATAAGTTCACTAAAAGGCAAACTTTTTTCTTCTAATGTTGCAACAATTTCATCTATTGCTCTATCATAATCATTCAACAATGCTTGATATTTTTCAGTCTCACCACGATAAAGGTGTACTATTGCCTGCAAATTACGTAATTGCCATTCTGTCCACTCATTCAATGTGCGATCTACTACTGTAAAATAATTACGTGCATCTATAAACAACACTTTATTACAATTTTCGGCACGTTTAGCTTTATCAAAGAACCACAACAAACAAGGAAGCGACAAAGTATAGAAAAAATTATTAGCCACACTAATCATTACATCTACATGACCTGTACGGACAAGTTTTTCACGAATTTCACGGTCTTTATTTGCGCTATCGGTAGCCGAACTTGCCATTACAAAACCTGCGCGTCCATGCTCATTGAGATAAGCATAAAAATAACTAATCCAAAGATAATTAGCATTACCAATCTCCTTCGTTTTAGCATTTACGCCTGGCAATCCAAAAGGTAAACGCCCCGCAGCTGATGCTGATTCCGACTTCACTTTATCTACATTAAATGGTGGATTTGCCATCACATAATCGCACTTACCCACCAAATTAAAAGCATCATGATAAAAAGAGTTTGCCTCATCTCCAGAAAGCACCTTACCATTCAACCCATGTACTGCCATATTCATCAGACAAAGTTGAGCATTATACTCCACCTTTTCTTGACCATAAAACGTCATTTGAGTATTGACATTATGACCTGTTTGATTCACAAAATCGCCTGTTTGAACAAACATACCACCCGAACCACACGCTGGGTCGAACATTATACCAGATATTGGCTCTAAAACATTAACAAGCATTTTCACTAACGACTTTGGAGTAAAAAATACCCCATCATCACTTGCTACGGCACGAGCAAATTTAGAAAGAAAATATTCATAAATACAACCTATCACATCTCCTCCTACTTCATCTATCGTTTTGTTATTGAATATTCGCAACAACTCACGCAAAAGATCATCTGCAAAAATAGTATAATTCTTTGGCAATATCCCCTGCAATTGCTCACTCTGCTCTTCCAACAAATGCATTGCATTATTAACTGCTTCACCTAAAGAATTGATTTGTGTTCCATCTTTAGCCTTTAAATCTGCATCAGCGATATTTTCAGGCAAATTAACCAAATAATCAAATTGAGCCTCACGAGGAAGATACAACGCACTCTTTGCCACAAAATCACTTGGCTCTACGGGCATTACACGACCTGCGCGCATAGGACGACTTCGCAAAATTTCAGCCTCTACCAATTTAAAACGACTATAAGCATAACGAAGAAACAACAAAGCCAACACTGGCATACAATACTGATTACTTGTAAGTTTACTTCCCTGACGTAATAAATCGGCAGATTCCCAAAGTTCTGATTCTAATTTGCGAATATTAATCATATCAATAAATATTTTTATTTTTTGCAAATATAATGATTTTTTTTGTATTACGATAATTTAATAAGTATTTTTTATGCAAAATTTCATAACCTGATAATCGAACAAAAAAGCGAGGAAAATCGCTTATCGCTAAAATTTTTCGCTATGCTCAAGATTTTAGCTTCGCTCGGCAATTTAGTTGAGTACGCTTCGTCCAGATAATAAATTTGTTAATCACAAATTTTATATAAAGTAAAAGCTGGAGAGCAATTCAAACACGTTTGATTACTCTCCAGCTTTTACTTTATACATTTTTACTATCGCAAAAATTATTATCTAGACTTCGCTTGGCGAGATTACTCTCGCTTATCGCTAAAATTCACTCATCATTTCTTTAATTTTATCGTTTACAAGTGTTGCAAACTCGTCTGGTGTCATCACACCTTGGTCGCCTTCGCCTTGTTTACGAACCGAGATTTTACCTTCGTTCATCTCGTTTTCACCCACAATCAAGAGGTAAGGGATACGTTTCAACTCGTTGTCGCGAATCTTACGTCCGATTTTTTCATTACGGTCGTCAACGATTGCACGCACATCGAATTGAGCCAATTTATCTGCCACCTCTTTTGCATAGTCGTTGTATTTCTCAGAAATTGGAAGTACTACTGCTTGATCTGGTGTCAACCACAATGGGAATTTACCACCTGTGTGCTCAATAAGCACAGCCACAAAGCGTTCCATTGAGCCGAATGGCGCACGGTGAATCATCACAGGACGGTGTTTTTGGTTGTCGGCACCTGTATATACAAGGTCGAAACGCTCTGGCAAGTTGTAGTCCACTTGGATTGTACCCAACTGCCAACGACGACCTATTGCGTCTTTCA
>JAEIGA010019361.1_pt1 | contig 10379 bp, 10 predicted proteins | sample 9270691 | NCBI WGS metagenome assembly JAEIGA01 (sample SAMN17057246, study PRJNA624740) | gut metagenome | biome: biome; isolation source: fecal sample | host: Bos grunniens | place: China: Xizang | collected 2019
GCTGCTCATACGGCTGAAATATCCGCATCCTGCCCAAGCCTCCTCGGGGGAAACATCCGGGTCACCGAGATAAGCATGGTTTAAAGCAGCTGCCATTTTGTCCATCGCATTATTGCACAGAATAGAAGTGTCATAGATATTATGCCTGTTTATTTCTTTTGCACCTGCGTTTACCTGACGTATCTCACGGTAGTTGCAGTCAAATACTTTGGCTGTTGATCCGATATATCTCAGATAACTCTCGATTTCCGTACATATATCCGATTCTGTTTTGCCGCTTCCCACACAGATAACAACATATTTCAGTGTACCGGAGTTTTCTCTCAGGAAGCGGTAAAACTCAACACTTCTTGCATCAGCCTGATGAAGTTCTATATCGTAGTTGTCAAAAAGCCCGGGATAAGCTGCGGTGAAACTGCCGCTCACATCGGAAAGCTTGGGGTCAAAAACGTCTGCTCTGAAAACAGAACCCGAAAACTGACCGTTTTTTACAAGTTCCTTCAGGACAGCCTGCCCAAGTTTTCCGAAGCCCACGAGAAGTACTTCAAAGTTCTCAGTCGCTTTTGCATTTTCATCGAATCTGATGAAGTCACATGGAGGATAATACTTTATTAAGATCCTGGCGGCGAGCTCCGCTTCATTCATTATGCCGACATTTCCGTACCCGTATTTGTCTCCTATTCCCAAAAGGCCTCGTATTACCGGATTTTCATCTCCCATCATCATAAGCGAAGAGCTCGCTCTGTCCAGTCCGATGTTTTCGAGCGTGTCCAAAAACTCTTCAGCAAATCTAATGCCGTATTGTTTATCCCGGTCCATCACATATACATTGATCTTTTTGCCTCCTGCCCTTATTCCCGTGCTTCTGGCAAATGCTTTTCCGCCACTTAGTGCAGAACTGTCCGATCTGACGACTCCTCCGAAAGAATCTATCGTATTCGCAAGCGACGCATCCGGAGAGCTGTCCACATATACGACGCTTCCGAGTTTGTTCTCCTCAAGTCTTCTGCCGAATGCAACACTGTTTTCATTTATTCCGTAAATAATGTTGAGATCCCCTCTTCTGGAGAGGAAGACTCGCAGATTCTTAAGAGCCTCTTTTCCGATCGTAGTTATTGCGGCACTTGCAGTTACATACAGGGCAAAGACGTGCAGAATCCAGAATACTATTTGGAATATTATACTTGAGAACAACGGGGCACTGTTTACTGTTGAATATTCGTTCTTCCCAACGAACATCCCGCACACTGCCAATACAGATCTGATTATAGCCAGCAGTGGATTGTGGGGATATAAATAGGCATATGAAGAGCCGTATACAGCAAGACCGCCTATGACGGCTGTAAACATGAGAATTCTGGTAATGCGGGCAGCGTATTTGAAATCTCCTGCCAGCTGTACAATCATTGCCAGAAATACAAGAGCTGTTGCACCTATAATAAACCAGAGATACATCTGCCTTTCCTCCTTGTTGTTTCAGCAGTACAGAAGGAACGTAAGAACAGCATAGAGGACCAGAAGCATTATCAGAACAAATGCCTGTTTTCCTTTCTGCTCGGTAAGGAGCCCCACAAATTCCCTGACAGCAGCGTTAGGCCAGAAATACCACCTGGTCGGTGCTCCCATGCCTTCCGATTTGAGCCCGGCCATGTCTGCCATGAGACCTGCGCGAAAAACATGATAATTTGTGGTAAAAAAAGCCGTTTCTGCTTCCGGTTTCTCTCCCTTTACGATATCGGCCGAAAAACGCATATTTTCTGCTGTATCTGTGGAATTCCCCTCGGTTAGTATACGATCGCTCGGAATACCTCTGCCTATGAGATAATCTCTCATGGAAGAAGCCTCAGATACGGGTTCATCTTTGCCCTGTCCGCCGGAAACTATGATCTTTACGGGTTTCCCGTTTTCTCCTGTCTGAGTATTATAAAAATCCGCAGCTAGATCAAGTCTACCCTTGAGAAGCGGAGTCGGAGTCCCGTCCTTTCTCAAACCGCAGCCAAGCACAATGAGATAATCTTTGTTTATATCAGGTGTTCTTTTCGCTGCAATAATATCCGCAGTCACGGCGCCCACCATCATACATTCAAAATAGAGATAAAAGGCTGAAACCGTGTTAACAAGAAGATTTCTAGCAAGCATATTGTCGGAAGAGAAAGCACTTCTGAAGTCCAGAATGGCGACAGCCGCTTCTCCGGCAACAAGTGCCAACGCCAGAATGATTCCCAGAAGATTTGCAAACCTCATCCCCTCATGACGAATGAGTGCAACATTGGAAATAAAAAGCGCAGCGGAGAAAATAATCAGTATCGGAGACGTGAGGAGCATATAGTTCTTGGACGAATGCACAAGAGTATAGAGAATCTGCATGGAATGAAAATCATCCGGATGCAGAAACCCCGAAACTGCTATATATAAATGGGTGATGAAGACCGACAGCGAAAAAATCGCAAAGCCTGCAAAGATTATGGTGTTGTACGAGTACAGGCAGGTCCTGATCTGTATGAAAAAAGCTCTTGCAAGAAACAGTACCAGAAGGCCGAAGAATCCCGCCGGTATCAGGCCCGCCCATATCATGTTACTTCCTCAACATGGATCGTCTCACCGACAGATATGACTTTGAATTTTCTTCCTTCTATCTCTATTTCTTCCGGAACAACACCGGGTCTTAATTCCATCTCGCGGCGTATTCTGTTTTCTATCATTCTTCTCGTCAGGAAAGACACGAACCAGGAGTCTCTGTTCACTCCTTCACCGTCGAATACCACCTGAGCGCCGCCGCTGACGTCTTCGAGATCCGAATCGTCCAAAGCATACAAATTATGGTGTTCCAGCAAACTGTCTCCAGATTTAGGCATTTTGCCCGTCCTCCTCACGTTGTAGGTATATCGATTCTTTGCCTGGCGACAAGCTCGGCAAAAAAGCCGTTCTTTTCAATAAGCTCGTCATATGTTCCGTCTTCCATGATATGTCCCTTGTCGAGCACCAGTATCCTGTCACAGTTCTTTATTGTCGAGAGTCTGTGAGCTATGACGATGCGTGTGCATTTTAGTTTGTCCAACGCATCAGATACCTGCTTCTGAGTTTTGTTGTCCAAGGCGGACGTCGCTTCATCAAGCATGAGTATCTTGGGTTTCGGAGCGATCGCCCTTGCAATCATGAGCCTTTGCTTCTGTCCGCCTGAGATACCTCCCTGACCTTCGGATATGATGGTCTGCATTCCCATAGGCATTGCGCGAATGTCATCGGCAATTCCCGCAATTTCTGCTGCTTCCCACGCGTCACTGACCCCGAGCTGGGGTGCCGAAATAACTATATTTGAATATATATCGCCTTGGAAAAGGTTCCCGTTCTGAGTGACTACGCCTATTCTGCGTCTCAATGATCTCAGGTCGAGCTTGGAAATATCTTTGCCGTCGAAATATATGGCACCTCTTTCCGGAGTCTCAAATCCGAGAAGCAGACGCAGAAGCGTGGATTTCCCGCATCCGGTGGTTCCTACTATCGCGATATATTCCCCCGCCTTTATTTTCAGGCTCATGCCGTCCACAATGTAGGGCATGGTCTCATTGTATCTGAAATATACGTTTGAAAGCTCTATATTTCCTCTCAGGGAGGTCACCATTCTCTTGTTTTCGGAGGATTCCGGTTCAGTTTTCAGTATTGGCTCCGCCATTTCAAGGATCGGCTTTATCTGGGCAACCGAAAGTGCTACGCCTGTCAGAGCCGCGAATGCCCCGGTAAGAGAGCCGAATGCAGAGTTGAATGCCATATAATCCGAGGGACTGACCTTTGTCTGTATGGCTATATAATATATCAGTATCGTTCCCGCAAGAGATATCGCAGATGCGATCGCGCTGTTGGCCTTGATGAAGAGCGGAGGATTGTAGCTCAACTCGGCTGCTTCAGAATACGTGCCTGCCCAACGGGCGAATGCCCGTTTTTCGGCGCCCGCCAGTTTAATTTTCTGAATTCCGGATATTAATGCGTAACTCAGTCCGGCCTCCTCCGCGCCTTTTTCCATTACAGATTTCGAGATCTTCACCTGAGTCAGGGCAGATATAATGCTGAAAATAACGGAAGCGAGAATAACAGCCAGTGCCGGGATGACCAGTGCAGGTGCAAATCTGAATATCTGAGTTACATACAGAAGCGAAACGATCGAGGTAAGACCGGTTGAAAACACGTTACCGAGAAGCAGTTCGCAAAGGCTGTTTACCGCGCCGAACCTGCTGGAAAGCTCGCCGGAAGAATAGTCCCGGAAAAAGTTTGCAGGCAGATTCATAACACGCATCATCATTGCCGCTTCAACGGAAAGAGATGTCTTTATCTCTATTCTGTTCATCATAAGCGACCTTACAGTATTGATCAACTGCGAGGAAATAAGTGCGCTCAGCAGAAATACCGCGGTGCCTATCAGAAGCGATATGCTTTTGCTCTCCCGCACAAAGCCGGTCAGAGCCTTTGTAATGTTCGGGTTTACCATGCCCACCAGTGTCACAAGCAGGGTAAGAAGTACAAGCAGTACATAATCCCCTGTATTGAGACAATTCTTCAGAAAGATGATAAGATCCGGAATACCGAGTTTTTTCAGCGGGAGAGGCCTGTAAAAGCATATGGCATCGGTATCAAAAATTGCTGCATTCTCTTTGTTGAGGTTCTTTTTCTCACCGCTGTCAGGATCCTTATACCAGTATCCGGTGAACGGCTTGGGGAGAAGAGCCACGGGAATGCCGTCAGTCTTCCGGAAAGCCAGAACAGGACCGTATGCATCTTTATACCAGCCCTCTTCAAGCTTTACATTTCTCCTCATAAGTCCGTGTGGCCGCAGACAGTACTCAAGCTGTTCCTCGGGTTCTGTTAAAGAGTCAGGAATCTCCGACGGTTTATAATGATAGTATTTTAATATATCATCTATTGCCGCCTTGGTTATTATCCTCTCATCATTCAGTATCCCCGTGCCCTGCTTTCCCAGCACGACAGAGGCCATACGGAAAATGGAGTCTTCAAATACTTCCTGGTCGCTCTCTTTTCTTTGTCGTATCTGTTCGTCAAACCAACCCATTTACGGCACCTCCTCAGTCGCTCGCGATGAGCTCGGTATAATAACCGCCTTTGCTGTAGAGCTCATCGTGCGTGCCGCGCTCGACGACGAGCCCCTTGTTCAGGACTATTATCTCGTCGCAGTCGCGTATGGTTGAGAGTCTGTGGGCTATAACAATACATGTTATCCCTCTGTCCCTGACTGCTTTTACAAGCTCATATTCCGTCTTGGCGTCAAGAGCCGATGTAGCCTCATCCATTATTATTACCGAAGGATCCTGGGCCAGAACGCGGGCGATCTCTATCCTCTGCCTCTGTCCGCCCGAGAGGTCTTTTCCGCCTTCAGTAAGTTTCCCGTAGAAACCTCCGTCTCTGGCCATTATATCGTCATATATCTGGGCATCTCTGGCAGCAAGGATCATTTCAAAATCCTCTATCGAGTCGTCCCACATCTTTATGTTATCTGCTATAGTATCTTTGAACAGGGTTATATCCTGATCTACGACCGCCACGGAGCCCTTAAACACGTTTCTGTCTATCTCGGATATATGCTTCCCGTCAAAGAGGATTTCGCCGCTCCAAGGCTGATACAGTCCCGAAATCAGCTTCGCAAGCGTGGACTTTCCGCAGCCCGAAGCCCCCACAACCGCCACGCTGCTTCCGGGTTTCATGCTCATGGAAAAATCCCTTATCAGAGGTTCTCCGAGTCTGGAATATCCGAAGGTGACGTTTTTCAGTTCAATAGCGCCTGAGAGCTTGGAGTAGTCGGCGTCTTCCTTGAGAGGCTCGTCGGAAAAGCCGGTGTCTGAAGGATACTGCATGACGTCCTCTACTCTTTCCATTTCGGTGCGCATCTCCTGAATTGTCTGACTTGCCGAGACCAGAGTCATTGCAGGAGACATGAATGAACTCAAAAAGCCCTGGAACGTCATGATCATACCCGGAGTAAATTCCCCTCTCATTGCAAGCCATACGCCGAGAACAAGGACTGCGGCATCGGCAATTGCAGAGAGAAGCGTCGGGATCACTCCCAGATATTGGTTAAGTTTCGCATATTTGACATTCTGTGCGTTTACCGAGGCCTGATAACCTGCCCATTTCTGAAAAAAACCGTTTTCGGCTCCGCTCGCTTTTATCGTCTCCACCATCTCTATCCCGGAAACTGTCGCAGCTGCTAGCTTTCCCGAATCGCGCATGGATACTCTCGTTATATTGACCCTCTTGGCCGAAATAAACCGGGACACGATAAGATTCAATATTATCGTTATGATTCCGACCGCGGTAAGGATGGCGCTGTAGCGTATCATTACCACAAGATAGAAGATCATCATGATCGTATTGAGCGCAAGAGGTGTGAGAGTATTAATGAGCACGCTTGCAATGGATGCGTTTGTGCTCTGGCGCTGGAGTATATCCCCGGACATTCGCTGTGAGAAGAACTCCATGGGCATACGGAGCACTTTCCACATATATGTGCTGTTTCCGACTATAGCCATTTTCCCGTTTATCTTCAGGGAGTAGACTGCCTGGACCCAGGCAACCACGATCTGGGCAGCACCCATAAGCGCCAGAAGCGCAATAAACGGCATCAGAAGTTCCCTGTTTTCCCCGGTCAGAAGCCTGTCCATAAAGAAACGGGCGAAGACCGGATTCACAATGCCGAACAGATATCCTATTATTGTCGAAAGCAGAACAAACAGGACGGCTGCACCGGCACCGGCGAGTCTTTTCTTGGCAAATTCAAGGGTGCTCTTGGGCTTGCCTCCCGGAACGAATTTTTCACCGGGCTTTATCTGGAGACATATACCGGTAAAAGCCTGGTCAAATTCCTCCATGCTTACCTTTACTTCGCCTCTGGCTGGATCATTTAAATAAGCGTAATTGCCGCGGAATCCGTCCAGAACAACGAAGTGGTTGAAATTCCAGTGGATTATGCACGGGAGATCCATGTTTTCCTTGAGAGAACTTATCTCACACCTGAAGCCTTGCGCATCAAAACCGTAGTTTCTGGCTGCTACAAGAACGTTTTTGGCATTCGAACCGTCTCTGGAGACCCCGCAATCATATCTTACCTGTTCCAAAGGAACCCATTTGCCGTAGTATGCCATGACCATGGCGAGACAGGCGGCTCCGCATTCGAGAGCCTCCATCTGCATGACTACCGGAACCTTTGCGCGTCCGTTTCTCACCGGCTGTTTTATTTTTGTATTATTACTGTTTTTTGCCATTTTCCCAATACAGCCTCAGTTGAAGAGCAGGCGGAGCACCTGCGTCTGCCTGAAGACCGCCTGAGCGGGGTATGTTCCGTCTGAAAGGGATGTGGATGCAAGAGCAAATGTTTTGCCTTCTTCAGTCTTCCCAACACTCGTTACGGTGCTTTCGGACTCCCCGACTATAATCTTCATGCCTGCTTCCACGTTTGATGCAGCCTTTTCGTCGTCAAATAAAACCGTCATGGTCCCGCCTTCAACCTTAGCAGTTCCCGATGCGAAGCTGTCAATGTGCGCAAAGAAGCCCCATACAAGCACTCCCGCAAGAAGGATTATCACAGCAGCAAGAACCACCCATACCGTAGGATTAGTTACATGAAGATAGTCATTGAGCTGTTCCGGAGAGGAAATGCGTTCCATGCTGTCTTTTCTGAACAGAGATTCTTCCATATTTTCTCCTGTAAGCTTAGCCGATATTCAGAAAACCGGATCACTCGATCGTAAGAATATCCGAGAATCCCGTGACCTCAAAGATCTCCATTATCACATCGCTGACATGTTTGACCTTCATGCCGCCTTTTTTTGACATTGTTTTCTGGGAGCTTAAAAGCACACGGAGTCCGGCCGAAGAGATATACTCGAGACCCGTGAAGTCAAGGATCAGCTCATCAATAGCGTCGAAACTGTCTTTTAGCGCCGCTTCGAGCTGGGGTGCGCTTGTTGTGTCGAGTCTGCCTTCAAGTGCAACTTCGAGCTTCTTTTCATCCTGTTTCTTTTCAATGTTAAGCATTTTGTTTTCTCCTCTTTTTAATATATATAATTCTTTTTATCCAACTGAGAATACTTTCAGCGGCCATTCTTGCGCCGCGGGTCAAACTGTGCCGGGAACCGCTGAACAGACTGTTCCATTATGTAATATAACAGTTTACACCTTCGGAGATATTATATCAAACAAATACTCAAATTTTTATAAAAAAATATAAAAAAACTGTGCTCCTTAACAAGTACCGGAGCACAGTTTTTTCCTTTCGGATCAGCGAATTATACGTGCGTAAATGGTGAACTTCTGTCCTGCGTAAATGAGATCAGGATTCTTGATGTTGTTCCAGAGTGAAATCTCTGCTACTGTTACGCCGAAACGGACTGCGATTCCGCTGAGGATATCGCCTGCAACTACTGTGTAGACAATGTAGTTGCCGTAGTTTACGAAGCTGCCCTTGGCATATTTACGCCATTCGCCTGCGCCGCCTGCTACTTCGTCGAGTTCGCTGTCATTGAGTTTTACTTCATCTGCCATTTTGTTTTTCCTCCATTTTTATTCACAAAAGAATGATTCTTTTTGTGTTTGAATTAAAATTTTATTATAAGCTTCTGGCCAATCAGCATCTGATTGCGATCTGTTATATTGTTCCAACGCATGATCTGTTCGACCGTGCAGTGGAACTTTTTTGCGAGTTCTTCCAGTGAATCACCCTCTTTTACCACATAGGGGACCCTGGTGCCTCCGGATACAGAATCGAGTTCATTATCGGAGATTTTGTTTAACGTTTCCATTATATCCGATCCTTTCATGATTTCAATAACAATATTCTGTCCGATACCGCCTTAACCCGGGGCGTTCTCCTGTTTCTGATCTATACTGTTATTGAACCTGATTTTTACAGCAGCATCGCATTTACGATGTCCTGTACAAGGTAAGGATCATAACCGGCAGCTGAGAGAGCTCTGATCCTGGCCTGATCGTTGCCGTATTTGCCGCTTATTACGTCTCTCGCCACACTGTCGTAGCCTTTCATCAGTCCGTTGACAAGACGCTGGACCTCATAGTAATTGTAGCCTGCTGCTTCGAGAGCTATTCTTCTCTCTTCACCAACACCGTATTTGCCCCTGATTACATCCTGAGCCGCAAAATACGCAGCAGTAACACCGCCGGAAACATTTTCCATTTCTTTGTCTGCCAGTTTCTTCGCATCCTTGATCAAACTCATTTTTCTTTCCTCCGTTTTATAGATTATTTTAGGCTTCCTCTGATTGCGTGCATATAATATCATAAGTTTTGTCACACTACTGTCACAGGAATCCGAATTTTGTTTTTCACTTTAAGTGCAGATTATATCACAACAATTTCATAATGCATAGCGCTAATTCTTTAAACGAAAAATTCACCGCCGGCTGATGATATATCCCTTTCGATTTGACGGGCATACGATATTGTGTTATATAAGTTGTACTGATAAAGAAATTATACCGATCCGTGCCGTGTAAAGGAGATATTGCAATGACAAGGCGACGTATCTTTCTCTGGATACAGACGGTTCTGTGCATTTTGCTGTGTGTACTGTCAGCAGCAGCGTTCATCGGGATATACCGGGAAGGCATGACTGCTCGTGCGGCCGGGGAAGCCGCTTCCCCGATCTATACGCGTGAAACGGTTGTTGAGCGCCTTGCCCCCGTTGTGCCCCTGTTTACGGGTTCATTCCTTTTCACCCTTGTCGGGCTTTTTCTGGGCATCAGGGATGAAAGCCCGGATAAACCGGTTAAAGATGCCATGGCAACAGGAAAGCGCGTAATGAGGGAAAACACTCTGAAAGCAGTCAGGATATGTATTCTGGTATTGGCCTTCACTCTTATAATACACGGCATTTTCAACGGCAGCATGCGTGATGTTCTTTTTAAAGCCGCCAGGATCTGTACGGAGTGTGTAGGCCTTGGTTAAGATCCGTGAATGGACGACGGCGCACCGTCCGACAAAACGCCGTCTTGCACAGCTTTACTGTGCAGTGTTGTATAACGCGAACCTAAACGGCTTCGTTAGCGGGAAAATATATACAGGAGCGGCCAAAGCTGCCTGTGTGCCCGGCTTAAACTGCTATTCCTGTCCCGGAGCGGTAGCTGCCTGTCCCCTAGGAGCTCTCCAGAACGCCCTTTCTTCCTCGGGCACTCGCGCCGGAACATATGTGCTGGGTATTCTGATGCTGTACGGCCTTATTCTTCTGTTATTACGTTTTGAGCCGTATATCTGCTCCATGATGGTGTCCAATGCTCAAGATTTTACGGCCCGTATCTATCGATTCGTTATTCCAGGCCTTATTTACCTATCTCTGCGGACTCGAATATCAGGAGGATTAC
>JAEIGA010019362.1_pt1 | contig 10379 bp, 3 predicted proteins | sample 9270691 | NCBI WGS metagenome assembly JAEIGA01 (sample SAMN17057246, study PRJNA624740) | gut metagenome | biome: biome; isolation source: fecal sample | host: Bos grunniens | place: China: Xizang | collected 2019
TCATATGCTTCACCATACTATTTCGCCTTTCTTGTTGCTGTGTTTAGTGATGTTTTGGCGCTGTTTTGCGGAGACATCGTTAGCTCCGGAATTCTCAGTGCAGACATTGCGCAGTACCCCGGAAGAGGATAAGGTTGATACCTCAGATTCGGAAGTTTGTTACAGGGAAGAACAACGGAGGGACCGCTACGCCCAGTATCGAGCTACGCTGGAGCGTGAGGCTGCTATACTGAACTTAACCAACGATGAAAAACTGTGGTGTTACACGGCCATTCTAGATCCCGAGGGCGTTGCGGAAATGTTGCCCTTATCGAGTAATCCATGCATGGAGATGTGTTTCGACCATGAGACTCTCTCTCTCCTGACTGCATCGTTGAGATTGTTGAAGCCGAATGATGCGGCAATGGTGCTGATAGAATATGGTGTTCCCTTGACCAGTGGGGGCGGAAGAAATGAAATTTCTGCACTTCATCGGGCTGCTCATCAAGGGAAGGAAGGCGTGGTGGAATTATTGCTACGTAAGGGTGCCAAGGTAAACTCTTTCAACTATAGTGAGCATGTGATTCGAGGAGAAGAGACGGATGCGTACACGCCCTTGATGTTGGCATGTGATTCAGTTGTGCGCCAGTCTGATAAGGTGGAGTTGGTTGGAAATCAAGTACTCTTGGAAAAGACTTTGCTGCAGTATGGGGCAGATATAAACATCCGCACTCCAGAGCTGAAACGCACTGCGTTACATCATGCCGTTTTTAATCCCCATAGAGATATCTCCTATATAGATTTTTTATGCGAATCCGGGGCTGATGTTAATGCTCAGGATAAATGGGGAATGACTCCCTATATGTATTGTATGCTGAACGACAGAACAGCGGTGGCATCAATCATGAAAAAGTATGGGGTTAATCATCATTTGCGAAACGTGCACGGCTACACCGCAGAAGAAATGGGCTGTTTGCACTGCGGGGGGGATTTTCCGGAAGAGGCAACTCCGGCATTTAAGGCGTTCGTTAAGTTAAGGAGTCTTTGCGCATCTGAGGATGGATTCAATATAGCGGAGGCAAATGCTATTTATTCGGATTTATCGGATATTAACGCTAAGGATGCAATGGGGCAATGCCTTTTGCATGTAGCCGTTGAACAAAGAAACGTAGAAGCTGTCAGATGGTTGTTAAGTAAGGGCGCCGATCCCAATATTCTTTCTGATGGACCAGCGCGTGACCTGAATGATTCTGCCCTTGCCGTTGCATGTAAATGCGATGACGAGGCTACACTGCTGACCATGATAAAATTATTAGTGGAGGCCGGAGCAGAGGTAAAAAGTGCGTTTACCCGGAATCAATACTACTACATGAAATCGCTGAAAGCATACCTTTATCTTGCGTCTGCAGCAAAGAATATGAGCAGTGATGACTGGAATCGTTGCTTGTACCGTGCGGGGGAGGATTTGGAGATGGAAGGCTTTGAGCAACTTTTGGTCTATGTTATAACGACAACCGGTTTTGATATCAACACCCCGGATTCCGAAGGATATACACTTTTGCTGCGATGGTGTGAGCATGAGGAAAATCACTATGGAGCGCAAGTCATGAAGCTATTGCTTCAGTATGGTGCAGATGCCAAAGCTACACTGCCGGATGGAAGAAACGGAATCATGCTGGCTTGTTCAAGAAAGGAGAGACGTTATGAAGGAGATGTTGTAGATAAAATTTCTCTTCTTTCATCGGCCGGTTGTCCTGCTGATGCTGTTGATGCTAATGGAAATAGCGCGGTCGTATATTTGCTTAATAGTAATAGAATTGCGATGTATGTTTTGAGTGCTTGCAAAGAGTTGGCTCGTTTAGGGGCTTTCCGCGAACGCCCCGGATATAATCCGGACGAGGCATCTGCTTTACTGCGTCAATGGGGCACATGGCGGTTGATATATACAATGAGTAGATCTGTTGGTTCAATGATTCACGGCGATATAAAATCATTCATGAACTACTATAAAAAAATTGCTGATATTATTCGTTAGTTTTTTTTTTTTTTTTTTTTGAATGCCATGCGCGAGGGAGATTCTCTCCCCCTCGCGCATCATTAAAAAGGAATGTTTATTAGGATCTGGGGGGAATTCCTACATACCAAGTATTAATATAATAACGATCATCCTTTATTTCGCTTGAAATGAGATTATTTATGGGAACTCCGGATTTTAGTTGTTTGAAGATTGCGACGCTAGAGTCGAGGTCGGGCTTTTTATCGCTTTCCTTATGCATGTCCTTATCCTGATCAGGATAATAATGCATATAGTTGATTGTTACTTTTCCATCTTTGCTAATAGCAGCGTGAGAGGCAGTGTTTAGATCAACCAACATATGTAACGCATATCCTTGATCTTGCCAGCATTCGCATTCAGATGCTCCGTTTCCCATCTTTTCGCCTAATCTATTTTTGAAATTGTCGTATGCTGTTGACTGCGCTAATCTGTTACGACCTGTCGACATTGCATGCGAATACGAATCAGAGCCAATGTGAGTTTTTAAGGTTTGGATGTTTTCGATGACCGGAGCAAATTTTCTTAAAACGATATCATAGATGGAGTTGCGGATGTACCTATCTAGAATTTTTGTCGTGCTTAGTATAGATTGTATAAGTGATGGTAGTAAAGCATATGTCAGCGTAGTCATAGCGTCACTAATGTCATCTATAGCCTTTTTCGTATCAGTGTAGTAGGGGAGCCTGTCTAGGTGGTTTTCTGCTAGAAACAAGAACAAATCCTCATGAGAAATATAAATTGGAGGTGTGTTAAATCTCATCCAAAGGATAGGTATAGAAAAGGATGGAATGTTAATGTTAATATTTTCTGAAAAGGGAATATCAGGATAAATATTTCCATATCTGAAACATTTCGCGTTATTCCCGTTTGGTTGAGTACGCAGAGAGGCTAAATACTTATCAGCAGCTTCGATATGCTTGCTTAGAACAGCTAGGCCCAGCATATCAACAGCTGATACCGGTAGGTTGCGAACATACCGATAAAGATTGTTTTCCGGTAGCAAATCCAGAGAGACGAATCTTCCACTCTTAGCATTGTAATACCTGAAATTATAGTAATATAACATGAGTTCTCGATCTTGTATTTCGCTGCTCCACTGGATGGGCTGGGTAACGGAGCCGGTGGCGGTTACCTTGCCGTAGGGGGAGTAGGTGTAGGTGGTGGCGATGTAGCCTGCGGAGCCGAAGACTTCGCACACGTTCTTGGTGAGGTCAAGGCCGTAGGTGTACCAGGTGCCGTCCTTTTGGATGGCCAGCGGGCGGGTGGCGATGGGCTGCGTCGGATCCCAAGTGATAAGCCAAAGCCCCGGGTGGTGGCTGCGGGTGAGGTCGATGCAGGCGATTTGCAGGTAACCGCGATACAGGTAGCGCTGGTGTAGCGTAACGGTACCGTTGACGGTTACTTGCTTGAAGCTGCGACGGCCCATGCTGTCGTACGCGCAGGTGACCACGGTGCCGGTGGCTTCATTGGTGAAGCTGACGGGGCGGTTCTCTGCGTTGTAGACGGCGGCCCAGATGCCGGTCTCGGTCTTGATGAGCGTCTGGTTACCGTCGGCATCGAAGACGGGCGTGATGCTGAAGTCAGCTTCATCCTCTGAGCCCGTGATGTCCGAGTACTGGTTAAGCTCGTTAGCTTCGTAGAAGGCGTAATCACCTGCCTCCATGGACATACGGCGGTTGCCAACGTTGTCGTAGTCATAGCCATAGGTTTCACCATTCACCTGTGCACTGGCAAGCTCGGAGCGGGTGTTGTGGACGAAAGTATCGTTCACAACGTTACCCTGGCGTGAGGTCGTGCGAGCGGTGGGTCGCCTGAGCACATCGTAGGTGTATTCACGCTGCGCCACTAAAGTCGAGCCTCGGTGATATGCCATGCCGGTAGGCAGGTCACGCTGAGTTTCGTAAGACTGCGTGAGCGTCATACCGTTGGGCTTGGTGAGCTTGTGCAGCAGGTTGCTGCCTTGCAAGTACTCATAGCCGAACTGCTTCATCTCACCGCCATGCAAGAAGCCTGCGCTGTTGATGCGCCCATCCGTACCGTAACCGGTGCTGACCGTCTGCAACACGCTGCCGTTCTTGGCGTAGGTGTAGCCGGTGGAGCGCCCGAAGGCATCGCGTAACTCGGTGACGAGGTGGGTATCACCATCCACCACGAGGGAATCGCTTTCGCGTTCACCGTAGCTGTTGTAGGTGAATGTACGCACACCGCTATCATCCGTCAGCTGAGTCAACTGCCCGAGGTGGTTGTACGTGAAGCTGCGGGCGTTGGCGGCTGCACCAGCCGTCGCTCCTTCGGAGCTTTGGCTTGGCAAGGTATATGTGGTGCCGAGGTGCAGACCGCGAGCGTGCTCGTAGGAATGAGTCTTCACATTTCCACGGGCATCCGTCTCCGTTGAGAGTCGGTTGTATGCATCGTAGGTCTTCACCACCGCAGTGCCGTCGGCGTAGGTCTTGCTCAGCTCCAGCCCGGTGGCAGGGTGGAATACCCATGTTGTTACATCGCCGTCTGTGCGCTCGGAGGGATCGGAGCTGATAATCTCTGTACCGGCTCGGAACGTGCGCAGGGTGGTCATGTTGCCCATGTCATCATAGCCGAAGCAAGCGGGTTGAATCGCTGTGCCCCATTCCGCAATCTTGCGACCGCGGTGGTCGTATTTGAAGCAGGAGGTGTTACCTGCTGCATCCGTTACCAGAGCAGGGAGGTCGAGAGCAGCGTTATAGACCGTCGTTGTCATCGCTCCGGTGGCATCCGTTACGCTTATCGTACGCCCGGCAAGGTCCGTGCGGGAGGTGGTGGCATTACCTCGACCATCTACATGCACCAAGATCATACCCGTAGCGGTGTAGCTGCGGGAGGCGGTGGTGATGATGCCCGCATGGTCTTTCTGCGAGAGCGTGAAGCCATCTACGGAGACGCTCTCTGCCATAATCTCTGAGGTAGGAACGGTACTGTAGCTTGTCATTTTGGTCGGTGCGGTATACTCGGTCCAGCTTACGCTGTCGTTGCCTCGCACATCCGTGCTGATGCTCTTGCTTGCCAGAGTTTCTGAAAGTTGAGAAATCAGCTGCTTTTGCATAGTACTCAGCGGCTCACCTGCTGCATTGTATCGGGTTTGCGTGGAGACACTGAACACGCCATCCTCTGCAGCTTCTACACTGTGGGCCATTTCTACCACTAGGGAGTTATCCTTGGTGGGCGAATCGGCTAGGGCAAGAGTCTGCTTGCTCACATTGCCGAATACGTCGTATTCGTAGAGCGTTGCTGCGGTCTTGGCGGTATTCCATCCGGTGTCCTGATATTGCTTGGTCATCTGTCCCTTGGCGTTATATTCGCTTCGGATATAGATGAAGCCACTTGTAGAAGCCTGAGCCTGCACGGTCGTTTGCCCGAAGCCGTTGACAATGCTCTGCGCGATAGTTGTGCCATCTTCCAGCTTCGAGGTGGTGCGGAGGGAGTTGCCGTTGAGGTCGTACACATACACCAGCGCACGCTGAGCCGTACCGCTGACGGCGGCTGTGGAGCCATCCGTGTTTTGCGTGGTGATGGCGGTAGCGCCTGCGGGCGTGGTTACGGTGGTAGTAAGACCATCCTCGCTGTAGGCGGTGCTGGTCACACGTCCGAGTCCATCTGTCTGCTTGGTGATTCGCCCGATAGCATCGTATTCCGTGGATACAGTGGTCTCCATAGCTCCGATTCGGTGGGTGGTGGACAACACGAACCCAGAGGCATCGCGGGTGAACTCCGTGATGGTCTCGGGCGTGATGCTGTGCTCGCCGTCGTACACCTCCTCACGGCTGATTTCCGTGAGCTGGCGGGCAGAATCATAGGCGTAGGTGGTGGTGATGCCATCCTCATCCGTCTCGCTCAGGCGCCCGCAGCACATCCATTCGGTGGTGCGGAATCGGCCATTGCCTCGCGTGGCCTTTACCGCTCGCTGCTGTTCGTCGTACTCGTAAGCAGTAGTATCCAAGAGCAACCACTGCGTGCCGTCCCAAATACTTTCCTGCTCAAAGGTGGTAGTGTTATCGGAGGCGATGAAGCTTTCGCTCTTGCGGCTCTGGGCTGCTACCAACTCCCCATTAACCTTTGTGATAGAGGTGTGCTTGTGGATAGCACCGTGCTCGGTTGTTGCCTCGTACTCGTGTGCGGTCTGCACACCGGTGATGCTTTGCGAGAACTTAAGCTTGCCTGCTGCGTAGGCGTATGCGGGCTCTGCGCCGAATGTTTCCTCAATGCTCACCTGCTGCTGAGAGCTACCGCCTGCCGTAACCGTGGTGGTGACACGCTCCAGCTCAGCCGTTTCCTCATAGTTGTGAGCGGTATTGCGGAAGAGCACCTCTGCGCCGGAAGCATTCACATGGTACTCTGTTACGGAGGCAGGGCGAACATCAAAGAATCGGGCCTCCGCATACGTGGTGCGGGTTACCTTGGCAAGACTTGCACCCCAAGGGGATTTCTGCATGGTGGTACGACCGTGGGAATCATGCTCATATTCGGTATAACCGCCGTCATAGCGCTGCACTTTGGCAAGGCGTTTGCTGTTGTAGATATAGCTAGTGCTGCGAGCAACATCGGAGCCAAAACCCTCTGTTATGGAGTATAGCTGCCAACCGGCATCCGAGTAGTTATACACCGTACGCGTGCAGGTAGCCACATTGTCGGGCGTTGCTGCGAAGTAAACCGACTCCGTACGCACCATGAGTCCATTCATGGGGTAGGTGGTCTCGTAGCGGTGAACGATGGCTTCATCGCCCACACCCTTGGTGATGGTCACAACGCCGTTGGATTCCGAACGCACCAGGCTGTGCGGGTCGCGCCCTGTCTGCTGACGGGTGAGCGTGGTGTCGTTGCCGTTGCGCTGAATCGTCTCTTGCTTGAATGGCGTAGCATCCTCCGCAGCCTCGGGCGTGAACCAATCGAGCAGCAAGTCGCCATTATCGGAGGTGGAGCACACGAGCTTCGCCTCAGCAGAAGCGCAGGAAAGCAGGTTGCCCTCGCCATCAAACTGCGTCTGCACATGCTGAGCACGGTCGGTAGCCGTTACTTTTCGACCCTCGGGGGAGGTGATGCTGTACACTGTGCCGTTGCTCATGTCAAAGGTCATGCAAAGGCCGTCGGCATCCTTCATCATGATGTAAGCCGGGGTGCGGGAGGTAGTGGCATTGAAATCGGCATCCTGATACTGAATGCGGTTGATTGCCATGCCGGAAGCACCGGCGGTACCGGCTTCGGAAGCGTCCTCAGCGGGGATGTCAAAGAGCAGAGCCTCACCCACAGGTGGCGTGATGATGACTTGAGCGCCCACAATGGCAGCCGTCCAGCGCCAGGGGGAATCGTACAGAGCTTTGCCGTTCTCGGGATTGAGTGTGACGAAGCTCGGGCAAGCGTCACCCTCCCAACCGGGGGCTTGCGTGGCAGCATGGCGGTCTGCATCGCCATCGGTCGTGTTGCCGCAGCCACACGTGCCGCAAACTTGAGGAATGCCACCCTTGTATTCTACCTCAGCACATGCCTGTTTGGCTTGGATAGCGTAGCGGAAGAGCTTGCGGTTATTGGTATTGCCTCCTTTCATGGGATCGTTGGTTACACGTCCATAGATGAAGTACTCACCTGCGGGCAGAACAAGTGTGCGTACAGGGCGTTTCCATGCGGCAGCTCCGCTATCAAAATCCTGCCACTCTGAGCCCTGCAAATCCATGTGGAAACAAACAGAACCTGCAAAGTTCAAAATGTCTGCTTCATGGTTACTGAGTTTGGGAGCCGAATCAAAAGCAGACTGAATGGCATCGTCTTCCAATTCCGAGTTGGAAATCAACAAATCGCCGTGGTCATCCACCGTCATACAAACGGAGAGCTGCGTGGGGCGGGTGAGCACAAGCTTATCGCCCTTGAGCACAAGCTGATTGGTGACAGCCGCCTGATTCATCAGGTCAACGCACACACCGGAGTATACCGTATCCCAGTCGCTACCGGGCTTTTGCGGTTCGGTGTATGTGGTGCGCGTGAAGTCGATGGGGCTTACGCGTGCAGTGAAAGAGAAATCGGGAGACACGCCCTCGGAAACGAGAGCACCGGCGGTGGTGTTATCAGTATTGTTGTTCATTGTTGTATTGTTGTTGGTTTTGTTGTTAAGGTTAGCAGCAGCGGGAGCTACTGCGGGTTCAGAGATGGCAGAGGAATCCGTGGCGGACGCCTCATCCGCTGCGGTGGTGTTCATCTGCATGGCTGCACTCTCGTCGTCAGCCGGGACGGTCGGTTTGTCTATTTCTTCAGACATAATGTTGTTGTTGGTTTTGTTGTTAAGGTTGGCAGCAGCGGGAGCTACTGCGGGTTCAGAGATGGCAGAGGAACCCGTAGCGGACGCCTCATCCGCAGCGGTGGTGTTCATCTGCATGGCTGCACTCTCGTCGTCAGCCGGGACGGTCGGTTTGTCTATTTCTTCAGACATAATGTTGTTGTGTGTTTTAGGAAGGACGCCCCTGAGCCGGGAACTCGCCTGCCGCGGATTCGGCAGCGCGAGGGCTTAAGGCGCGCTCTTCGTATATCAACACTCACGCAAATCGGATTTTTCTCAAAAAAGTTGATTTTTTTCATGCTTTTTTCGGAACATGAAGCTCAACTTCTCGTCAAAAAACACACTTTCGCGAGGGTGAGTATATACTTTTCTAAAGATTAACTGCTGTTCATCACTTAATAGGTGCTTGATTATCGGGAAGCGTGAAAAGTGCGTGCCGAAGAATCATCAGGTGGCTTTTATCGGTGTTCATAATGTACAGATTTTCAGAAGATAATCGCGAGGTGTTGCTTTTTGAGGGGTTAATCTTTCGCAAAGAGAATCCACGAGAGAGCGAGAACGGAGACCCCGAGTAAGACGGGGGTGGGTGCATGATAAATTGGCGTGAAATAGGACATGGCTGTTGATACGGCGTGAAATTCGGAGTAAGTTGAAGTGTAAACGGCTTGTGAGGAAATGGCAAAAACTTTTTTGCCGCGCACGCACTTTCAGTGGCTGTGCAGGGGGCGCAGATGTGGCGTGTTTGGGCGCAGCATCACGTGTAATTAGCGGGAAAACATCATTGACAACGCGGGCAAGATGTGATAATTATTCTGTTAAATCGTTTATCATTTGCGCATGAGAAGAATCACACATTTGGGAATGGCGGTGGCAATGCTGGTTGCTGCTGTGCCGGCAGGTGCTCCCGTTATGGCAGCAGAGGAGGGGAAGGCGCCTTCGGCTGCAGAGCTGCGCCGTGAGCGCCGCAAAGCCGTGCGCGAGGCGGAGCAAAACCTGCGCAAGGCTAAGCGCAGTGGTGATGAAAAAGCCATTGCTGAAGCGCAGGCTGCTCTCAAGCTTGCAAAGAAGCAGGCCTCCGGCAAGGGGGGTGACATGGCGGCGGAGTTTGCTGCGCTGATGCAGGCGGAGCAGTTGCTCAAGGAGGTGGTGGACCGTGAGACCGCGGAGAAGGCTGCGGATAAGATTTTGAATGTGTTTGAGAAGTTGGAAGCCCCGACGGATGTGTCGGATGATGACATCGAGCGCTGGGCTACGGAGCAAAATAAGGTGAACCGCGAGATGGAGCGCCTGCGCAAGGAGCCTTGGTTTGTGGAGTCCGGCCTGCAAGAGGCTTGGACTGCCGTGACGGATCCGTTCTCCCGCAAACGCGCACGCCGCCTGAAACGATGATGCGGTGTATTCTGTTTTGCTGCGTGGGGGCTGCGGCTACGGTGATGGGGAATGATTCGCTGACGCTGGACCCGCAGATGATGGAGGAGGCGAAGGGGCGCGTGTTCGGTGGCGCTGCTCCTGTGGCGGCTGAGGTGGACTCTCCCGCAGCGACGGTGCCTGAGCGCTGGTGTGCTGCGATGGCAGCTGCCGGTACGGAGCTGCAGCCGGTGTTGTTGCTCGCGCTGTTGCAGGAGTTGAACGCGGAGAAGCCCATGGGGGCGCATGCAGAGGCTTATGCCGCAGCGTTGCGTTTGCACACGCTGGCGGCAGCCGGTAATGCGCAGGCTTGCGCGGAGCTGGCGGAGGCTCTGTTGAGCGGGCAGCTGCGCTGTGGCCTGCGTTTGTTTGCGGATAGCGCCTTGGCAGCCAAATGGCGCATGCGCGCCTATTGAGAAAGCGAGAACTCTGCTCCCGATAAAGGGGAGGGGTGTATATACAAAACGGCACTGCTGCCCATGGGGCGCAGTGCCGTGATTGTAAAGAACAGCGTCGCTTGCGGACGTGGCCTAAGCGCGCAGCTTAGGACTTGTAACGCAAACGCTTCTTGTGGCGGTTCTGGCGCATGCGCTTGCTGCGCTTGTGCTTGTTGATCTTAGCCTTACGTCTCTTCTTAAGCGA
>JAEIGA010019363.1_pt1 | contig 10379 bp, 8 predicted proteins | sample 9270691 | NCBI WGS metagenome assembly JAEIGA01 (sample SAMN17057246, study PRJNA624740) | gut metagenome | biome: biome; isolation source: fecal sample | host: Bos grunniens | place: China: Xizang | collected 2019
TTACGCCAAGTAAACTGCGGTTTTTCGGGCTGCGCAAGCCTTGAACTCAAATTTTATTAAGCTTTTATTGTTTTCTGCGTTACGCAATAAGCCCTTTCAGCAAACAAAATGCAGTTCGGTAACGAACTGCATTTCTTAATTGACAATTAAAGGAATTCTTAATTCTGCATTCTGCATTTTGCATTCTGCATTTAAAAAAGCTAATGGCTAATAGCTAAATATGTTTGTCGCCGTTGTTGTACTTCACCTCGTCGATATACTTCTTGATGTTCTGCTCCTCGTTGCGTGGGCAGATGAGCAATACATCGTCGGTGTCAACCACGATATAGTCGCGCAATCCGTTGATTACCGCGATTTTATCCTTCGGCAGAGAGACGATAGTCTGACGGGTGTTGTAGAGGTAGCATCCCTCTGCTGGGCGCACATTTGCATACTTGTCCTTGCGCGATAGTTGGTAGAGAGAGCCCCAAGTTCCGACATCGCTCCAACCGAAATCTCCGCAACGCACATAGACATTGTCGGCCTTCTCCATTACGCCATAGTCAACCGATATGGCGCGGCATTCGGCAAATACGCTCTCAATGGCGGCCTCCTCCTCGTCGGTGCCGAGCTTCTCGGCGATAGACTCAAAGAGGGCGTGGTTTTCGGGTAGATGCGTAGCGAGGGCTGCGAGGATATCCTCAACCTTCCAGATGAAGATTCCCGAGTTCCAGAAAAATTCGCCCGACTGCACAAAGACCTGCGCCAACTCCAAGTTTGGCTTCTCGGTGAAGCACTTCACGCGCGAGATAATCTCGTTGCTACTCTTTTGGATATATCCGTAACCAGTTTCGGGGCGCGAAGGTGTGATGCCGATAGTCATCAGCGCGTTGTGGTTGTCCGCAAAGTTGATAGTATCCTCCACGATATTGTGGAACTCCGCCTCGTTGAGTATGAGGTGGTCGGACGGGGTTACAATCATCAACGCTTCGGGGTCTATGCGACGCAGATGAAATGCTGCGTAGGAGATGCACGGAGCGGTATTTCGCCCGATAGGCTCGCAGAGAATCTGCTCCTCTGCAAGTTCGGGAATATGCTCCAAAACCAACTCCTTGTAACGCCTATTTGTAACCACGAGAAAGTTCTCGGTAGGCACCAAATGGGCGAAACGCTCATAGGTCGTGCGGATAAAAGATTTGCCCGTATCGCAGATATCAAGGAACTGCTTCGGCTTGCTTTGACGACTCTCTGGCCAGAAGCGAGTGCCTACGCCTCCCGCCATAATTACGCAATAAATCGCTCTTTTAGTACTCATATTAACAATAGGTTTCATAGAATAGTACAAAGATAACAAAATTTTTGTAACTTTGTCGGGTTAAAATGGTATAAAATGAATATAAAATTATTTACGATACCTAATTGTATCACTCTCGTCAACCTTTTGTGCGGTATAGGCTCAATTGTAGCCTCGTTGATTTATGGGGATTTGCAACTTGCATTCCTCTTTGTCTGCGCATCGGCAGTTTGTGACTTTTTAGACGGCTTCTCGGCTCGTCTGCTCAAACAATACTCCGAGATTGGAGTACAACTTGACTCGTTGGCTGATATGGTCTCGTTTGGCGTTGCGCCATCGGTTGCGATGTCGGTGTTGTGTGGTGAGATGCCTTCGGCCTTCGGCTTGGAGGAGTCTTGGGCAGAGGTGTTGTGCTATGTGCCACTCATTATAGCGGCATTCTCGGCCTTGCGATTGGCGAAGTTTAATATAGACGACACCCAGCACGAGGAGTTCTGCGGTCTTCCGACACCTGCCTCGGCAATTCTTTGCCTATCGTTGGCGGGGTTGTGCGAGCGTTACGATATCAGCTTCGGTATGGAGTGGTTGCTGCTTATCTCGGTGTTGGTGGCGGTATTGCTCATAAGCCCGATACGAATGTTCTCGCTCAAATTCAAGGGGTGGGGGCTTGGCGACAACGACAATAAGGTGCGTTACGGCTTCCTTATTACATCGTGTCTGTTAATTTGTCTTGTCCGTCTATACGCAATTCCTGCAATTATCGTTCTATATATAGTTGTTTCAACCGTAAGATGGTGTTTGTGTAAGCGATAGTGCGAATGGCGAAAGGTGTTAAGAACATACTGCGTACCCTGCTGGGCATTACCTTGATGGTGGTGGTCTGCGGAGTTGCGCACGCACAGCTTGACGCCAGCGCACTTATGCGAGCCCAACGACAGGGTCAGCAGGGGCTTGGACAACCAACCGCGGGAGGATATGGACAAAACCCGTACGACACCTCCAATCAGCAGGGTGCTGACGGTCAGCAACTTGACGAAAACGGTAACCCCGTAGGCGACCAGGGCGACACCACCAAGAAGCGAAAGCCTCGCAAGCCGTTGGAATCCTACTTTTTCAGCGACTCAATTCGCGCCTTGCGAAATTTCCAATGGCATATAGAGCGTAACTTCAATAGGGTAGAGGTTGAGCCGATTGACACCACCCTTACAAAGTGGCGTTTGGACTACCCTCACTACCACAAGCGTCTGGGTAACAACTCGGTGGGCGGCCTCGGTCAGGCATCTACGGAGGTCAACTACTTTGAGCGTACCCGCTCGCCGGAGTTCACCTTTGCGCAACCTTACGATGCCTACGCCTACGATATGGAGAGTGCGCCGTTCTACAATATGAAGCACCCATATATCTGGATGACATACTTGGAGTCGGGACAGAAGCGTTACCGCGAGGAGCACTTTGAGATAACCCTCTCGCAGAATATATCGCCTTCAACCTCGGTGGGCGTGAACTATCGTGCGCGAGGAGCGCGAGGCAAGTACGATGTGTCGCGCATCAAGAACCAGAACTTTTCGGGTACGGTGGCGCATACGGGTAGACGATACTCCGTACACGCGGGCTATATCCACAACCACATTGAGCAGCAGGAGAATGGCGGTGTCGTAGGCGAGTGGGCGGTAGCCGACACAACCTTTGATATGCCTTCGGGTATCCCTATGCGTTTGGCGAGTGCCGAGGCGAAGAATACCTATCGCAACAACGCCTTCTTTATCAAGCAGTCAATCGGTATTCCGTTGGTGAGAATGACTCCGCGCGACTTCTCAATGGCTGATCTCCCTGCCGTATATGTGGGACACACCTTTGAGTACAACGAGTGGAGCAAGGTCTATGTTGACAAGTACTCCACCTTCTACAACGAGCGAGCTTCGCGCAACCCGAATGGCACCTATGTTGGCAAGACCGACACCTACTATAAGGATTGGTACATCAGCCCAGAGCGTACGCGCGACTCCACCTACGAGCGCATCATCACCAACCGCCTCTTTGTTCAGGCGCAGCCTTGGGATAGAAATGGCGTTGTGGGAACTATTGACGGAGGTGTAGGACTTGATTTGCACACCTACTCGCAGTTTGCCGTGAAAGACTACCTCTCGGGCAAGGACGGACGCGTGAAGAAGCTCTCGTGGTTTGCCTACGCAGGTGTTGAGGGTAAGATACGCCGATGGGTGAATTGGGGCGCGGACTTCAAGATATACCCTTCGGGCTATCGTGGTGGCGACTACTCGGTGGGTGCGCACGCCTCGTTTACGGCCTACATCAAGAAGAAACCTTTTACGCTCTCGGGCGAGTTCAGTGAGTCAAATACAACACCGGGATATTGGCTTACGAATTGGTCGTCAAACCACTATCGCTGGCAGAATAGCTTTCGGAAGGAGGGCGAAACGCGCTTCAATGTGTCGTTTACCGTTCCCGACCACGGCATTGAGCTGGGCTTCTGGCAGAGCGTTCTGCGAAATAAGGTCTACTACGGTGCGGACTGTATGCCTACGCAACACAATGGCGTTGTCAGCGTAACAAGTATATATGCACAGAAGAACTTCGTGATTAAGGGACTCCACCTTGACCATAGGGTGCTGGTGCAGTTTACCTCAAATCGCCATGTTGTTCCGGTGCCACTCTGCTCGGCATTCCTCTCGTACTACTACGAGTTCTGGATTAAGCGCGATGTCTTGCGTGTGCAGGTCGGTATAGATGGTCGTTTCAATACGCGATATTATGCACAGGGCTACAACCCGGCCTTGTCGGTCTTCTACAACCAAAACGAGGTACAGGTGGGTAACTACCCATACCTTGACGCCTTTATCTCGGCGAAGTGGAAGCGTATGCGTATCTTGTTGAAGTATCAGCACTGGAACTGTAACCTCTTTGGTAATGGAGAGTATTTCTCCGTTGCCCGCTACCCACTTAACCCTGGAATGTTTAAGTTTGGTATCTCGTGGGCTTTCTACGACTAACCCCCTCTCTTTTGTATGGTTAAATCTTGGATTTGGAAAGCACTTGTACCACTGCTCTTTGCGGTGGTAGCGTTGGCTATAACCATATCTCTGCTATCGGTAAGAGCCTCGGCCGAGTTGTCGGCGGAGGAGGCGGTGTTGGACGAAAACTACAACTTTATCTCGGCCTACGACGACATCTTTAAGGAGGTCGGTGCTGCGTGGGGGATAGATTGGGTGCTTCTTGCGGCGATTGCACGCTCCGAGTCGGAGTTCAGAAGCGATGCCATATCCTCGTCAGGCGCGGTTGGCCTTATGCAGGTTATGCCACGCGTCGCTGCAAATATGGGCGTGCAGTACGACGAGTTGTTTGATGCGAGGCGCAATGTTGAGGTGGCTGCCGAGTTGCTGCACGCGATAGAGAAAATGTTTAGATTTGACAAGGATTTTGACGCGAAGGAGCGTCTACGCTTCACCCTTGCCGCCTACAATGCAGGCTATTCGCGTATTGCAGATGCCCGCCGGCTGGCGAGGTACTTTGAGGACGACGACCGCCGATGGGAGGTTGTGGCCTCCTACTTGGAGATGTTGTGCGAGGAGGAGTATTTTGAGTTGGAGGTGGTACAGGGCGGCGCGTTCTATGGTAGCGACGAGACTATCTCCTATGTAAAGAAGGTTATGCGCGTGTACGACCGCTATCAGAACTTCTATGTCTGTCCTTAATTGGGCGAAAAGAACCAAATTAGAAAAAAAATTGTATATTTGCCCCAAGAAGTGAATATAAAGCAATATTGCTGAATAAATACTAGTTCTATTTTATGAAGTTGAATACACTTTACGAAATTCTGCACGAAAGTGTTAAGAATTTTTCGGAGCGTATAGCCTTTTCGCTATGGAAGGGCGACAGCATCACCTTTAAGAAGGTGGGCGAGAAAGTAGCCGAGGTACAAGAGATGCTCCGCTCGGCAGGTCTTAAAAAGGGCGACAAGGTCGTCTTGTTGAGTAGCAATATGCCTAATTGGGGCATTTGCTATTTTGCTATTACGGCGGGAGGTTACACGGTAGTTCCTGTCTTGCCTGATATGACATCGGCAGACCTTGACCGCATTGTTGAGCACTCGGAGGCGAAGGCGATGTGTGTGTCGGATAAGCTCTTTACCAAGATTTCGGAGGAGGTGTCCTCAAAGTTGAATATCATCATTCGTACGAAGAACTTGACCGTTCTCTCGCAGAATGTGAAGGAGGAGGGCGAATTGACCATTCCGCAGCCTGACGACTTGGCGGCACTTATCTACACATCGGGAACAACCTCTGCACCAAAGGGTGTGATGCTTACGCACTACAACCTTGCATCGCAGATGTGGCTGATTGACCCGTTGTACCTTGTTCGCGAGGACGATGTCTTTCTCTCGATTCTGCCGATGGCGCACACCTATGAGTGTACCATTGGCCTTATTCTTGCGTTCCACCACGGAGCCCATGTGGTCTATCTTGACAAGGCACCTACCGTGTCGGTATTGTTGCCAGCCCTGAAAGATGTGCGCCCGACGGTGATGCTTACCGTGCCACTTATCATTGAGAAGATCTACAACGGAAAGGTTAAGAAGCAGTTTACCTCAAACGCCTTTATGCGTGCGCTCTATGGCGTCGGCTTTATCCGTCGCTATCTGCACCGCATCGCCGGCAAGAAACTTACAAAGACCTTTGGTGGCCGACTCCGCTTCTTCGGTATCGGAGGTGCGAAGCTTGACGCGGAGGTTGAGAAGTTCCTCTTGGAGTCTAAATTCGTCTACGATATCGGCTACGGACTTACCGAGACCGCTCCCCTTATCGCGGGCGCAGTAGATGATATGGTGCGCCTCGGCTCTACGGGACCTGTGTTGAAGGGCATTGAGTACCGTTTGGAGGGTGTCAACGAGGAGGGTATCGGAGAGTTGCTCGTCAAGAGTCCTTCGCAGATGTTGGGCTACTACAAGAACGAGGAGGCTACGGCGGCGGTATTTACCGAGGACGGCTTCTTCCGCACGGGCGACTTGGCGATGTTTGACAAGGACGGCTGGCTCTATATTAAGGGTCGCTCAAAGAATATGATTCTTGGCCCAAGTGGCGAGAATATCTATCCGGAGGATATTGAGAGCGTCTTGAACTCGCATGTCTTCATCTCGGAGTCGGTTGTTACCGAGTTGGACGGCAAGCTGGTGGCGTTGGTACACTTTGATACCGATGCTATTGAGGCTCGTTATGCCGAGCTTGTGGATACTTGGCACAAGAAACGCCACGAGTTTGACCTCTTCAAGCAGGACTTGATGCGCGACATCAAGAACTATGTGAACGAGCGCGTTAATCGCAATTCCAAGATTACCGAGGTTGTTGAGGAGGAGCAGGAGTTTGAGAAGACTGCCACCAAGAAGATTAAGCGTTTCCTCTATACCGATAAGGTGAAGAAGAAGTAGCCTGTGCTACCTAAAATGCAAGGGCGTGTCCAACATTGGAACACGCCCTTGTTTGTGCTTATTCGCTCGCCCTTATCCCAAGTAAGATTTGAGCGGTGTGCTGCGTGAAGAGTGGCGGAGGCGACGGATAGCCTTCTCCTTAATCTGACGCACGCGCTCGCGTGTGAGGTCAAACTTCTCGCCAATCTCCTCCAAGGTCATCTCCGAGCAACCGATGCCGAAGAAGTAGCGAATAATATCGCGCTCGCGCTCGGTAAGGGTTTCAAGGGCGCGCTCTACCTCGGTAGCCAACGACTCGTTGATAAGCTCGCGGTCGGCATTTGGCGAGTCGGTGTTGATCAACACATCAAGCAGAGAGTTATCCTCACCATCGGCAAACGGAGCGTCAACCGAGATGTGACGACCTGCTACGCGGAGTGTGTCAGCCACCTTGTCGCGTGGCAACTCCAACTCGGCAGCCAACTCCTCTGGCGAAGGGATACGCTCGTGCTCCTGCTCAAAGCGGGCAGAGGCCTTGTTGATTTTGTTGAGCGAACCCACCTGGTTCAGAGGCAGACGCACGATACGCGACTGCTCTGCCAAGGCTTGCAGGATAGATTGACGAATCCACCATACAGCGTAGGAGATAAACTTAAAACCTCGGGTCTCGTCAAACTTCTCGGCAGCCTTAATCAAGCCGAGGTTACCCTCGTTGATAAGGTCTGGAAGGCTCAAACCTTGGTTCTGGTACTGCTTGGCAACCGACACCACGAAGCGGAGGTTTGCCTTTGTGAGCTTCTCCAAAGCCTCTTGGTCGCCTTTGCGGATTCGTTGGGCGAGTTCTACCTCCTCCTCAACGGTAATGAGTTCCTCCTTGCCAATCTCCTGTAAGTACTTGTCAAGCGACGCACTCTCACGATTGGTGATGGATTTCGTAATCTTTAATTGACGCATAATGTTTCTTCGTTTTGGCTCCTTTATTAGCCTTATAGTGTTATTCGTTAATGATCGTATAGCTTGCTGCGCGACCGTCGGGATATACTCCGTCAATGGACTCCACCTTGCTCGTCAGGGCGGCCATATCGCCAATGGAGCGTATCGCCTTGTCGTTGATGTGAGTGATGATGTAACCTGCTCTTACGCGTGCCTTGGCAAGTATACCGTTGCTATTGACACTCTGCACCTGTACGCCTCCGCGGATACTCAACTTCTTGGCGGTCTTCTCGTCAATGTTGGAGAATCTACCACCCAAGACCTCAATGACATCAACATCTGCCTTGGTAACCAACTCGGTCTTTCCGCTCCTACTACGCAAAACCACCTCAAAAGGTTTCACTGTATCGCCTCTTTTTATCAACAAATTTACTTTGTCGCTTGGGCGGTGCTTGCCAATCTGCTCTGTGAGGGTTGTCGCCGAGGTGATTTTCACACCGTCAACCTCCAAGATTATATCGCCCTTGCGAAGCCCTGCGTTTGAGGCGGAGCCATTCTCGGTCACCGAGGCGATGTATGCGCCACCCAACTCCTTGATACCGGTCTCCTTGCCAAATTGGTCAATAAAGTCTTGGTCTATGTAGCGGAATGTGACTCCGAGCAGTGCGCGCTGAACAACACCGTGGTTGCGGAGGTCGTTCACCACCTTGCGCACGATGCTCTCCGGTATGGCGAACGAGTAGCCGATGTAGCTGCCTGTTGAGGACTTGATGACGGTGTTTATACCCACAAGCTCACCCTTTGCGTTTACCAACGCACCACCCGAGTTGCCAGGGTTTACCGCAGCGTCGGTCTGAATGAAGGACTCAATGCGGAACTCGTCGGGAATGATGTCCAATTGGCGAGCCTTCGCACTTACGATACCTGCCGTGATTGTTGATTGCAGGTCAAAAGGCGAGCCTATCGCCAACACCCACTCGCCGAGTCGCAACTCGTCCGAGGAGCCGAACTTCAATATCGGCAGACCCTCGGCCTCAACCTTGATTAGCGCGACATCGGTGGTCGGGTCTTTGCCGATTACCTTTGCGTCAAATGCGCGACCGTCGTTGAGCTTCACGCGCAACTTCGTAGCACCGTCAATCACATGGTTGTTCGTCACGATGTAGCCATCGGTCGAGATGATGACACCCGAACCACCCGAACGCTGCTCTCGCTTCTGCGGCTGTCTGCCCTGCTGCGGTTGCTGCGGCTGCGGAAAGCCGAAGAACTCAAAGAAGGGGTTGTATGGGATGTTGCCGTGCTGAACGACCTCTATCTCGTAGATTGACTCCACATTTACGACCGCCTTCACGGCACTCTCTGCCGCGAATGTCAGGTCGGGATAGGAGGTGGACTGCTCCAACGCAACGAATTGGGTTGTTGCGCTTGGCGTTGCTGTGAAATCTTGTTTTGCGTACTCTACGGTTGCGGGAGATGCTTGCCCGATAGCATAGGCAGCCACACCTGCACCAAGCAGAGAGGAGGCAAAGCCTACGGCTATCACTACAAAAATGTTCTTTCTCATAATTTGTGTTTTAAGTTTGGACAAAAAACGAATAGCATCACAAAATTATTGCAAAACTCTTAAACTTTCAAAGAAATGGGAGAATTTTTGCGGGCTGTTAGCCATTGGCTACTAGTTATTAGCTTTTTTTAGTTAAGAGATGAGACAAATGAGACCTATGGGACAAATAGGACAAATGGGGACTTTTTTGCGTAACCCATTAGTCCCATTGGTCGTATTGGTCTTATAAGTCCCATTTTTAACGCCTTGTATGGTCAGGTATGATTTTTAATACCTATGGTTACGCGGGTGCGCTACTCTTGTGGGGTGGGTATCGTTTTCAATACCCGTGCTTGTGCGGGGATAAAACAAATAAGACTAATGGGGTCACCTCGTAAAATACCCATTTGTTCTATTTAATCTTATCTCGCTATATTCTGCTACGCTCGCTACTCACTACTACTAATTACTGACTACCCCTATTAGCGAAGCTAACAGGGGTAGAATTACAACAATCAAAAGTGGTTACACCTTATTCACTTCAACTACTCCTCAATTGGGTTTGGGCCATATTTGTTATCCGAATCACTTGGGGAGATTGTCGCCATAAACAAAACAAGCGGACCTGCAATTGGGAATAGAATCCACAAAAGCCACCAGCCACTATATTTTGCATCGTGCAATCTTCTCACAGATAGCGATAAATTTGGAATAAAGGTTGCCAAAGCCCAAACAAGTTGTGGAATGTAAACAAACCATAAACAGTCCATTGTTTCACCACCGAATAAATAGGCGAGTAATCCTCCAAAAAACATTAAATCAACATTGATTTGAAATTGGAATATGGCCCACCACCAATACTCTGCACGCGTTGCACGCCCACTAAAAACAAAACTCTTCTTAAAGAAATTTCCCACAGCCGTTTGAAAAGATACCATAATAAATTTAGTTTTTTAAGTTTACTCTCCAATCTCAAAAGAGTGGTTAATATAAAAAGAAAGTGTGAGGTTGATTAGTCTATTCTTTTAGAGGCTCTGGAATGCCCTTGTCGTAAATAAACAATACCCCACACCCGTATTGGCGTGGGATACAAAGAGTATACCCCAACGATTGAATTACCAATACAAGGCGACGAGTGTGATCGTTTACCCCTACGACAATGAAATTTTCCAGATTTCTAAAAGGGTGTAAGCTAATACACTTTCATCAAA
>JAEIGA010019364.1_pt1 | contig 10378 bp, 6 predicted proteins | sample 9270691 | NCBI WGS metagenome assembly JAEIGA01 (sample SAMN17057246, study PRJNA624740) | gut metagenome | biome: biome; isolation source: fecal sample | host: Bos grunniens | place: China: Xizang | collected 2019
CAGGCATACGCAGTGGCTTTGTCGACGAGAAGCGCTGGAAAAAGGTCGAGGTGCGTTTCCCCGACGAGTTGCGTGGTTTGTTTTGTGATGAGGACTTCGCGGCACTTTTCAAGGTGCTTGAGCTTGACCCCCGTCCGCAGTATCACAATGACCCTGAAAGGGTGTATGGAATGCCCTTTGCAGGGCGTGATGTGAGGTTTATGGTTTCTGCAACAGGTGTGCTGGAGGTGGTTGGAGTGGAGACGATGGAATGAGGTGTAATTATAGTCTATCCTATTTACATATAATATTGAACAATGTTATAATGGCCATTCTCTAATAGCTACAAAAGAGTACGGAGTAAAATTGCTCCGTACTCTTTTGTTATTCTCTTAATAATATGTTATATTGATAGTTTAATGCTCCTTCCTTCGAGTTTGACAATGTAGATTCCATTTGCCAAAGGAACTCTTATCATATTAGATGTTGCTTTTATGGTTTCAATTAGCGTGCCATCCAAATTGTATATCAATATGTCTTCACCTTCATTAGCTCCTGTGATTACAATATCATTATTTGTGCCATAAACCTTGGCGCTACTAATATTAACTTCTCCTACTGAGGCCTTGTTAGATTCAAAGGCAATTGACAGAGTTGTATTTTCTGATATATAACTTAATCTCAATGCACCATCATCTCCGACGCGGTTGGTTATATCTTCTTCATTAAGAGTAACTGAATGTAAAATCCATCCTTCTGACGGTTCGATGAAAAAATTATACGTTGTCCATTTGCTTACGACTAATTTTGTGCAACCGTTATCGGCTTGTTTGATTGTAAGCAATATTGGATTTGGCTCGACATAGTTCCAATCAATATCAATTGTCATATTACCTGTGATTTTCACTGTCAATTCGTTGTTTACGACTTCAGAAGTTACATCTTGTCCATCAATAGTAACACTGCCTAATTCATAACTTTCTTCTTCATTTGAATTAGGTATGAATTTCAAGGTTATTTTATCTCCTTTATTCGCAGACATTACAAATTTGTAATCCTTTATCTGTAAATTCCCGATTTCAACATAACCATCATATGAACTATCAGAACATCCCTGAATTAAAACGGAGCATACATTATCTTCAATATCAATATCTCCACTAATATTGAAGAAGTTTTTCCAAACATTAGCATTCTTATATGTGTCCAATGATGATGATGGGGTATGAAGAACTGCATTAATATAAGTCTGAGCATCAAAATTTGATTCTTCTAACACGAAAGGGACAGACGCATTTATGTTTATTGTCTTCAAAGCTGAACAACCTCTGAATACTTGGTAATATGTTACGTTGTAATATACAACATTTCCAAAATTTGTTATGCTGTTGGGGATTGTTATGGATTCAAGATTGGTACACCCGGCAAAAGCTACAGCACCGACCGTAGCCACTCCTTGGGGAATTTCGTATGCTGTCAAAGATTTACAGTTCTCGAAAGCTCCAGAACCAATATATTTTAGATTATGAGCATCGATTATTTTTAGGCTAGAACAATTAGAGAAAGATTGTTGCCCCATAATTTCAAGGCCTATCGCATTTACTGATGTGATATGGTTATTTCCTACAAACGCATTATTTCCAAGTTTTGTGATATTTTTAGGAAGAACGAGCTCGCCTTGTATGCTACAACCGCTAAACATATAGTCAGCTATATATGTTACTTTATCACCAAATGCAACACTTTTCAGTCCGCCGTTAAAACGGGAGGGAGTGTTTCTGCCAAGATATAGTTCGTCTATTTTTCCGTCAGTCAAACCATAAAGATCTTGATTTGTGTAATCTTGATATCCTGAAGCATGAAGTTCTTCTTCACTATCTTCAATCACCAATTTCTGTATTGTTGCATTCCCTAAATGCATATATTGGATACTTGGAGGAATTACCAATGATGTTAAAGTACAATTTCTAAATGCTTGTTCAAGGATTTCATTGACAATAAATGTCCTACCGTTCCAGGTTATTTTTTCAGGAACTATAACATCTCCACTATACGATGTACCTTCATTTTCGGTTAACGCTACTGTTAAATCACTCAGAGAGGTGATGTTATAAAAGAAACCATCTTTTTCAAAATCATAAGCTTTTCCAAATAGAGTAATGCTGGCAAGTATGATTGATAATATAAACTTTTTCATTTTTTTCTTTGTATAAGAAAAAGCGTGTACCATTCGATGCTTGTCTAATCTTAGGTACCGCCAAGTAACCCCACATACAACAAGCAAAGAATAGTTCACGCCATAGCGCGAACCTTCTTACTGCTTGTTCTCGTATGTTGATTTTTGGCGGTTTCAAGATTAGAGAACAAGAGCTAAAAGCTCTATATCAATATATAAAGAATGAATGGAACGCTTTTTGGGTTAAAAAATCGGATTTAAATTTTGTTTAGAGAGTTGTAAAGTGTTACATTATATAACTCTCAACGTAAGCGTTCGTTCTGTTTTATTATTTCATAGGCATTTCGTTTATACGTTAATAATATTATTTAGTGGCAAATATAGTATAAGTAGGACAAAGATGCAAGTAGTACTTATATTTCCTGCTTTGTTTTAGTTTATGTTCTGCAGAATAAGGTGTTCACTTTTGTTATTGTCATTATATCATACAATGTTATGAAATTGAACTTTAGCCAATTAACGTTGTATGTTTGTGAAAAAACGTATTGCAAAAAGAAACCCTGTCGCAGTACAGCGACAGGGTTTAAACATATGCACGGGTTGGGAATTACATATGCTCGTATACCTTGTTCTCAACGTCGTATGTCTTGCCTATAGCATCCTGGATGAGCTGGCCGATTACGTTGGGGTTGTTGTAGAAGTCGAGTGACTGGATGTAGCTTGCCTCCTCCTCTGCGTTGAACGCAGCGTTCTTAGCCTCCTTTGAAAGTACTCTTACAACGTACACAGCGTTGTCACCCTTGATAGGTGCGCTGATTTCGCCTGCCTCCATATTGGCAACAGCAGCGCTGATAACCAACTCGTCGGCATTGATTGACTGTACCGATGTTGCCTTCTTGTACTCAACCTGGTCGGTTGTGCTGAACTTGATGTTCTCGTTTGCCTTCAACGCGTCGATGTTCTTGCCGTTCAACTCAGCAGCGATAAGGTCGCCCTTCTTCTCGTTGATGAGCTGGAAGCGGATGTTCTCCTTTACCTTGTCAAGTGCAACATAACCCTGTGGAGTTACCTCCTTGATTGCTGCAACAACGAAGTACTTCTTGTTGCCTGTGATGTACTCGTAGATGTTAGAGATTTCGCCTGCATTTCTGCCACCGAGTACCCATCTCAACAAGTCTCTTGTACCAGGCTTGTTTGCGATGTTCATACTTGTTGAGTTGAGTGAACGCTGCTGCTCAAGACGGTAAGGTGTTGAAAGAATGTTCTTCTGCAACTCCTCGGCGTCCTTGCAAGATGTAATGAACTGGCTCAACTTGTTGTACTCCTGGCTATATGTTTCGGCGCTTACAGGAATGTTGCGCTCGATAACGAGTGCGTCGTATGCCTCAACGGAACCCTTCTTTTCCAATACCTGGAAGATGAGCTTTGCATTTTCACCGAACTCGATTACATCGTATGCGTTGAGCTTTGCGGTGTAAACCTGATTCTGTGCCTCGGGTGTCGGGATGAAACCAATGGTGTAGATGAAGTCCTTTGTCTTGAACTCGATGGTGTCTGCATTGTAGTTCTCGGCAATCTTGTCGAAGTCAGCCTTGTTGTTCAATGCGTTGAGCAGGCTGTCTGTTGTTGCCTTGAGCTCCTCGGCCGACTCGCTCTGGATTGCGATGGCGCGCAGTTTGATTGTGTCGGGAACCATCTCCTTTCTTACGTTCATAACAAGGCTCATTGTGTTGTCGTTCTTGTCCTCGAAAGGTGCAACAACCTCACCTACCTTGTTCTGCTGAATGTGGAACTTGTGGTTCTCCTTGAACTTTGCTGCGTATGTCTGGTTCTCGCTGTCGATGGTGAGAGCGTCGATTGTCCACAAGAAACCATCGTAAGGGCGCTCTGTTGATGAATAGAGGGCGATATCCTCAACATTGGCATTCTCCTCCTTCAACGAGTTTGCATATCTGTCGAGTTCAGCACGTACAGCCTTGATGTCCTGGCTTGTAGGTCTTACCTCTCTGTTGATGTAGTAGATGTCATACAAGTTGAATGGAACCTTGAAGTAGTTCTCCTTGTTTGCATTGTAGTACTCCTCGATTTCGCTGTCGCTGATAGTAACCTGGCTATCGTCGTAGCTGCTGTAAGGGTATGCTGCAATCTCAACGCTATAAGTGTTGTTGTTCAGGTCGAAGTTGCTCTGTGCAAGTGCCTGGTTTGGAGTAGCCGAGCAGAATGCATAGATGTTCATAAGCTTTCTGCTGATTACATCGCAGGTGATGCTTGTCTCGATGAACTTCCAGGCGTCGTGCAGGTCTGCCAACTCCTCGGGCATTGTACCGCTCTCCTTTGAGTTGTTGTACTCTGTGGTGATTGAGTTGATGAACTCAACATTGAATGCGCCGTTCTGTGTAGAGAAAGCCTGTGGCAGACGTCTTGTGTACTGCTGTGCTATGCCGCCCCAGTTGGTGCTGAGGATGTAGCTGAGTTCCTCGGGTGTTACGGTGAGGCCTGCGCTTGCAGCCTGTGCAAGCAGTGACTTGTAGTTTGTCAATGTGCTCCAAGCCATCTGTGTTACCTCCTCCTGGCTGTTCTCGTTGAGAACCGCAGCATTGTTGAGCAATGTGTACGCCTTCTCGCACTGGTTGCGGAATGCATAGAATTCGCTAACTGTGATAGCTTCGCCGTTGATTGTACCAACAGCCGCCTCCTCGGGCGCCTTTTGGAAAAGTTTTACAATGTCTCCTGCAATGAATGCAAAAAGTGCAATGCCGACGAAGGCAATGAGCAGTGAGCCTTTGTTACGTAGCTTTTGTAATGTAGCCATAGTCAAATTTTATTTTTAGTTTATTATAATTTTTGTATGTACAACACGGCAAAGTTACTAAAATGCTTTGAATTATTGTAATACTTGGGCAAAAAAAGTTAACGCTACAATGGACAAAAAACACTCTTTTTTGCGTTTTTTTGTCCATTGTTGCCAAATCGTAGCCTGCCGATAGGAAGGCCTGCAGATATTGTGTTGCGGGATTATCCTACCAGTGACAATTTTACCAACTCTATTTTGGTGCTGCGCTGCTTGATAGGACGTATCCGGAATTTGCCGATGGTGATAACCTCGTTGAGCTGCGGGAAGCGTTGGTAGTGGGCAAGAATGAATCCGCCGAGTGTCTGGTATTCATCCGATTCGGGTATTCCCAGGTCGAACTGTTCGTTTATACGCTCTATCTCAAGGCGTCCCGAAAGGATATACTCGTTGTTGCCCAATGATTTTGCAACAAGGTTCTGGTTGTCGTGCTCGTCCTCAATTTCGCCGATAATCTCCTCGACGAGGTCCTCGAGTGATACGATGCCCGATGTTCCGCCGAATTCGTCGACAACAACGGCAAGCGATTTCTTCTGCTGCATCAGTGTGCGCATAAGCTTCTGTGCCGACAGTGTTTCGGGGACAACCGGCATCTTGCATATTTTCTGCTGCCATTTCTTGTTCAGACGGAAAAGCTCCGATGAGTGTATGTAGCCAATGATGTCGTCGATGTTCTCCTTGTATACAACTATCTTCGAGTGTCCCGATTCTATGAACACCGATTTTAGTTCCTCGAGCGGTGTGTTGTATTCAACGGCCTCAATCTCGGTGCGTGGTACAAGGCAGTCTCTTACCTTGATGTTCGAGAAGTCGAGCGCATTCTGGAATATCCTCACATCGTTGTCAATTGCCTCCTCGTTGTCTGCATTCTCAATGGACGAGAGGATAAGGTTGTTGAGCTCCGTCTTTGAGAATGTGGTGTCGCGTGTCTCGTTCTTTATTTTTATGCCGGTGAGGCGCAGCAACAGTGTCGAGCACACTGTGGTGAAACGCGACAGCGGGTACAGGAGAATGTATATGGGGTAGGTGATGAGTGCGAACCTCTTTAGTGAACGGTTGGGGTTTATGCGGAACAGCGCCTTGGGAATGAATTCTCCGGTAAAGATGATGATTATTGTTGAAATTATGGTCTCGAGTAGCAGGTTCAGCGAGGCGTTGCCTTCGAGCCCTTTGAGTATCGTAGCGTTGAGAAGCTGCGCCATCAGCATACCGTATATGACTATCGATATGTTGTTGCCGACAAGCAGGCTCGATATGAAATTGTTGCTGTTGGAATAGAACTTGTTGATTACAAACGAGGTAATTGAACGGTTGTTCTGGTCAATGCCCAGCAACAGTCTGTTCGATGATACAAAAGCAATCTCCATTCCCGAAAACAGTGCCGAGAATAGGATGACGATTGTAAGTTGTAATATAAGTGTCAACATATATCAGTTTTCGACTGTGTAAATTCCTTTTGTGTTCCTTATTTGCCAAACCGACAGATCCTGGTTCGATGAAAAGCCCACGCCTTCGGTAATCTGGTCCTCCTGTTCAACCCTTATGTAGGCATCGGAGTAAATAAGTTCTTCGTTCTGGTTCCAATAGAGCAGGTCGGTGTAGAAACGCTGGTCCTGCGGGTTCGTCATATTCACGTTGCCAATGAGTTTCCACAGCCTTGCCTCGTTGAAGTAATATGCAGTGTCGCATTTTATTGTCGATTCGACATTCATCAATGTGTCGAACTGCTCAAGATACAATCCCTGTTCGAATGCCCAATAGGGCGGCTGGCGCTTGCTGTACACGAACCATTCATCGGCATTGATTCTGTAGCGTATGTGTCCCGAATCGCTTATCATTGTGCTCACTCCATAGGTGCTCATTATTGCTACCGAGTCGGGGAATTCAAATGGAGGTATGGTCCCTCGCTTGTTCTCTTTGCACGAGAATTGTAAAATCAGTACAACAACTGCCAGCACGGCAGTTGTTGTACGACCTATTTTCCTGCTTATATTAGCGGATAGTAGTTGTTTCATTGATCCAACCACCGATAGTTACTTTCTCACCGGTCTTGTAACCCTTCATAAACAACTCCTCGTTCGAAGGTGTGTACTTCTTGTATGATGCGATGAGCTTGTCTGCCTCACGCTTAACCGATGGGTCGACGCTCTTTGCACGCTCCAGACGGTCGATGCACAGGTAGTATGTGCAGTTGTTCAGCGTGTTGTCCTCGCTCCAGTTTGGAGTTGCGGCATAGCACTGTGCAATGAGGATGTGTGGAGCACCATACTTTGAGTTGAGGGCAAGTGCCTTCTGTGCATATGAACGCGCCTTGCCATATTTGCTCAGGTTGTAATAGATGTCGGCAACCTTGTAGCAGAGCTCCGACTTGTTGGTTACACTGGCCTCGAGCTCAATTGCACGGTCAAAGTATTCCATAGCCTTGTCAATTTCGCCTCTCTTGAAGTAACGGTAACCGCAACCCATTGCAGCCTTTGATGTTGGGTTAGGGTCAATCTCGAATGCGTACTCCGATGCTGCAAGGTATGCATCCTGGTTGGTACACCTGAGCATTGCCATCACTGTGATGACCTTGTTGAGGTACTCGATGTTGTTCTTGTTCTCCTCGATGAGAGGTGCATAGATTCTGTCGAGGTCCTCGCAAGAAGCGGCACCACTGTTGATGAAGTATGCGTCGATGTTACTCTTTGCAACACGTGATGCGTCAATCATCTTGCTGTACTTGCCTGCGTTGATGCTGTCTTTGGGGTCGCCCTCCTCCTGGTACTTCTGCAAGCATTTCTCGATGTTGTCGTGGTACTTGTCGAGCACTTCAACAATGTAAACCGATGCGTTGAGGTAGTCCTCGATAATCTGCTCGCCGTGGTTGCTGTCGTTCTTGTACTTGAGACCAGAGTATTTCATAAAGAGCTCGGTAACAATGTACTCAGAGTGGCCTTGCTCAATGGAAACAGACTTTGCAAGCATATCGTAAACCTCGTTTACAGGGGCATCCTTGCGGTACTTGATGAGGTCGATGACCTTTCTGCCAAGAATCTGTCCCTCGGACAATTTGGTCTTTGTGATTGCCTGGAGCTGCTCGATGTACTTTATCTGCTGGTCATAGATTGACATTAGCTCATCGATGTATGCCTCCTTCTTCTGTGGGTCAGCTTCCTTGCTGATGAAATCGGCAAGAATCTTGATACCGTTGGTATAAGTGTCGACACGTGCTACCGGGAATTCATCAAAAAGGATTTTCCAAGAATCGTATGCAATCTTGAACTCCTTGTTCTTCACGTTTGTGTTCATAATGCTGATGCTTTGTATGCATCGGATGCTGTCCTCGCCCTGTCCGAAACGGTAGGGGTTGGTCACGCCGTTCTGTGCACCGGCGCTGATTGCAACAAGTGCAATGAGTGCAAAAAATAGTCTTTTCATTTTTCTATCGTCTTTATATTATGTTTATCTATATCTGCTTATCTTACCCTGAGTTTCATAAACCAGTTCTCGTTGAAGGTTATTCCGATGTTTATTCTCAGATAGTTCTCGGTAATTAACCCCGCAGAGCGTGGCTTCAGATGGATGAACTCGCCCGACACGTGCAGTGTTCCGTGGCTGTAGTTGTTGTTATTGTTGAGGAACGGTATCGAGACACCGGCGCTGATGCCATATTCGTCGCATCCTTCGTAGCCGTTGATTCGGGTATATGGCTGTGCGTAATGTATACCGGCCCTGTATGTCATCATCTTCAACAGGTTCTTGGAAATCTGGTTGGGTGCCAGTTCCGCTCCCAGGGAGAACTTGCTCCTGTCGGTGCCGGTGCTTATTCTGTCCTCGCCTTTGCTATCCTCCTGGTCAAAGAATGTCGAGGTGCTCCATTGCTGGTAGGTGTAGTCGGCACCTATTGTCAGGCGGTCGTTGTATCTGTAGGCGAAGCCTCCTCCAAAGGTGTGCGGCAACTTGAAACCGCCGGGGAGTGAAGTCTCGTTGCTTGCCCCCGATGTGGTGCTGGTCAATGTGGCTTCGGCCTTCAGATCGTGTCCAAGGGAGTATGTGGCTCCAAGTGTGAGGTGATGCTTGGGTGCCAGCTTGGCCATAAACTGCGCTCCGAAATCAACCTTGTAGTTTCTTATTGCGGCATTGTATGTCTTTGAACGGCCGGTACTGTTCGTGAATTCCGAAACAACCTGGTGTGTGATGTCGCCATAGATGTATGAACCCATTACACCGGCGGCAAACCAGGGGAATGGCTTCCAACCGAGTCCTACATATGGCTGATAGAGTCCACCTGTTCCGTTATAAGTGTCGGTGTGCACTTCATTTTTGCCTTGTGACGATGTCGTGCTGAATGAATAACCTACATTGGAGTAGGGTAGGAAACCTATTGACATTCCAAGACCTTTGCACAGGCGGAACTGCATTGCAACATAGTCAAAGCTTGCGTTCCTTGCGTTTACGCGCTTTGTGCCCGTTGTCGTCACCTCCTTGAAATTGACATTCTGCATTGAGAAACCTGCCTCAAAGAGCATTGTGAGCGTGTCGGCCTCGGAGAAGGATGCCGGGTTCTGTATGTTGATGAAGTGGTGGGTGCGCAATGCATATCCCAGACCGCCCATCTGTCTGTTGATGCCCAGGCTCTGGTCCGACAGTATGCCCACTCCATAACGTGAGTATGGTGAGTTTGTTCCATTGTCGGCCGAAACGCCGATAACGGAAAACAGGACAACCAAAAGCGCTAATATCTTTTTATTTATTGCCATAATCAAGTAAAATTCTATTCAGTCCTTTCGCGACCAAATATTTGTCTGCAAAGATGCGATTTTTTATGCGATTTTTCAAAGGTTTTTCATCGCCGCCAGTTAAAAAAACCAAAACATCGCAATATTTTTGCATAAATTCATTAATGTAGCCGTCAATTTCGTGGCAAATGCCATTGATTACGCCACTTCTGATGGCAGTCTCGGTGTTGTAGCCAAGCGCGGGGGTGTCCCCCTCCTTCTCAATCAAAGGCAGGCGGTCGGTGTATTCGTGCAGTGCCTTCAGGCGCATTTTGATTCCCGGAGCTATGTTCCCTCCGTTGTACTTGCCGTCCTTGCCAATGAAGTCTATGGTGATGGCGCTGCCTGCATCAATCACCAGCATATTGCGTCCAGGAGCTTCATACCAGGCTCCAACCGCAGCTGCAATCCTGTCGCTTCCCAATGTCTCCGGCGTCCTGTAATTTATTTCAAGCGGCAGCGGCATACAGTTGTTGAACCTTATGATAGGGCATTGCAGTTTCGATATCCCGGCTGCCATCTCATCGCTCTCGGCAATGACCGACGAAATGATGGCCTTCTCAATATTGTACAGCCTGTTCCATTCATCTATAACTTCAAACGATGAATTGC
>JAEIGA010019365.1_pt1 | contig 10378 bp, 9 predicted proteins | sample 9270691 | NCBI WGS metagenome assembly JAEIGA01 (sample SAMN17057246, study PRJNA624740) | gut metagenome | biome: biome; isolation source: fecal sample | host: Bos grunniens | place: China: Xizang | collected 2019
AACAGTGGAAGAGGCTTCGTTGTCATATATCATTCGTGATCATGATCGTACCGCTTTTGAAGAAAAGAAGGTTTTGTTACAAGAATTGGTGAACCGAATGAACGAAAAACATCCGGGTTGTGTTTCATTAGAAGTACGTGACCAATATTATAACATGCGTGAAGTGGTGGAACCAAAGCAATATATCATCGATTTGGCTTTTGAAGCGATGAAGGCTTGCGGAGTTACTCCATTGGTAAAACCGATTCGTGGTGGAACAGATGGTGCCCGCTTATCTTTCATGGGATTGCCTTGCCCAAATATCTTTGCCGGAGGTTTGAATTTCCATGGTCGCTACGAGTTCTTACCGGTACAATCTTTGGAAAAGAGTATGGAAACCGTAATTAATATTGCAGTTTTATTAGCACAGAAATCATAAACAATAAATCATAAATCATGAAAACAACTCCCTTTACAGACGTGCATATTGCATTGGGTGCGAAGATGCATGAATTTGCCGGTTTTAATATGCCTATTGAATATTCCGGTATTATTGATGAACACATGACGGTTGTCAATGGCGTAGGTGTATTCGATGTTTCTCATATGGGTGAATTTTGGGTAAAAGGTCCGAATGCTTTGGCTTTTATCCAAGGTATTACTTCGAATGATGCTTCTAATTTGCCACTTGGTAAAGCTCAATATACCTGTTTCCCGAATGAGGAGGGTGGTATTGTTGACGACTTGTTGGTTTATCATTATGAACCAGAAAAATATTTGTTGGTAGTTAATGCCGGTAATATTGATAAAGACTGGGAATGGTGCGTGAACCATAATAGTGTGGGGGCAGAGTTAGAAAACTCTTCGGCACGTACTGGCCAATTGGCTATTCAAGGACCGAAAGCAACTGAAGTATTACAACGTTTGACTCCGGTTGATTTGTCGACTATCCCTTATTATGCTTTTACTACTGGTGAATTTGCAGGTTGTAAAGAGGTGATTATCTCTAATACTGGTTATACCGGAGCCGGTGGTTTTGAACTTTATTTCCATTTGGAAGATGCTATGACTATTTGGAATGCTATTTTTGAAGCAGGTAAACCGGAGGGAATTAAGCCTATTGGTTTAGGTGCTCGTGATACATTGCGTTTAGAAATGGGCTTCTGTTTATATGGTAATGATTTAGATGATACAACTTCTCCGATTGAAGCTGGTTTGGGTTGGATTACTAAGTTCGTAGAAGGTAAAAACTTTACCAACCGTGAAGCCTTGGAGCGTCAGAAGAAAGAGGGTGTCGCTCGTAAGTTATGTGCATTTGAATTGATTGATAAAGGAATTCCTCGCCATGGTTATGAGATCGCAGATGCAGAAGGTAATATCATAGGTGTGGTTACCTCAGGAACTATGTCACCGGTATTGAAGAAAGGTATTGGTATGGGATATGTAAAGACTGAATTTGCAAAAGTAGGTACAGAATTTTTTATAAAAGTTCGTAATCGTAATTTAAAAGCACAGGTAGTCAAAGCTCCTTTCCGTAAATAAAAGAAGTTTGATTCAGGATAATTAAGAAGCCCTGTCCGTTAAAAGGATGGGGCTTTTATTGTATCTTTGCCAACCGAAAATAAAGGCAGGAATTATGTTGACTTTCTTGAAAAATTGGACTTTGCCCATTGCGATGTTGGCGGGCGTTGTGTCATATCTTCTTTTTGCCCATGTGGAGTTGTTAGAACCAACTAAACCGTTTGTAAGTACATTCGTATCTTATTTGACTCCTGCATTAATTTTTTTACAGTTGTTGCTTACTTTTTGTAAGATTGAACCACGTGAATTAATTCCAACAAAGTGGCACGGCTGGTTACTTCTATTTCAATTTCTTTCAGCTTCAACGTTGGCTATATTACTTATCTTTTTACAAATGGGAGGAGCTTATAAGGTGACTTTTGAAGGAGCGATGGTCTGTCTGATTTGTCCAACGGCAACAGCTGCTGCTGTTATCACCGGTAAATTGGGGGGAAGTGCCTCTAGCTTGACAACCTATACGTTGTTGTCCAATTTGTTGGCTGCAGTTGTTGTACCTTTAATGTTTCCATTGGTAGAACCTCATGTCGGAATGAGTTTCTTTGTGGCTTTTTTTAAAATATTGAGTAAGGTCTTTCCTTTATTACTTTGTCCATTCTTTTTAGCCATGTTGTTCCGTTATTGTATTTCAAAGATCCATCGTTTATTGTTGGGATTTCGGGATACAGCATTCTATTTGTGGAGCATTGCCTTGATGATTGTAACAGGTCAAACGGTCAAATCCTTGATAGAAAGTGATGCGGTAGTAAATGTGAAAGTTTCTCTTGCTTTGGCTGGTTTGGTGGCATGTGTTATACAGTTTTATTTAGGAAAACGGATTGGTTCCCGTTATGCAGATCGGATTAGTGCTGGACAGGCTTTGGGACAGAAGAATACCGTACTTGCCATTTGGATGGCATATACCTATTTAGAACCACTCTCTTCTGTGGCTCCTGGTTCATACGTGCTTTGGCAGAACATTTTCAATAGCTATCAATTGTGGAAGAAACGCAAGAAAGAATCTTGTTGATCTATTCTTTTATCAAGGGAAATCTTTATTTTTGTGAAAAGTAATAAATAGATGAGCTATGAGATTAAGTAACGAATGGTTTACCGCTCTTTCAGAAAATGAGATAGGACAGTTGGTCACAGTTTCCGGTCGTGATGAACTTACAGAATTTGTGCAATCTGGTAAGTTTAAAGAACGTGTAGAGATTACTTGGAAATATGAAGGAGATGATAAAGGAATGCCTTCTGAATCATTAGCTGAACAGATGGAAGAGGTTCAGGAAATTTTGCGTAAGGCTATGGAAAAAGATAAACTTTCTATTTTAACTGGGGTTTATACTGGAGGGGGAGAGAAGATTTGGGTATTTTATACTCGTACGGTTCGTGTTTTTGGAGAACGTTTAAACGAAGCGTTGGCCTCTTTTGAACTATTGCCTATATCCATCTATACGGAGGTAGATACCGCTTGGGAAGAATATTTGGATATGTATGAGATGAAAGAATGGGCTGTTGATTGAAAAAAATAAAGGGACTATCCAAATTATAGATAGCCCCTTAAGTTGTGTTTAACTATCAGATATTGTTATTGAAGCCTTACTAATTTATAACTTAGCTGTTGAAGCGTTTCTTGATAATCATCAATGATTGATAACGAGAAGTTTTCAGGGAATAGATCTCGATGCATTTCTATGTAATGATAAAAATCAGAAACATGTTTAGTGATGTTGTTAGGGATTCTTGTTTCCGGAATGAGAATAGGTAACTCTCCCATTAGAGCAATTGTTGTTTCTGTAATTCGATCAATTACAGAGGAAAGCGAAGTAATCGCTTCATCTAATGCGATGTGTTTGGCGTAACTTCCTTCTCCTGTGATTTGCCAATGAAATAGTTTTAAACTATTATTAAAAGAGAATAATTCTCCAATAAAAATAGCAATCTCTTTATTAGGGGAAGCGATTGTACTTGATTGTGTCATTTTTTTTGCTGTTGTACTCATCTTATTTCTGTATTGATTTTATAGATAAAACAGCAGGAGAGTAAAAAAGGTTTAGGATATAAAACAAAAAAGCTCATCTTTTCGAAAATGAGCTTTTTGTTAGTTAAAATATATTTTACTGTTGCATTAAATATTGTTTAAAGCCTTCAAACTCTTTACTTAATTCAATACTTTGTTTTTCTCCTTGCATAAAGGCTTTAAGTTTTTCAGGAATTTCGATATCAGCATCTAAAATATGATCTACTGTTCCTTTGAATTTTGCAGGATGAGCTGTTTCTAAGAAAACTCCCGTTTCGTTGGCTGTCAATTGGTTCTCAACTAATGCTTGGTAACCACATGCTCCGTGTGGATCTAATATATATCCCGTTTTTTTGTAGGTTTGTTTCATTGTCTCACCAATTTCTTCATCTGTAAAACGGTAACCACTGATTAACTCACAGATTGCTTGATGAGGATTCTCTTTTGATCCAAACAAATCTAATATACGGGCGAAGTTACTTGGGTTACCCACATCCATTGCATTTGCAATTGTTGGAACAGATGGACGTGGTGTATAGATTCCGGTTTGAAGATATTCCAAGAAAACATCGTTTCGGTTATTAGCGGCGATGAAACGTTTGATAGGTAATCCCATCCAATAAGCAAAGATACCGGCAGTGATATTTCCAAAATTACCACTAGGTACAGATACTACCAATTCATCTGCCTTTCCTATTCTGTCTAGCTGAGCGTATGCATTGAAATAATAGAATGATTGAGGAAGGAAACGAGCTACGTTGATTGAATTTGCAGAAGTCAATTTCATGTGCTGATTCAATTCTTCATCCATGAAAGCAGACTTAACGAGGGCTTGGCAATCATCAAATGTTCCATCAATTTCCAAAGCTGTGATATTTTGTCCTAATGTGGTAAATTGGCATTCCTGAATCGGACTTACTTTTCCTTTTGGATAAAGTACATAAACATGTATACCCGGAACTCCTAAGAAACCGTTTGCAACAGCACTTCCTGTATCTCCAGATGTTGCAACCAATACATTTACCTGTTTAAGTCCCTCTTTCTTGATAAAGTAACCTAATAGGCGGGCCATAAAACGTGCACCTACATCTTTAAAAGCTAGGGTTGGGCCATGGAATAATTCCAAACTGTAAATATTATCATGGACATTAATTACCGGAGTTTCAAAAGCCAATGTGTCTTTGACTATTTCATTGAGTATTTCAGGTTCAATATCTTCTCCAAAGAAAGCTTGAGCAACGATACAAGCAATTTCATGGAATGACTTGTTTTTTAAATCAGCAATGACCTCTTTATCTATTGATTTAATACTTTCTGGCATGTATAGCCCTTTATCACTCGCAAGCCCTTTCACAACAGCATCCTCTAAAGACGCATAGGGTACTTGCTTATTTGTGCTGTAGTATTTCATAGCAACTCTTTTATAAATTCATTATTTTCTAAAACACCATATTTCCCATTCAAAACAGCATCCTCATCAAAACAGGTTACAGCATCAGGTGTTTCTCCCGGCTTGTAAATAAGGAAGGGAACAGGTGTATTTGTATGTGTACGGATTGTACATGGAGTTGGATGATCGGGTAGGACAGCGATTGCTACCGGTTCATCCCATGTTTGTAGTTCCTCGAATAGGATACGCAAAATCCGTTTGTCTAAATTCTCAATGGTTTGAATCTTTAGTTCGACGTCTCCTTCGTGACCGGCTTCGTCGCTTGCTTCTACGTGCAAATAGACAAAATCGTCTGTCTTTAAAGCTTCAAGTGCAGCTTGTGCTTTTCCCTCATAATTGGTGTCATACAATCCGGTTGCACCTTCTACTTCAATTACTTTCAATCCAGCGTATACTCCAATACCTCGAATCAAATCGACTGCAGAAATGACAGAACCCTGCTTGAATCCATACATTTGTTGCATGGTCTGCATAGCTGGACGATAACCTGGTGACCAAGGCCAAATACTATTGGCCGGATCTTTACCCTCTGCGATTCGTTTTTGATTAATCGGATGATTGGCCAAAATCTGTTGAGATTTTAAAATCAGGTTATTCAATAAGTCTGCAGTTTCTTGAGCTTCCGGAACCTCTGCTTTTATCAATAGAGGACGAAAAGGTTGTAAGGGTACATCATGAGGAGGTGTACAGTCCAAACGTTTGTCTGCATTCTTTATTACTAAAAGGTGGCGATAAGAAACACCGGTATGAAACTGAATCCGATCAGAGCCTAATTGTTCATTTAGAAAATGAATTAACTCATCAGCCTCTTCAGTTGTAATATGGCCGGAAGAATGATTTTTTAAAATATCTCCCTCTATGCAGATGAGGTTACAGCGCATGGCCATTTCTCCCGGTTGCATCTCATATCCTATACTTGCAGCTTCCAAAACCCCCCTTCCTTCATAAACGGAAGGAAGGTCGTAGCCTAAAATAGCCATGTTCGCAACTTCACTACCCGGGTGAAAACCTTCTGCTACAGTTTTTAGTCTACCGGTAACACCCATTCGAGCCAATTGATCCATATATGGAGTCTGCGCATATTGCATGGGAGTTTTACCTCCCAATGCTTCTATGGGCTCGTCGGCCAGTCCATCGCCTAAAATGATTATTGTTTTCATTATTACTTATCGTATGTTTGCAATAGAGATTATGTCCGCAAATACTCCGGCGGCAGTAACATCAGCACCTGCACCATATCCTTTGATAATCATTGGATATTCATGATAGCGTTCTGTTGAAATCATAATGATGTTATTACTACCTTCCAATTCGTAGAAAGGATGGTGGGTATCTACGGCTTGTAAACCGACTTCGCAAATGCCGTTTTCCATTTTGGCAACGAAACGAAGACGTTTGTTTTCAGACTCCAATTGCTGGCGTTGTTTTTCGAATTGAGCATCTAACTCATGGATGTTTTGCCAAAAATCATCCAATGAACCTTCGAAGTATTTATTGGGGACAAATAGGTTGCGTTTTACGTCATCTTGTTCTACTACATATCCGGCTTCACGTGCTAAAATGACTAATTTACGAATGACATCTTTACCACTTAAATCGATACGAGGATCAGGTTCTGAATAACCCTCTTCTTTAGCCATCATGATGGCTTTACTAAATGGTATATCAGCACTCAAAGTATTGAATATAAAATTCAATGTTCCGGAAAGAACTGCTTCTAATTTTAAAATATGGTCACCACTGTTCATCAAATTATTCATTGTATTGATGATTGGTAAACCTGCACCTACATTGGTCTCAAATAGGAATTTGATACCTCTGTGTCGTGCTGTCTCTTTCAACTTGAAGTAATTATCGTAAGAAGAGGAGGCTGCGATTTTATTGGCAGCAACAACTGAAACGTTGTTGTTAAGCAACTCTTCGTAAAGGTTTGCTACCTCTTGATGCGCAGTACAGTCGACAAATACGGAATTAAAGATATTCATTTTTAAGATTTCATCTTTCAATAGTTCAGGAGAACAAGGCATTCCGTTTTGTTTCAACTCTTCAATGCAGTTTTCTAAATTGATACCGCTACGGTTCAGTAAAACTTTCTTACTGTTTGCGATACCGACTACATTAATCTTCAATTCGTTTTGTTTCATCAACTTCGGCTGTTGGATACGAATTTGTTCGATTAAGTTTCCTCCAACTGTACCTACACCAGCAATAAACAGGTTCATGACCTTATATTCTGAAAGGAAAAAAGAGTCATGAATGGTATTTAGTGCTTTCTTTAAATCTTTTAATTTGATTACAAATGATATGTTAGTTTCAGATGCTCCTTGTGCACAAGCAATCACACTGATACCAGCTCTACCTAATGTACCGAACAGCTTACCGGCAATACCTGGAGAACGTTTCATATTTTCACCAACAATCGCTACTGTAGCTAACTCTTTTTCGGCAACTGTATCGTTCATATCTCCTTGTGAACGTTCAAGTGCAAACTCTTCATTCAATACTTCGACTGCCAAATCAGCATCAGCATTACGCACTGCAAATGTAGTGTTGTTTTCAGAGCTGGCCTGTGATACCATAAAGACACTGATACCATTTTTAGCTAATGTCTTAAAAATGCGAGAATTGACACCGATTACACCCACCATACCTAATCCATGAACTGTAATCAAACAGGTATCGTTAATAGATGAAATCCCTTTAATTAAAGCTTTCCCTTCGTATTTTACTTTATCTTTTGATATATATGTTCCACGAGCTTCCGGGTTAAATGTATTACGGATACGGATAGGGATATTTTTATGATATACCGGATAGATAGTCGGAGGGTAGATTACTTTAGCTCCGAAGTTACATAACTCCATTGCTTCAGCAAAGGTCATACGATCGATAACGTATGCCGAACTGATTACACGTGGGTCTGCAGTCATAAATCCATCTACATCTGTCCAAATTTCCAATCGGCGTGCATTCAATGCTGTTGCTAAGATAGATGCCGTATAATCAGAACCTCCACGACCTAAATTGGTGATTTCTCCTTCGATACTGGAAGAAATGAAACCTGGCACTAAAGCCACTTTGGGAAGAGGGTTGAATGTCTCTTCAATCAGTTTGTTTGTCAATTCAAAGTCCACAATGTGTTTGTTGAATTGCTTGATTGTCTTGATGAATTTACGAGCATCAAACAGTTTAGCCTCTTTTATGACATTAGATACGATCAAAGATGAGATACGTTCGCCATAGCTTACGATCGTATCAGATGTTTTCGCAGATAAGTCATTGATCAAATAGACTCCTTTGTAGATGTTTCCTAGTTCATCCAACAAAGACATAACTTGTTTTTGAACCTCAATGCGTTGATTTTGGTTCGGAATGACACCCTGAATGACATCTAAGTGGCGAGTGACGATTTCTGAATATTCTTTTTCATATCCTACATCACCTTTGGCAGCCATTGCTGCAGTATTTAATAATTTATCTGTGATACCACCTAAGGCAGAAACAACGACGATTACAGGCTCTTCAACAGCCTCTACAATTTTTTTTACACTTAAAATACTCTCTACAGTACCAACGGATGTACCTCCGAACTTTAAGACTTTCATTGATTATATATTTTAATGGTAATAACAAGTTTACATCTACAAATAGAGTAGAGAATACTTGTCTGCCGATGAATTTTACTAAATATGTTTTATTGATAAAAAAAAGAAAGCAATTAACATTGCAACAATGCAGGACGTGGTCAACTGCCTTTGTTTGATTAAGATATACTACACCCCCAAAGGGGTCATTGTAGTGGTGTAGGTATGATATGTATAACCTATTAAAGTCATTACTTATATTTAACTATGTTTTTTGCGGTGGCAATATTACATATTATTTTTCAAATGCAAGTATTTTTTCGATGAAAACTTAAAAACTGAAAGGGAAATGTGCTGTATAACATCCAAAGTCTAAACGTTCCTTCTCTTGAATGTTTTGTTTCACAACAAATGGAACTTCCTTTTAGTTAATATCTTTTTTTATAGAGGGAGAGGAGATGATAAAGGTTTATAAGAAAAAAGGGATTATCTAATTTTAGATAATCCCTTATATACATTAGATTGTATGAGATATTTTAGTATTGTCTTTCCAAAATCCAAGCATCCTGGAAGTTTGGAGCATATTTTGCTTTAATAGCATCGCGGCTATCAGCTGCATCTGCTTTGTCGTTGAAGCTAGCAACGATTACACGCAACATACCTTGTTCGTTTTCACCTAAAACTGCGTTATAACCATCGTTAATCATACGTTCTTTAAGAGCGTAAGCATTTGTTTTATTTTTGAAGCTACCTATTACAACGCTGAAACGTTTCAAACGGCTTGCATCTTCACCTTGTGCAGCATTGATTCTTTCTGCACGAGTACTAACATTTGAAGTTCTTGGTTTAGAAACCGGTGTAACTTCTTCTACTACTTCTTCTTCAACAACTTCTACAGGAGCAGTTGTTTCTTTTTCTTTTGCCTGTTCGTAAGCAGCTTTGTATGCGCTTTGTTTAGGTTTACAAGAACCTAAAGCTAATACCATGCACAAAGACGCTCCAAATAACCAAATCTTATTCATAATTGTATAATCCTTAAATTTTTCCTGCAAAGGTATAATTTATTTCCTATATTTATGGGGAAAAAAAGTTTAATTTAAAATTATATTGAAGATGAAGAAAAATGTATTTAAAATTATTTTAGTTTTAGTAGTAATTTGTTCGTCTTTTTATAATATTTTTAAGACAAAAAGTTTTAATGTAGATTCTTTTTCTGATTTAATATTACAAAATGTAGAAGCTTTGGCTAATTCTGAATCTGATTATGATAAGAATGTTTGGGAACGTTATTATCGTGAGGATGGATCGGGTTATAATTGTACAAAAACAGGTAGTGAAACTTGTTAATATGTTTAATATTCGTATTGTTATTTATGTTTTTTTAATTTTACTTGGAGGATGTCAAGTAAATGTTGAAAAACAAAATGTAAATTCCCAAATGATAGATTTTGGGAATTTACGTTCTATGAACTTATCCAAGGTTCTTAAAGATATTTCTATAGTAGAGTTAGAAACAAATGAGAACTCTTTGTTTGGGACAGTTAATCAGATAGCTTTTTATAATAGTAAAATATATTTGTTAGATACTTACCAGTCGAATGCTCTTTTTGCTTTTTCAATGAAAGGAAAGTTTTTAGGAAAAATAGAAAGAGGGAATGGAGGGCCGGGAGAGTTTATGAGTCCTCATTCTTTTTATGTAGATTCGTCTGGTATTTATGTTCTTGATAGAGGACTAGATTATTTGTTAAATTATGATTGTAATAGTTTACAGTTTAAAAGAAAAGT
>JAEIGA010019366.1_pt1 | contig 10378 bp, 10 predicted proteins | sample 9270691 | NCBI WGS metagenome assembly JAEIGA01 (sample SAMN17057246, study PRJNA624740) | gut metagenome | biome: biome; isolation source: fecal sample | host: Bos grunniens | place: China: Xizang | collected 2019
ATAGATCATCCCGTATAAAAAGGGATTAGCAGATACCTTCTCCCAGGCTTCTCTGCAGCTCTCCACCGGATCATAACGGAAAGAACACCTGTTCTCCGTTTCGATTCCAATGTATGCGCTGACTGTTTCGATTTCTTCTTTTTCTGCGATCATAAGGACATTCACTGACAGCACCCCCTGGCTGGTCCGCGCGATACAGGTGATGAATGCAGTTCTGCATTTTCTCCGCTCCAGACCGTATTGGACAATTTTTAATATTAATACTGAAAATAATATTAATTATTTTCCTGCAAATTATATTAATTGCATTATAAGCCTATAATATTTTATAATAATATAAAAAAACAATTTTTACATTCATTTTACTATTAATTCTTTTATATACTACTCACATTGCCTGTTAAACAGCCGGATTCTGTTCTGAAAACGATTTGTCTGCCATCTGTTTCAGATTGGCGGATCCAGAAAAAAAGAGACCGGGATCATCCATCCGTTTCCAGATGGAACGCTCCGGCCTCCGAAACTCTTCAGTGTACTGTCATTGCTACACTATCTCATCAATCGTTTTTCCTTCTTCTTCCTTTTTGATCTTTTCCGCTGTCTCGAGATCGACATAGCCGACCTTTTCCAGTCCGGCGTAATAAGCCTTCTCCTCCGCTTCATCCTTGAAATCCGGAAGATTTTCTATAAATTTGCATCCATCATTCTCAGTAAGTTCTACGTATCTGACACCGGTATTCGGGTCTGTTTTCGGTTCATAAGTCATCATGGCGGTATTCCCCTGCTTTCTTAAAATACAGATAGGGAACTGTCACAGAATAAGCTGATCACACTGCTCAGGATGATGTTCGAATGCAGTAAAACACAGGCGGCGCGAGCATCGCCGGGGCATTATTACAGTGCAGCCGGAAAAATAAACAGGCAGGATGTACAGGTCATTTTGCGGAAGCTCCCGGATTTTTACGATTTAAGGACACGCTGATTTATGTTCTGGCAGAGAACTTCCCCGGACCGATCTGCCGGGGGATAAAACGGCGTTTTCCCAACTTTCATTATAATACCCATGACCCGGAGTATTAAGCAGAAAAACAGAAGGCGAGCGCAGTGTATTTATATAAAAAAACACTGCTTCACCTCCATCGGAGAGAAACAGTGCTCTGAAATGGTACGCCCGACGCGATTCGAACGCGCGGCCTTCGGAGTCGGAGTCCGATACTCTATCCAGCTGAGCTACGGGCGCATATGTAAATCATATTTTAACAGAATCAGGCCCTGAATGCAATCCGGATCATAGAAACACAATCAGGGAATGCTGAAAAAGTTCCACTTCACCTGTTCTGATGTATAATAGAAAAATCACTGAAAGACAGCAGAACGGTAAAGAGGTCTGTAATCATCATGAAGAACAGAAAAAAGAAAACCATCTTCCTGGCCAGCGGAGTCCACATGGAAGCCCGGTCAGCAGAAGATCAGGGCAGGGGTGTCATGTTCAATGTTTACTGCTATAATATAGAAGCTGGCGTCATCATCGATTATACTGACGGTGAAAGCCGGGCGGCGAACGTCAGCGCCGGAAACCATGCATCAGGTTGATCGAAATACACGATTCGGAACGGGCAGTTCCGGATCATTTGACGAAAGGGCTCGCGCACCGGACGCGCATCAGATGAAACTGCACGATTTTTCAGAAAGATTGATTAAGGAGGAACAGCCATGAAATGTCAGAAATGCGGAGGCACAGAACTCATTGATACCAAAGTCAGCGTTCCAATCAGGACACCACGCGGCAAACTCGTCATCGGGGATGTCCCTGCCGTCAGATGTCTGGAATGCGGAGGAGAATTTATGTCCATGATCGCCCGCAGCCAGGTCAAAAAGATTTTTGACCGCTGGGCAGAATCCGGCGAACCGGGTGACAAAATCATCAAATACTCACTGCTGAACCGCTGAGTTGATTTCGTGCCCGCGTCTGCTGATGACCTGGCCCTGCGAAACGTTCCCTGAGCAGCCGGCAGGTCACGCGCAGAGCAAACCGAATCTTTGATTTGGCGCTTGCGTCTGCTGATGACCTGGCAGGGCAGGCTCGTTGACACCCGCCCCTCTCTATGCCATAATTTACTGGTAAAAATCTGAAAAGCGCCGGGTGTCGGAAAGATTCATCACAGGATGAATCCGTACGGTGAAAAGGGAAACAGGTGAAAATCCTGTACGAACTCGTCACTGTGATCATAGCCGCCGCGGAAAAACATCACTGGGAGACCGGGAAGATATTCGCAGGCACAGAAGGCTGTCAGTCAGGAGACCTGCCCGACGCTGTACAGGAGCAGAGATGCTCCGGGCCACGAGTAACTGGCTGTACGCATTGATCGATCCCCGTTCCGCGGAGGATCCGTTTTTGCGTCCTTTGTCCGCTGCACTCGTGCAGCGGTTTTGTATTTAAAGGAGGAAAAACAATGAAAATGAAAAAGAAACTGCTTGCGCTTCTTCTGGCCGCCTGTGTCGGAACCCTCATGCTGACTGCCTGCGGCAGCACCGGCTCTTCTTCTTCAGCCGAATCCGAAAACAGTTCTTCCGGATCATCAGAGAACAGCGCTGAACTGAACAGCAACACTGAAATCAAAGGAGACCGGGAAATCCTGGTCGTCAGCTTCGGAACGAGCTACAACGACAACCGTTCCCTGACCATCGGCGCCATTGAAGAGGCCATCGCAGAAGCTTATCCCGACTATTCCGTACAGCGCGCATTCACAGCTCAGACGATCATCGACAAACTTAAAAAAAGAGACGGACTGAGCATCGACAATGTGGAACAGGCTCTTGACAGAGCAAAGGAAGCCGGCGTGAAAACCCTGATCGTACAGCCAACCCTGCTGATGAATGGCAATGAATACAACGACCTTTCCAAAACCCTCAATAAGTACGCTTCTGATTTTGATAACCTCGTCCTGGGAGATCCCCTGCTGACCAGCGAAAGCGATTACAATGATGTCATCAGCGCGATCACCGGTTCGACCAAAGACCGCGATGACGGGAAAACGGCCATCTGCTTCATGGGCCATGGAACAGACGCCGCATCCAACTCAGCCTACGCAAAGCTCCAGAAGCTTCTGACCGATGGCGGTTACGACAACTACTATATCGGAACAGTCGAAGCAGAACCTTCTCTTGAAGACATCCTGGAAGCTGTCAACGAAAATGGCAGCTACACGAAAGTCGTCCTCCAGCCTCTGATGGTTGTCGCCGGTGACCACGCCAACAACGATATGGCAGGAGACGAGGATGATTCCTGGAAGAGCACATTTGAAGAGGCAGGCTACAGCGTCGAAGCCATTCTCCAGGGACTCGGCAGCGACAAAGGGATCCAGAAAATCTACACAGATCATGTCCAGGCTTCTATTGACAGCCTTTCCTGATCCGGAAGTAAAACGAGGTGAAGAGATCCCTCCGATGCTCTGCCTCCATAAATGACTCACGGAGAAAACACAATGAAAAGAAAAACCGCGTTATTATGCTCAATTGTCCTTACATTCACCCTTCTGTCTGTATTTCCTCTGGCAGCCAGCGCTGTCAGCGTCAAATCAGACGATGGACAGGTCGCCGCCTCCGTTGAAGCGGAAGAGGAAGAAAGAGGCGCTCCGGTTCATGGTGACCAGATTGCGGACGGCAGCTACGACATCACCGTTGAATCCAGCTCCTCCATGTTCCGCGTCACCGCCTGCGCCCTGACGGTTGCAGACGGTGAGATGACAGCCAGGATGACACTGAGCGGCACGGCCTACCTGAAACTTTACATGGGCTCTGACAGCGAGGCCGCCGAAGCGGACGAAACAGACTGCATCCCATATGAAGAAAATGACGACGGATCCTATTCCTATACAGTGCCTGTAGAAGCGCTGGATCAGGAAATCGCCTGCGCCGCCTTCAGCGGCCGCAGCAACAAATGGTTCCCGCGCACTCTCATTTTCGAATCTTCTTCCCTCCCTGACGGAGTTGTGGAGAAAGCTGCCTCCACCGGGGAGAAAAAAACTGTGGACAGCGATTCCTCCTCTGCGGGCAAAAGCGCATCCTCCGGAAAAGCAGCCTATGAGAAAGCCTCTTCTGTTAAAGAATCAGAAATCAGCTACGAAGCGGTCAGCCTGGCGGACGGGAAGTATACCATCCCTGTCACCCTGACCGGCGGCAGCGGGAAAGCATCCATTGACTCTCCTGCGGAAATGACCGTGAAAAACCGCCATGCCACCGCCCGGATCTGCTGGAGCAGCCCGAATTACGACTACATGGTCATCGACGAACTTCTCTACGAACCCGTCAATAAAGACGGCAATTCCGTATTCGAGATCCCCATCACAAAATTCGGCGGGGACATGGAGGTGATCGCGGACACGACGGCCATGAGCCAGCCCCATGAGATCGAATACAAACTGGACTTCGATCTGGACCAGGCAGAAAGTCAGGGAATGTCTGTAAAGAGTAAGGGACTCATCCTGCTCCTAATCATCATTCTGGTCATTATTGCAGGCTTCATCAGAGGCAGGCTCCGTTCCGGAAAAGTCCGCTATGATGCGATGACGGAAGAAGCCGAACTCGAACGGCTTTCCTCTCAGAAAGAAGTTTCCAGAAAGAAAAAGAAACTGAAATGATGAAAGCATCCGATCACCGGCCTGAGTCCCGCGCGGACCGGGCCCTTCTGAAAAAAAAGAAACGACAAGCGGCGGCTGCCCTCCTGACCGGTCTTATCCTCCTCTTTCTCTGCTGCTCATGCGGAGCGGGAGAGGAGAGCGGCACTTTCTCTGATGGAGGCGCTGCCGCTTCTTCTTATTCATCTGAAGAAGCATCCCCCCTGCAGCTGTCTGAAAACGCTCTGTCCGGCGACAGGGACATCAGCCCTTCTCTCTCCTTTGACGAAGAGCTTTCCCTGGACAGCGCGGAGTGTTTCCGTATTTTCCGCTACAGCGGCGGCTATGACCTGATCAGCATCTGCGACGGCACCCGCTTTCTTCTCCTTCCGGAAGGAGGGGCAGAACCGGAATCCCTCGATCCGGATATTACCGTGCTCGCCCGCCCTGTCGGCAATATCTACCTGGCCGCCTCCGCCTGCATGGACATGTTCGTAAAAATGGACGCCCTGGATAGCATCTCTCTGAGCGGAACGGACAGGGATCAATGGTATATCCGGGAAGCCCGGGAAGCCATGGAAAGAGGCAGCATCCTCTACGCCGGGAAATACAATACGCCGGATTACGAGCTCATACTGAGCAGGAATTGTGGCCTGGCCGTGGAAAACACCATGATCCTCCATACTCCGCAGGTCCGGGAACAGCTCATCAGGACCGGCATCCCCGTGCTAATCGACCACTCCAGCTATGAATCCTCCCCGCTCGGCCGCACCGAATGGGTGAAAGTCTACGGAATCCTGACCGGCCATGAAGAAGAAGCCTCCTCTGCCTTTGAAAAACAGAAAAAACTCTTTGAAGAAGCGCTTTCTGATACGGATGAAGGCAGGAGCATGGCCTTCTTTTCAGTCAATTCCTCCGGCGGCGTCACTGTCCGGAAGAGCACAGACTATGTCCCTTCCATGATCAGGCTGGCAGGAGGCCGCTATCTGCCGGATGATCAGTCCGACAGCAGCATCCGCTCCACTGTGACACTGCAGATGGAGGATTTCTGCCAGCGGGCCCGGGACGCGGACTGCCTGATCTACAACAGCACCATCGAAGGAGGCATTTCCTCCATGGGAGAACTGCTGGCCAGGGCTCCCGCCATTAAGAATTTCCAGGCTGTGCGGAAAGGACACGTCTGGTGCACCTCCCAGAACCTCTATCAGGATTCCATGGAGGCCGGCACCATTATTTCCGATCTCCGTCGGATCCTCGCCGATCCGGATATCACCGACGGAGAACTGCAGTATTTTTACCGACTGGAAAGCTGATCCTTTCTCTGAACTATATTCCTGATCCGGACCGGCAGCGCGGTTCCCCGTTCTGTATCTTTCCCCGGATCAGGAATCAGACGATAACGTCCCACTCTTTTATCAAAGGAAGCGCAGGCATTTATGACCATCCGGACTCACAGAGAAAACAGACAGAAACTGCGTTGGACCTCAGCCTTCTCCCTTTTGGGAATCCTTCTGGCCTTTCTCTTCGCCGCTGCGATCTGCATCGGCAGTGTAAAGATCCCTTTTTCTGATGTTCTGACACTCCTGGCCGGGCAGAAAGTCCCGGAAATGACCCGCAGCATTCTTTTCGATCTGCGTCTCCCGCGGGCCCTGGCCGCCCTCATACTGGGGGGAGCGCTTTCCCTCTCCGGCTATCTGCTCCAGACCTTTTTTCACAATCCTCTGGCCGGGCCTTTTGTCCTTGGAATTTCCTCAGGAGCGAAGCTGTCTGTTGCTGTCTGCATGGTTTATCTGATGACCCGTTCCTTCATCATGACCTCCTGGCACATGATCGCGGCCGCTTTTGCCGGCTCCCTGCTCTGCACAGGATTTGTCATCCTGGCCAGCCGCCGGGTCCGCAGCATGTCTGTCCTCATCATCTGCGGCATCATGATCGGTTACATCTGCAGCGCGGCCACGGAATTTATCATCACCTTTGCCGACGACAGCGATATCGTCAATCTCCATAACTGGTCCCGGGGCAGTTTCAGCGGAAGCAGCATGGAAAACGCTGCAGTCATGGCGATTGTCACCGCCTTCTCCGCGATCTGCGCTTTTCTCCTCTCCAAACCGATGTCCGCCTATCTTCTCGGCGAACAATACGCAGAGAGCGTGGGGGTTAATATCCGGTTTTTCCGCCTGCTCCTGGTTCTGATCAGCAGCCTGCTCTCCGCCTGCGTCACAGCCTTCGCCGGCCCTGTCTCTTTCGTGGGAATCGCGGTTCCCCAGATTATCCGCTTTCTCTTCCGCAGTTCCCGTCCCCTCGTCATGATCCCGGCCTGCTTCCTGGGCGGCAGCATATTCTGCCTCTTCTGCGATCTGCTGGCCCGCACTCTCTTTGCGCCGTCCGAACTCAGCATCAGCACAGTGACCGCCGTTTTCGGAGCCCCGATCGTGATCGTCGTGATGATGAAACGTTCCGGCCGTTGAACACGCATTACAGTCCAGTTCTTACTGTTTTCTGAAAAAAGGGCATGATTCCATGAATGACAGAAATAAACACCGGCCTGAAAAAACAAAAAAGGAGAACGCGCCTCCTCCTGATCTTTCCCGGGAGAGGCCGGCTTCCGGAGGGCAGGAAGAAGACATTTTTTTAAAAACAGAAGGACTCACAGCCGGCTACAACAGGATTCCTTTTGTCCGCGACATCTTCCTTTCCCTGCCGAAGGGCCGGATTACAGCGCTGATCGGCCCCAACGGATCAGGAAAATCCACGATTCTGAAGACTCTTTCCGGACGGATTCCTCCCCTGGGCGGTTCGATCCGGCTGAAAGGCAGGTCCCGCAGTTCCTTTTCCAGACAGGAACTGGCCCGCGCCGTGGCGGTGATGTACACGGATCCTGTAAAAACAGAGCTGATGAGCGCCAGGGAAGTCGTCGAAGCAGGAAGATATCCTTACACCGGGGCGCTGGGCATTCTGTCGGAGGACGATCACCGCGCCGTGGAAGAAGCCATCCGGACAGCCCATGTAGAGGATCTGGCAGGACAGGACTTCATGTCGCTCAGTGACGGCCAGCGTCAGCGGATCCTGCTGGCCAGGGCGATCGCCCAGGAAGCAGAGCTACTGATCCTTGACGAACCGACCTCCTACCTCGATATCCGTTATCAGCTTGAACTCCTGGAAATCCTGAAAGAGCTGTGCTCCCGCAGGCAGACGACGGTCCTCATGAGCCTGCATGAGCTTTTTCTCACCGAACAGATTGCCGATCTCGTCGTATGCCTGAAAAACGGCTGCATCGAACAGTCCGGCACCGTCCAGGAAATCTTCTCCGGGGATATCATCGACGGGCTTTACGATCTGCCTGCCGGTACTTACGCATCCCTGCGCGGAAAAAAATAAAAGGAGGCAGCCGGCTGTGGCGGATTCCTCTGTGAGCGGCAAAACGCTGAAGCGCTGCCGTTCACGGGGAAAGCCTGTCACAGATCAGAAATCCGGAAGCCTCCTTTTTCTGTTTTTCGATTTTTAAAAGTAACGCTGATGAATCCCGGATCCGGGCAGCGACAGCGTATTCATCAGCGATTCCTTAAACCGGAAATGTGCTTCTCCGGATTTCGGCGGGAGATATTGATCCGGCCGATGAAAAACGGGGGTATCTCCTGCTCACTGACTGTTCCTGCCCTTTTTTTCTTTGAGCAGCGGTTTGATTACTTTATAAATCTCACCGGCCTTCTGACTGCGGAAACGCCTGACCAGCGCGTTATTGACGCCCTGTTTTGTCTTGTAGCGCTGCACATAGGAAGTGATCTCTTTCAGATCTTCTTCTGTGAGATCAATTCCGGCCGTCATTTTTTTCACATCCTCCGCCAGCTTTTTTTCTTCCTGAGAAGGTTTTTTCTCTTCAACAGAACCTTTTTTGTCCCATATGAGAGGCTTGATCATTTTGTAGATCTCACCGGCCTTCTGCGTCCCGAACTGTCTGACGAGAGCGTTGTTGAGCCCGAGCTTTGTCTTGTATCGCTCGATATAATCCGCAATTCTGCTGCGGTCGCTTTCCTCAAGATCCAGTCCGGAAACACATTCTTCCACGGAATCTGTCAGCTTCCTGCTCTGAGGATCACCGGACGGTTTCTCACCCCGCCTCGACCGTTTCTGATTCCGGCCGGAGCGTCTGCGGGAATCTGCAGGAGCAGGCTCTGCCGCCGCTGCTTCCTGATCAGACGGATCCGCGGGTGATTTCGATTCACTCCGGTCCGCCGCGCCGGTCTGCGCTTCCTGTGTCTCCGGATTTCCGGAAGCAGTCTGAAACACCGGCTTCCCCGGGTTTGCAGGAACCGCTTCTTCCGCCCACGCGGTAATGCTGTCCGGAAGCGGCTCGATTACGAGCAGGTCTGTACGTTCACTTTCTTCAGATACTTCCACCCGTTCTCCGGTTCTCTGAAGAAGCTGTCCACCGTCAGTCCCGCCGGATTCGTCCCCGCCGCGCCGGATGAAGAAATCTTCTTTTTCTTCCATGATCTGTTTTTTCTGCTGCCTGCGCTCTTCTGCCTGAGGACTCGTCGCGATCTCGCGCGTCCGGGTCACATTGTAAAGAGGCCTGCGCCAGAAACCTGCCAGATATTCGTAGCCCCGGTCATTGCTCACAATGCAGTATTCTTCAGAGCTGTCCTTTGCGAGGAGAAATCCCAGATAAGTCGCCAGCTGGAAATCCAGAGCATTGTGGCCGCCCACATCGACTCTCTTGTACTCAACTGTCGCCAGGGTTTCATTCAGCCTCCTGTGGAGACCGAAGGTCATCCTGTCCGCTTTTGCGCTGTAAAAAATGATGACTCTGTCCTTTTCTGTCAGCTTTGAAACGCCATTAAGGCCGTCCTTATTGACGTTTTCGTAGTCAATCAGATAAACTGCCAACCATTCACCTCCCTTCTGCGTCCGTCGCTGTTCACGGCCTGCCGGAGCACCGGCATGAATCCGCGAACAGTTACCTGCAATAATATAATAAATGACAAATGTGTGCATTATGTGATGAACGGCCCTTCAAAAAAATGATCACACAAGGGTCCTGGCCAGAAAAACGGAGACCCCGCTGTCCTCGAATTCCTCTTTCAGGCGCTGGAAGGCCAGGAGCGCCTTTTTTCTGCCCGGGAAGAGGGAATAGACTGTCGGCCCGCTCCCGCTCATCATGGTCATGTCCTTATTATACTTCATCATCGTCTTCTTAACAGCGCTGACTTCCGGATACTTCATCAGGGTGTAATTCTCCAGGACATTCCCCATTCCTCTCTGGATGATCTGGAAATTGCCCTCTCTCAGGCCTTCCAGAATCCGGTCCGTGTCCGGATGGGAAAAACCGCTGAGTTCATCCAGGCCTCTGTAGGCCTCTGCCGTAGAGACACTCAGTTTCGGCTTGGCCAGGACGCACCACATTTTTACCGGCTTCAGGGGCGTGAGCTCCTCCCCGATTCCTTCAGCGAGAGCGCAGGTCGTCCCCCCTTTTATATTCCAGCGCGGATCAGCTGCCAGTGTCATGATGCAGAAGGGGACATCCGCCCCGACCCCGGCTCCGATCCTGCACATTTCATCCAGATCCATTTTCAGATCCAGAAAATGATTCAGAGCGACGATCACGCCTGCGGCGTTCGAACTCCCGCCCACCAGTCCGGCAGAGACGGGAATCGTCTTTTTGATATCGATCCTCACACTGTGCTTCCGGAAAATCTCAGGATAAGCCTCCATCACCTTTTCCGCCGCTTTATAAGCGGTATTTCTCGAATCGGTGGGCACAT
>JAEIGA010019367.1_pt1 | contig 10377 bp, 9 predicted proteins | sample 9270691 | NCBI WGS metagenome assembly JAEIGA01 (sample SAMN17057246, study PRJNA624740) | gut metagenome | biome: biome; isolation source: fecal sample | host: Bos grunniens | place: China: Xizang | collected 2019
GCTATTAAGAAGGCTATAGACGAAAAAGGTATGATAGACGTTGGTGCAGGTGTTGAAAAGGAGTTAGGTTGTTCTAAAGAAAAGTTACAACAAGCTCTTTATATTCTTGAAAGAGAAGGTTACCCAACTTATGGTGGTAGATTAGAACAAGTTACTAATAAAGGTAAGTTCACAACATTACAAGTTATCTGTCCTCCTGGTACAGAACACAAAGAAATCTATGATTCATCTAAAATCAATTCAATCAGAGACTATAACACTGATTCTGGTGAATTCAATATAAGAAAGATGGAGTATCCTGCATCACTTGACATTAATAGACTTTCTGTTAGGTATGCAGAAGATGGTGGTGTGACTAAGGACGGTACAATAGAGATAAGAAGAGGTTGTAAAGACCTTGATTTAGGTGGTAGTCACTATGCACAAGTAAGAATACTAGTTGATGGTGACCGATATTTAAAAGGTATGGCCGTTTACAAAGATGACGACAACTTCCCACCTGGTGTAGACGTTGTTTTCAACACTAACAAAGGTAAGAACAAGTCTGTTAGGGAAGTATTAAAAGAAATAAAGAAAGACGACCCTGTAAACCCATTTGGTGCAACTATAAAAGAGAATGGTCAATCCTATTATGACGACCCTAATGGTAAGTATATAGATAAAGTAACAGGTAAGAGACAATCTTTAAGTTTGATTAATAAGAAGTCTGATGAAGGTGACTGGGAGAACTGGGCTGATACCTTACCATCACAATTCTTATCAAAACAAAACATGTCTCTTATAAAGAAACAATTATCTCTTACTAAAGCTGATAAGGTTGCTGAGTACGACGAGATAATGTCAGTAGATAACCCAACAGTTAGAAAGCATCTACTACAAAAGTTTGCTGAAGACTGTGATGGTGCTGCAGTACATCTTAAAGCAGCTGCTCTACCAAGACAAAAGTATCAAGTTATACTTCCTATCGATTCATTAAAAGATAATGAAGTATATGCACCTAATTACAAAGATGGTGAAAAGATTTGTTTAGTTCGTTACCCACATGGAGGTACATTCGAAATACCTACACTAACAGTTAACAACAAGAACAAGGACGCCATTAAGATGATTGGTAAGAACCCTATAGATGCTGTATGTATCAATAGTAACGTAGCAGAAAGACTATCAGGAGCAGACTTCGATGGAGACTTTGTTATGTGTCTACCTACAGGTAATGGTATCAACATCAAGACTAGCAAACCTTTAAAAGGATTAGAAGGATTCGATAATAAGAAAGAGTATCCTGCTACTCCTAACTCTAAGAAGATGAAGAAAGGTTCTGTTGGTAGAGAGATGGGTGTTATCTCAAACTTAATCACAGACATGACACTTAAGGGTGCTAGTGATGAAGAGTTAACAAGAGCTGTTAAACATTCAATGGTAGTTATTGATGCTTACAAACATGGACTAGACTATAAGAAGTCTGAAAGAGATAACAACATAGCTGCATTAAAGAAGACTTATCAAAAGGTTGAAGATGCAGATGGTAATGTTGTTAAGGTAGGGGGTGCATCTACCCTTATCTCAAGAGCAAAGAGTAAGACTATGGTAGAGAAGAGGGTTGGTTCTCCTAAGATTAATACTAAGGACAAACCTTGGTATGACCCAAGCGAACCAGAAGGGGCCCTTCTATACAACAGGTATCTTAACAAGCCTGGTACTAAGGACTATGACCCTAGCAAACCAGACAATCAGTATGTTAAGAGAGAACCACAAACACATAAGAGTGGTAAGCCTATACTAGAGAAGAGTACTGCTATGTATGAGGCTAAGGATGCTAGGTCCCTATCATCAGGTAGACCACAAGAAGAATTGTATGCAGACTATGCTAATAGTATGAAGGCCCTTGCTAATCAAGCAAGAAAGAGTTATGCTAGTACACCTAGACTACAGTACTCTGCTGATGCAAAGAAGGAGTATAGGGATGAACATGCTTCATTGAATACTAAGCTTAACACTGCATTAAAGAATGCACCTAAAGAAAGGCAGGCCCAGGTGATAGCATCATCTAAAATCAAAGCACAAATTCAAGCTAATCCTGAACTTGAAGGTGACAGCGATGCTTTAAGAAAGTTGAAGAACAGTGCACTTAACCAGGCTAGGGCACAGGTGGGTGCTAGAAGAGAACCAATCAACATTACTGATAAAGAATGGGAAGCTATTCAAAAAGGAGCAATCTCTGAGAATACTTTATCATCTATACTAAAGTATGCAGACATGGACTCAGTACGTTCTAAAGCAACACCTCGTAACAACTCAACTCTTAGTGCTGCTAAGATAAACAAACTAAATTGTATGAAAGCATCCGGTTACACTAATCAAGAGATTGCAGAAGCACTTGGTGTTAGTGTTAGTACTGTAGCTAAGAACATTAAGTAATAGAGAGGTGATTGATGATGGCAAAAGTTTATGCAATAACAACAACTGACAATCCTTATGACCCAATAGAACAGTTTGATGATTGGTATCGCTTTGATATGGACAAAGGTCATGGCTCTTTACAGTACTTAGCTAGAGTAGCACATTGGTCTGAAGCTTTAAGTGATGAAGAAAACGATAAAGAAACAGAAAGAGCAATTGATGAAATTGTTAAGTACGATTTTATGAACATCTATAAGAAACATGTTGCTGAAGTAGATGATTAATGTATGAAACTATGTGTTTATAGTTAATGATTGTATTTAAATCAATTATTTACCAATTTATTAGAACAATTTTAATCTTTTCTTTCTCATTCAAACAAATTGTTAACTAAAAACAAATAATTTCAAACATTATGTACTCTATACGTACCCATACAAAAGAAAACCCATTCAAAAAACTGATTTATTGTTCATTATTTATTACGAATTTATTCCTTTTATAAGAAAAAACTTATTATTTATTACAAATTCATTATCAAATCCAATCAAATAGGCTCGAAATCATGTGATTTCAGGCATATAGGGGGGTCCCACGAAACACACCCCCCCTCCTGAATCGCCGCCCTCCTCAAAAATTCTCCGGGGGGATATTTCGGGAAACAATTTTGGGGTCGTAGTCGCCATATCGGCCCCAGTACATACTATTTCATCAAGCTACCGTGTCTTTTTACCAAATAGGCTACTCTCCCCTATTTCTCTCCGCTTTTTCAGCACGGTAGTTTGATAAAGTAGTATACAAAACTACTTTAAAGGGGGAGAAAACATGGGCGAAAGTTACAGAAAGCATAGGAATAGTAGGCCAGCTCTAACTCCCGAAGCTAGAGAAGACCAACTAATCGCACTGGCTACAAATCTAGCCGAGCAGCAATTGCGTGATGGAACCGCCTCATCGCAGGTAATTACGCATTTCCTTAAGCTAGGCTCCACAAAAGAACGAATTGAGAAGGAAATTCTTAGAGAACAGAAAGAGATGATTAAGGCAAAGACCGAAGCGCTTAAGTCTGAGAAGAGAGTTGAGGAATTATACGCTGAGGCGCTTTCTGCGATGAGAAAGTATTCCGGCCAGGAGATTGTGGAGGAACCAGATGAAGACCTATAGCGAACTAATCAAACTAAAAACTTTCAGAGAAAGACTCGACTATCTATATATAGGAGACCGAATAGGACACGAGACCTTTGGAGTCAACAGATACTTCAATCAGAAATTTTACATGTCACCAGAGTGGCGAACTTTCAAGAGAGGTATCGTGATAAGAGACTATGGTCGCGATTTAGGAATCGAAGGATGTGAGCTTGGTAAGAAGAACATACTAGTTCATCATATCAATCCCATAACATTCGATGACATCATAAATTGTAGACCTTGTGTGTTAGACCCCGAGAATGTTATCTGCTGTTCTCATGATACACACAACTATATCCACTTCGGGACCAAACAAGCAGAGTATGTAGAACGAACACCTAATGATACGTGTCCGTGGAAAAGGGGGTGAATGACTGTTGACTAATGTAGTTGATACAATCAAACAATTGTCGGGTATTCATCCAGGTGACACCAGCTTCGACGCAAACGTGGTTGTTGCTATAAACTCAGCCATCAATATTTTAGCAGACATTGGTGTCAGTGAGATGGAAGATGTAGTGTTAACAGACGCTTCTATGACTTGGGATGAACTACTTGGCGGTAGAACAGATATTGAGTACGTGAAAACTTATATTGCACAAAGGGTTCGAATGATGTTTGACCCGCCATCTAGTTCTGCGGCAAACGAGGCTATGAAAAATCTTATAGCTGAGCTTGAGTTCCGCATCAGTACTAAGTAAAGGGGTGAGAAGGATGAGTAACCATTTAAGACACTACGGAGTTTTAGGTATGAAGTGGGGTCGCCGAAAGAAAAGAGTAGCCGTTGAATCAAACGATATTCAAAGAGCTCCTCAACAACAGGCTCCTCGTAAACCTAGGCGTATGTCTAACAGGGAATTGCAGGCTAGAATCAACAGACTTAGATTAGAGCAAGAACTGTCTAGACTAGAATCTATTAATGCGCCAGAAAAGAAGAACAGAGTCGAGCAATTAGTAAAAGCTGCCGGTACAATTGCAACAATAACAGGTTCTGTTTATACTACCTATAACAATATAGATAAAATCATGAAGCTAGCTAGAAGGGCAAGCTAATGTCTTTATCTAACACAGCAGTTCCAAAATATTATGGGGCATTTCGTGAGGCAGTCATGAGAGGTGAGATTCCTATATGCAGGGAAATCGAAATGGAGATGCACCGAATAGATGACATGATAGCAAACCCAGGCTTATATTACGATGACCAGGCTATCGATGGATTCATCGCATATTGCGAACAGGAATTAACTCTTACCGATGGTAGTCCAGTACATTTATTGGATACATTCAAGCTTTGGGCCGAATCGATTTTCTCCTGGTTCTATTTCGTAGAGAGAAGTGTCTACGAACCAAATCCTGACGGACACGGTGGTAGATACGTGCTCAAGAGAATCAAGAAACGATTAGTCAACAAGCAATATTTGATAGTGGCCAGAGGGGCAGCGAAGTCGATGTATGCATCTTTCATACAAAACTACTTCCTGACTATCGATACATCCACAACGCATCAGATAACAACCGCGCCGACCATGAAACAGGCGGAGGAGGTAATGTCTCCTATTAGAACTGCGTTGACTGTATCCCGTGGCCCCCTATACAAATTCCTAACCGAGGGTTCTTTACAGAATACCACTGGAGCCAAAAGCAAAAGAGCTAAATTGGTTTCCACAAAGAAAGGCATCGAGAATTTCATGACAGGTTCTCTTCTTGAAATCAGACCTATGAGCATTGCAAAGCTACAAGGGCTTAGAACCAAAGTAGCGACAGTCGACGAATGGTTGTCTGGTGAAACTAGAGAGGACGTTATAGGTGCTATCGAACAAGGAGCTTCTAAGATAGACGACTACTTGATAGTTGCCATCTCTTCAGAAGGAACAGTTCGTAACGGTATCGGCGACACAATCAAAATGGAGCTTATGAGCATACTTCGAGGCGAGTACATCAATCCACACGTTTCCATTTGGTACTACAGACTGGACGACCTCAACGAAGTCGGCAATCCAGAGATGTGGGTCAAGGCAAATCCTAACATCGGCATCACTGTTAAGCATGAAGTTTACCAGCTGGATGTTGAGAGAGCCGAGAAAGCACCAGCCGCTAGGAATGATATCCTGGCTAAACGTTTTGGAATTCCCATGGAGGGGTATACGTACTTCTTCGCATATGAAGAAACCATCAAACACAAATTCAGAGAGTACTGGCGTTTACCATGTGCACTTGGAGGAGACCTTTCTAGAGGTGATGACTTCTGTGCATTCGTGTTCTTGTTCCCATTGGCGGACGGAACCTTTGGTATTAAAACTAGGAACTACATCTCATCACTTACTTACAACAAGTTGCAACAGGCGCTTTACCTTAAGTACCAAGACTTCATCAAGGAAGGCAGCTTAGTTGTCATGGAAGGAACTATCTTAGACATGATGGTGGTGTATGATGACCTAGACCGTTTCATAGAAGAACAACAGTACGATGTCTGTGCCTTTGGTTATGACCCTTATAACGCCAAAGAGTTTGTTGAGCGTTGGTGTAGCGAGAATGGACAGTACGCTGTCGAGAAAGTTATACAAGGGGCCAAAACTGAATCAGTTCCATTAGGGGAACTTAAGAAACTAGCCGAAGAAAGAATGCTTCTGTTTGATGAAGACGTAATGTCCTTTGCTATGGGTAACTGTATTACGATAGAAGACACTAACGGTAACAGGAAGTTGCTTAAGCAACGTTACGAGCAAAAGATTGACCCGGTTGCGGCTATGATGGACGCATTCGTGGCTTATAAACTACACAAGGAAGCTTTTGAATAGAGGAGGAATCAAAATGGATAGAATTGTTGTTCCGAAGTACGTGCCCTCATTGAGGCATTCACATTTTCTGTTCGACAACAAGACGTCTGATGTTTACGGTCCTTCCGGTTCAAGCTATGGAGTTAATCCAAATAGGAGTAGATTCTCTAGAGGTGGAGAGAGGACTTTAATTACCGCTGTCTATAATAGAATAGCCATGGACTCAGCATCAATAGAGATTAAACACGTTAGATTGGACGAAGAAGGCAGGTACGCTGAAGACATGAATACAGCGTTAAACAATTGCTTGACGGTTGAAGCAAACATCGACCAGGGAGCAAGAGCATTTTTCCAGGACATAGTTGTATCAATGCTTGACGAGGGTGTCGTTGCAGTTGTTCCGGTTATTACCGATAGAGACCCGCTAATCAACAACGCATTCGATATTAATACTATGAGGGTTGCTCGAATTATACAGTGGTACCCAGAGTGTGTTACAGTCGATATTTACAACGACAGAACAGGGATGCACGAAACGATTAACGTTCCAAAGAAGAACGTCGCTATAATCGAGAACCCATTTTACACAATCATGAATGAGCCTAACTCTACCATGCAAAGACTTATTCGTAAGTTATCTTTGATGGATATTATTGACGAGGAGTCAAGCAGCTGTAAGTTAGATTTAATTGTACAGCTTCCATATATTGTAAAGAGTGAAACTAAGAAGGCTCAAGCTGAAGAGCGTCGTAAACAAATCGAAGCTCAATTGCAGGGTAGTCGTTACGGCATCGCTTATATCGACGGGACTGAAAAGGTTACTCAATTGAATAGAAGTTTAGAGAACAACATGCTTAAACAAGTAGAGTATTTGACAAACTTACTATATTCTCAACTGGGACTAACACAAGAAATCCTAAACGGTTCCGCTGACGAGAATGCTATGAACAACTATTACACAAGAACTGTTGAACCTATCGTGTCAGCTATAGTTGCAGAGTTCCATAGAAAGTTCTTAACTAAGACTGCTAGAACTCAAAAGCAAGCGATAATGTTCTTCAGAGACCCATTCCGTCTGGTACCAGTTAACAGCATAGCCGACATGGCTGATAAGTTCACTCGTAACGAGATACTTACTGGTAACGAGTTCAGACAAATTATTGGTAGAAAGCCGTCATCAGACCCTAGCGCTGATGAATTGAGAAACAAGAACATCAGTCAATCAGCAGATGAGATTGCGGCTCAAAATGGTATGAAGGAGGAGAAGACTACCGATGAGAAAAAAGACGTATGACTTCGCCGGATGGGCAACTAGATACAATTTAAGATGCTCTGATGGTAGAACTATATCTGCCGGTGCTTTCGCTCATTGCGACGGTACTACAATCCCATTAGTTTGGAATCATACTTATGATAGTCCTGAAAACATCATAGGTAAAGCCACTCTAATACACAAACAAGATGGTGTTTATGCTCAATGTGAGTTTAATGATACTCGCACTGCTACTACAGCTAAGGCTTTAGTTAAACACGGAGACATAACATCACTATCAATCTACGCTAACAAGCTTAAACAAAACGGGCCTATAGTGTTACATGGTAACATTAAAGAAGTTAGCTTAGTATTAGCTGGAGCAAACCCTGGAGCTAGCATCCAAGAGGTTCTAATCCATGGTGAAGAAGTTGCAACTGCGGCTACTATCTATAACGACGACGATGAATTCGAATTCTATCACGCTGACGATGAGGAAGATGAAGACGACGTTGAAGAAGTAGATGAAGACGACGAAGAGGAAGAAGACGAAGATGAAAGCGATGACGATGCTGATGAATCTGGAGAGATAGAACACAGTGCAAAAGGCAAAACAATCGCTGACGTTTACGCTACTTTCACTGAGGAGCAAAAACTAGCTGTCGCAGCTATCATAGACCAATTAGGTCAAGACGATAATCAAAATGAGGGGGATTCAAACATGAAACACAATGTGTTCGACAATGACCAACAAGAAAACACTTTACAACATTCAATCGACTTCAATGAAGTTAAAGAAGACGCTAAGAGATGTGGTAGTTTCAAAGAAGCTTTCTTAGCTCATGCTGAAGACTATGGTATCAAAGACATAGAATCTTTATTCCCAGAAGTTAGAGATATCTATAACAGACCAGAGTTCATCAAGAGAGACACTACTTGGGTACAACCATTCATGGGTGCTCTTCACAAATCACCTTTCTCTAGATTAAGAGCTGTTTATGCTGATATTACTGCAGAACAAGCAAGAGCAAAAGGTTACACTAAGGGTAAGAGAAAATTAGAAGAAGTATTCTCTTTATTAAGAAGAGTTACTGAACCATGCACAATCTACAAAAAGCAAAAATTAGATAGAGATGATATCATCGACATCACTAGCTTCGACGTAGTTGCTTGGATAAAAGAAGAAATGAGAATGATGCTTAACGAGGAAATTGCAAGAGCTGTATTATGTGGAGACGGAAGAACTTCATTAGCTGAAGACAAGATTAACGAAAAGTGCATCAGACCAATCTACAACGATGATGACTTATATTGTATAAAAGCTGCTGTTAGCGCAAACCCAGAAAACCCAGCTAAAGACTTCATCACTACTTGTATAAAAGCTAGAATCGACTATGAAGGTTCTAACCCAACATTATACACTACTGAAGAAGTTCTATGCGACCTATTATTAATAGAAGACGTTAACGGAAGATTCATCTATGAATCAAAAGCTTCTTTATGTAACGTGTTAAGAGTTAAAGACATCGTATGTGTTCCTGTAATGAAAGGATTAACAAGAGACGCTAAAGATGGAAAGACTCACAACGTTAAGGCTATAATAGTAAACCCTAACGACTACACATTAGGTGCTGACAAGGGTGGTAGAGTGGCTACATTCGATGACTTCGACATCGACTACAACCAATACAAATACTTAATTGAAACTAGATTATCTGGTTCTCTATTAAAGCCTAAGACAGCTATCACTATAGAAGAAGTTAAGTAACTTCAAAATGGATAGGAGGGGACGCACATGAGCGACGATTTAAGACACTACGGTGTCCGTGGAATGAAATGGGGCGTTAGAAAGCAAAGAAAACTTCAAAGCAAGTTAGAAAGAGCTACTAACAAACACCATAAATTAGCCGATAAAGCTAACAAAATTGAGTCTAAAGCTCTTAAATTAGATGCTAAGAACTCTAGAAAAGTTTATAAACTTCAAAAGAAAATGTTGAAGATGGAAGCTATTGGTGATGAAGAAAGATACAAGAAAGCTAAGAGAAAATTAGCTAAAGTTAATCTTAAATCAGCCAAGATGAAATGGAAAGTTGCTGAAATCAGAAACAAAGTTCAAAGCAACAATAACCTAATGTCTAAGTTAAATTATAAAATAGAAAAGAATGCTGCTAAGCATGCTAGAAAGTATGAGAAAGAAATCAATGCTTTATTAAGAGCTGGAGATGACTACTCTAAAGCTAAAATCTCAGCAATGCAAGAGCAAAAAAGAAAGCAAGAAAGTTAAGGAGGTAGAGTAGAATGGCTAAAACTATTAAACAAGTAGTTGACGCTATGAACGAAGAGCAACAAGCAGCGTTTTATTTAATAATAGACGCTCTTATGGACTCTGATTCAGCATCTCATAGCGACTTCGATGATGACGATGATGAGATAATTCATGGAAATTCATCAATAGCAGATGCCGTAGCATCTATGAGTGAAGAACAAAAAGATGCGTTATATTTAGCAGTACAAGCTGTTATGGAAGGCGGTAGTGTAGAACACAGCGATGATGACTACGAATATTACGTTGAAGCTGAGGAAGATGACGAAGTATATTTAAACCATACAGATATATTTGATGAAGAATTCTTCCAAGACGCAAGAAAGGTTGGTAGTTTAAAAGATGCTGTATTAATGCACGCTGAAGACTACGGAATACAAGATATCGAATCTTTATTCCCAGAACCAACTGAATTAAATAACCCTCCTAAATTCATCAAC
>JAEIGA010019368.1_pt1 | contig 10377 bp, 16 predicted proteins | sample 9270691 | NCBI WGS metagenome assembly JAEIGA01 (sample SAMN17057246, study PRJNA624740) | gut metagenome | biome: biome; isolation source: fecal sample | host: Bos grunniens | place: China: Xizang | collected 2019
ACTTATAAGCGAAGTCCTTTTGTGGGTTTTGCCACATGAATATGCCTCTATCATCAGACACTATCATCTGACGAGAAATATCATCAAATTTGGCCGCCTTGCAAATGTCATCCGTTATATTTAGTTGTTTTATTGTCTCAACCCTAGCTTTTTCCTTTGTTCCTTCTTCTTTTAACTGTTCAAAAGTACATTTGGAATGACTATAGCTAAAAACCTCAAAGCCCATCTTATGGTAGCATTCCTTGCATATGTGTCCGTCCATGCATTTTTCGGTAATATCCATAAAACCTATGTTCTTCCCACAAACTATACAATTCTTAGCCATGTCTCCCCCTCCAAAATATACCATACTTTTTTCTTGATATATACCGCCACCAGTATATACCCACACTGGTATATTTTCAATACAGAAGAGCGCCACGCATGCTTATGCGTGGCACTCTTGGTGCTCTATCTTCTATGGAATATATTTCCATTTATTTACACACAGAGAAGCCTGGTAACAGCAGACTTCTCTTATAACCACGAATACCGAAAGGAGGGATAACATGAAGGTGTTCGGATTCACGCTCTTGCTTGCCAACGGCGAGATCATCACTCGTGCAGAGTGGGGTAGAACCCGTAAGCAAGCCATCAAGACCCTTGAAGGAATCTATATGGATCCTTTCATAATCCTCTGGCATTCAGTTGGTAATATTATCACGAAGAACCCGAAATGTCAAATAATAGCAAAAATCAAGAGCAAAACCGAAAGAATTACTTCACATAAACCTTATATTTTATATTATTATATTTCACTTCGCCGATGCCGGGGACTCTACGCAGCTCTGCCACATCATTGAAAGGGCGGTGCTGAATTATTCTCTCTGCCATCGTGGGTCCCAAGCCTACAACACGCTGCAGTTCCAGCTTGGATGCTGTATTCACATTTACTGTTGTTTTTGTCCCACGCAGCAGAATAACTATATCTCCGCAGCTGCGGCACTTGGCCTCATAGACCTCAGTGTCAGCAAGCTTACGCCCACACTTGGGGCACTCATACCAGCTCATAAACCAACTCCCTTCTATTATCTGCCTCGCGCCCTCGGCGCTCATTCATTATCAGCTTCCTCGGCCCCAGTTGCTCTGCGCATAAGCTTGTTATACTCTTCGCTGTCGCCGGCGCACTCAACCGTTCTGACTTTCCCATTATCATAATGCACCGAAAAGCGGTGGTAAGTTTCAATCCTAGGGTGCATTGCCGCAGCTATCATTGTGGCCAGCAGGCCGTAGAGCAGCAGACTCGAACCCGCGCCCTCAGTGTCGCGCACTTTTCTCGGTACCGTGCCTAAATAGGTAACCTTAACGATGTTTTCCTCTTGGAATTTCAATTTTTTGTCGAGCTTAGGCAAGAAAATTGCAAGGAGGATAAACTCGACCGTCATAATTGCTATGCAGATTATTGCGCCTTTATAATCCGGACCTGTGTTCATTTACTCCCTCCCGACCATACGGTCATTGCACTTATAAATCATCCCAACGCACATAACCCATAAGCGTGTCATAAGGTTCTGCGCCTTTGTAGCAATCCAGAACTTTGAGCTCTGTCTCAGAACATTGAGGTGCCATACAACGCCTCACATCTTCTTCTGGATTTACTTCAGCCATTCTTCAGGGCGCAAGCATTCTCCTAGCACCGAGATGATACATACAACCTCTCCCTTTTTTGTCAGTTCCCCTGACTCTGTATCGGTGACGGTTACTTCTTGAAAGATTATATCTTTATCTGAATATCTGCTTTTATTACGCATATAGTGCATGTAATATTCTGCAAGCTTCTCGCTCTCAAACTCCGCAACAAACTCATATGTTGAGCTGTCTGCAAAGTGTCCCATCGGTGAAACGTAAATTCTGATATGCTTTTTGGTAGTCTTTTTCGCCTGTGCTGCTTTAATGGCAGCTTCTGCTACCTTCAGCCGGTTCTGTGCATCCTTTAGTGCGTCGCCCTTTACACCGCTCGCAATAACTTTTTTGCAAAATGCGATTTCGTCTTCATACATTGTAGTCTTCATATTTTACATTCTCTCCAAAATTATAATTCCACTTGTTTATCTTTCGTTCCCATAATACTTCTGCAGCTCCACGATTGCATTCTCTATGCACTCGTGGGCTTTTTTATTGTCCGGCTCTGATTCCTTGTATATATCCAGCCACCTTTGCAGGTCTGAAATAACATGGTCCATGTGTTTCACCCCGCTTTTCTACTATTATATATGCCTCTACACTTTTCGAACCATTTCCACTTCGCAGAAAGCATAGAAATCGTACTCCTGCCAGCGAACCCTCCATCTCTTCGCTGCGCCTACTATGGCGGCCTCTTCACTGGGGGCTGCCACTATTATTTTTCTGGGGTGGTTCGGATGAGAAACAGCATAGCGCCGTCTGCCACTGTAATCCTCAAAGGCTACATCATAATCTCTAAGTTTAATGTCCATGGGTTAGTTTCTTCCTATTATACAGCCGCCATCTTCGCCCACTTGTACCACAAACTGCGGCTAATGCCTATAACCTGGCATGCTTCTTTTACTTTCATTGTCCCCGCCTCAACAGCAGAAACAATTTCTTCGTAATTATCTGGCTTCTGGATTTCCTTGCGGCCTTCCTTATAATTCGGGTCCTTGGACTTCTTGGCCATCTTACCTTCCTGAGTGCGCTCCCAGATCATATCGCGCTCGTACTGGGCAAACGAAAAAATTATATTCAGCATTAATTTTCCGGTAGGGCTGTTATTCGCCACGCCAAAATTAAGGATATTCACAGTAACTCCGCGATTAACAAGCTCCTCAATAAGCTTGCCTGCATCAGATGCACGAGCAAAGCGGTCCAGCTTTGTGACAAACAAAGTATCTCCCGCCTCAAGCTTTTCAAGCAGAGGTGTGAACTGAGGACGGTCTACTGTTGTGCCGGTATAGCACTCCAATACTATTTCATCTGCACCAGCATCTCGCAGCGCCTTTTCCTGCTCTTCAAGGCTGTTGCCGTTTAACTGCTGACCGACAGAACTGACACGACCATAACCGTATTTAGCCATTATTCAGTCACCACGATTTCTTCTTTGCCTCTGCGGATTACAACATCATAGCCCATTGCATGAGCCATCTTCAGAAGCGATTCTACCTTCATAGCATTTTCACGAGTCAGTACGTTACCAACCGCTGCCTGTCCTTTATATCCAAGCTTTTCCGCAAGCTTAATTTGCGTAAGCCCGTCGCCCTTCATTGCTACTTTGATTGCTTCTCCAGCTTTCATTGTTGAGTCCCCCTTGTTTGTTTATCACGTCTACATAGTACTACTTTGGCGTAGTCTTGTCAAGGGGGTTTTTCGGTCTCATGCGAGTATGAATCTCCCTAAGCCCTCTTGACCCAAACAGACTTTTGGAATATATTGGATATATTATTTTGCACCAAGAGCAAGCTGCAAAAAATCACCATGGAAAAGAGTAGTAGAAATGAAAATGAAGAAATTTATCGTCTTGTTCTTAGCTCTTGCAATGTGTCTGTCTCTCTGTGCCTGTGGCAAAAGCAAGGCTGTGGCCAATGTTGAGGAGCTTATCGAGGCTATTGGCGAAGTAACTATCGACAGTGAAAGTGCCATCGCCGCCGCCGAGGAAGCATACAGCGCACTGCCCGAGAAGGAAAAGGACAAAGTCAATAATTATGCTGTGCTGACTGCGGCAAGAGAAAACCTTGATATTCTTTTTGCGGACAGGTATTGCGGAGATTGGTTCGAGTTGCAGTCAGGTTTAGTTTTTAGCTTCCATGAAGACGGTAGCTTTAAATACGAAGCTGGCTTTGAGAAATATAGCGGTACATATGAATTTATAGATAATGGTGTCAGAGTTGATTTTGAACTTGATTTTGACCTGTTTTATGAAGTAAAGAACGACGTTGAGTATTTAACAAACGAGGACCTGAACCTGGAACTTGTGAAGGCAGAATATGCCACCACTACCGAGTATGATATAAACATAGATAACTGGCAGGATTTTTTCACTCTTGAAGAAAAAACAGAGATTCACAGGAACGGTTTTGGCGATGTGGAAGGTGTATCTCTTTGGTGTGTTCTAAACCTTAAAGATGAGTTTGTAGACAGGCTTTGTTTCCCATACGGAAATGAAATCGTTGTTTCTGTTGAAACAACATACACAAGTACGTCCAAAGCATATGAAGTGAACGGTGACGAGATTGTTATAACCGGCGATGGCCCTTGGTGGTCTGATGATCAAGAGGGAATTGAAGTCCGCGACTTGAGACAGGATTACTTCTTGCGGTATTACTTCTCTCCCGATGATGCTGATATTAGCTACTACTACATTTCTATTGGTGAAAGAAATGGCTATGGCTACGAAAACGAAACGTATATTGATATATGGGAAGATTTTGAAATAAGTCGCATTAAAGGCACCTTGATTCTTTACGATTTGCCCTTACAGAATCGGTGATAAATAGACAACTTAAAACAACAGGGATTTGCTTATAAGGCAAATTCCTGTTGTTATTATAATTTGGGAAATAGCTCCTCTTGTGTAAGAGGGGTCTTTTTTATTTTTTCTCTACTGAGACGCCTTGCCCGGCCGGAGGCCTGGGGCCGGAATCCCCCCCGGGGGCGTTTTGCAAGGCAGCCAGAAAAAGGGATCACAGAATTAGGCCGCCCGGCAAAATATAAACCAGGAGCAAACCAGGCCGCCCCGCCTCCTTTTAGCGTGCATAAACTCAAGAGAAAATGGACAAGATTTTTTAACTACGTAAGCGTAATAATTTTAATATAAAATACTACGTAAACGTATTGACAATACTACGCATGCGTGTTATATTAATTACAGAACTACTTAAGCGTAGTATTTTATAAGATAAAGGGGATATAAAAAATGTTAAACGTATTTATAAACACTTGGGGCAACTACAACGAGAACGGAGCAGACGGCGGGGAATGGATTACTCTTCCAATGGATTCGGAGGCATTAGAAGAAGAATTAAAAAAGATATCCGACGCAATGGGGGACTTTGATCCGGAATATTGCATTCATGATTACGAATGGACAACGGAGATCGAGCCGCGCGATATTAGCGAATATGAAAATATAACAACCTTAAACGAAGAACTCCAGGAACTGGACGGCCTGGACGAGTGGGACCAAAAGGAAATAGCTGCAGCAATGGAGGCCTTCGGCTATGAATTCAAGGAAGCGCACGAAAGACAGCAGCGCGGCTGCTTTATCTTCTATGCTGGCCAGGACCTGGAGGACGTGGCGGAGGAACTAGCCGACGAATTTTTATATTGTAACAATATACCGGATTTTATCCGCAACTATTTTGATTATGCAGCCTTTGCCCGTGATCTTACTTTTGACGGATACACGGAAACAGAGCACGGCGTTATATGTGATAACTAAGGGGGAAAACAAAATGTTATATCTGACTGGCCGTTATATTGGGCGCGATGCATCCGGAAAACCTATTTTCAAAATTGAATGGAGGAAAAAATAAATGTATCTCCACATCATATACAACGACGGTTCAAATCCGTTTGTTATGCTGAACGTTTCAGCAGCAGCGATAAAAAAAGAGCTTGAGTATCAATTATCACCTTGGACAAATCTTTATAAAATCGAATTCTTTTCTATAAACGGCAACGTAACAAAACTAAATGCAATTAAAGGGGATCAATAAAAATGACTATTTACGCTAAACAAATTAGACCAGAATATCAAGAAAGCCCGTTCTTTATGTGGGGTCCGGAGGAAATTTATCCGGGCGTTATCTTCAAGGGGAACCGCCATTTTAACAGCCACACAACACCGGAATTTGACGCGATCCGGGACGGCCTGGACGATCTCACAAATACCATTGACACGGAGGGGAACTTTATCCGGGGCTACTGGTATGAAAACATGACGGAGGCCGTAAAAGATTTAATGCCCGCGCCGCTGCATAAAGCCAGATACAGCACACGGGATATTAAAGCCTGGAGGGAAATCGCTTCAGAATGGTATATAACAACTAATGAAAACGCGCTAATATGCCGCGCGCTGCAACTTGTCACGGGCAAAGCATACGAAAGCGCAACTATTCGCGGCTGCAGCCAGGGGGACTGGCAAGAAATACTTTACCCGGCGGCGGAATACGACGGGGATCAAATAGAACACCTGGAGGCCGATTATTTTAACACTGGCACGGAATGGATTATACACGACGAAAACAGCGAACCGGAGGGTCCGGAGGACATAAGCGGATATTCAACGTATTGTTACGGCTGGAACGCTGATCAGATACGCGCCGAAATAGCGGACGCGGCCGGAGTAAAGCCGGAGGCCGTGACAATGTACGAATACGCGGGCTCTTATAGCATACCAAAATATAATAAAGTGGGGGCTTGAATTATGAAATATAGCTTTTCAGAAAACGGAATAAAGGCTATGTATAAAGATAGCCTAGTAGTGATTTTTTACGCCCTTAGCGGAGAAAATCCGAACTTCGAATTAAATGAGCTGGATATAAATATATCTATTGGGGATAAAGAGATATCGGTACCAATAAACGCCGATTCTTTTGAGATGCTTTTCAGCTGCTTAAAAGAAATAGAAAAAGAAATTATGGGGGATTTTTAACATGGATAACAATAAATTACTTGCTAGACGACTATTTCACCGCCTGGAGCGCGGTTATTATACCGGGGAATACATAGTATTGAACGATGGTTATTTTTTCGCCCGTATCTGGGCGGATACTGAAGAAGAAGCAATCCGGATATTTTTGGCCGGGGAATATGGAAACGGCGGTGCTGCATGATAATTATAATTGTTATCCTGGCCGTGTTCTGGCTACCTATATCAGTTATTTTTGAACTGACAAACAACTATAGATACAAGAAATAACCGGGGATCTTTTCCCCGGTTATTTTTTTGCGCTGCAGCGTGCATTTTTTAGCCAGTGCCCGGAGCGACTGGCCTATTTTGCCCCTTATTTGGGGCTTTTATTATGCCTAAAATCAGCAAATCCATTTTAAGGCCGTTTACAGGGCCATACAAGGCCGGGAATCGTCGGACAAGAAAACACACGGCGGGCCTCCGAAAAAGCCAGCAGAACGCAATCTGGAGCCCCGTTTTTCCGGCTTGTTATCCATTTTTAATTATTCCAATTTTTCCGGCTTTAATACCGGTAATTTACATTATTTTACAGGTATTTATTGCAAATTCTATTTTTAATGGAAATATTTTGGAAATTCTCCGGATCCGAATTTTTTTGAGCAAAAATTTCCGGCTTTTCCTGGGCCCCTGAAAGTCGCTAGAGTCGCTGGATTTTTTCAATTCTTTCGCCTGAAAGTCGCTGGAGTCGCTGAATTTTTATTATTTTTTTGCCTTTTTTATCGGGTTGCATAGTCGGAAGAATGGATAAAGCTCAATCCTCCGGAAGCGCCGCATACTTGGCCTCTATCTCAGCCACATTGCGCTGCTCTATCTCGCCGGTGTTAGGCGTCAGCACATATTCCTGCTTGTCTGAATATCCAAAATTGTTTTTGCCAAGGAATATTCCGGACACCGGGTTAATTTTCCCGTTTTGCATATAGTCTTCCCAAAGCGCCTCCAGAACATCATAGGCGCGGCATATAGTCGCTTGGTGTGTCTCGGCTCTGAATTGACCAGTTCTCCAACGGAAAAGCGTGGATTTATCTACACCCAGTGCATTACAGAAGCCTTTGACCGAGGGCTTTATATCATCGACCACGCAGAGATCGAAATACCAGTTAATTCGCTCCTTAACCTGCTTCAGGTCAGAAACCTCTATTGCCGGCATTCTCATAATGGTCAAGGCATGCTGCAGAAATTTGGAATTATCCCCAGGTTCCACATTTTCCTGCCCGAATTTTGCAAGGTCAGGACGGCTGCGGGTCTGCTTCACGGGCTTATTCTCTTCTATAGTCGCTAGCTCCACAGTCGGTACAGGATTTTTGGGAGGTCTGCCGCGTTTTTTCGGGGCTTGTTCATCTGCCATCTGCTTCACCTCCTCTATTATCAATGCGCTTATTGGTCATATCTGCACCGTTGTCTCGAGAGGCACTCTTGACCCTAGGGTCATTTTGTGTTAGTCTCCTCTCGAAGAATGGTGATTCGTTTAATAGCGAGGGGCCAAGCCGCCCGGAACTTCTTTGCGTTTCGCCATTCTTTTTATTTATTTTTAGTGAATTTGGCGAGTAGTCGCTCTGTTTTGGCTCTGGATAGTCTCTGAAGAATTCTATTTCCATCTGGTAATGTGCTCGGCTCAGATTTCTCTCCAAATCCCAGAAGGTACGCATAGTTTTATCATTCTTAGGAAATTTCCCGTTTATCATAAGGAAGGTATCCCAATAGATTTCTCTCATTGTTTTTATGTTCTGTGCTATAGTCGCATACTGCTCTTTTGAAAGTCTCACTTTGATCCCTTCCTTTCTACCGTTTTTTCTTCCGCTGGTAGAAGCTTGCTATCCCATGTGCCGCAAGGCTTTGAAATCTTCTACTACTTCTTCTACCACTTCAAAATCACAAACTCATATATGTGAGAATATGTTTTTTCTTACTATTAATATATATAGGTAGAAATAGTAGATAAGTAGAAATATAAAAATAAAAGCATTGGCACAGCAGGCTTTCTCGGCTTCTACCGCATTTCTACCTCTTTCGGAGAAGGTAGAATCTAATACTCAAAGCTACCAATACAGTTCCTATACTTCTTGACATTTTTACAATCGAAAATATAATAGGTTCAGGAGCTTTCGCAGACTCGTCTTAGGGCGTTGCATCAGGGCCAGTGGCATTGATGGACTGTGAAGCTCTTTCTTTTTAACCTTTTCGCTCTGGTTCGTTTAACTAAGATTATACGCACCAAATCAGCAGTCCTCGCCTTCCGGCAACACGATCTCAACGCAATACGGCACCTGGCCGTTGATCCCCTTCTTTTTCTTATATTTGTTCTTATACATCACAAGCCAGCCATTGGCAGCCCAGGCTTTCTTCACTGCATCAAAGGTAAAACCTTTTTCATTGAGCATTTTATTCAGCGCAGTATCTATAATGAAAACTTCCGAACCCTCAACGGTTCCCCAGCGCTCACCATAGTCGGTGCTGCTGAACTTGGCACTGTTCATGGCAATGGCATCAACAAGATAGTTGAAAGCACGAGTCGCCACATCTACCTCGCTCTCCATCTTCAGATACGGTACTATGTCCGCCACATCCAATGGATCTTCACTGGGATAAAAGCACTCGTTTGCCATCTTGTCACCCAGAAGCAGCAGTGCCGCACCCATCGCCTGCTTAGGTGTAGTCTTGCTTTCCTCCAAAAGTCGGCAAAGGATTTCGTTATACTCACTGGCCAAGTCTCTGCCCGTCACATACTCCACCAGTCGCTTTCCTGCGTGCCCATAGTTTTGGGAGATAAACTGCACCGTCTCATTACCGTTTTTAACGATGTCCCCTTCTGCTTCAACCTCTATAACACGGTTCTTTACGCCACCGCCAGAGTAATCGTTTGTACAACGCTCTTCGCCCGTAAACAGAAAAGCACATTTCCAGGAACGAGTGGGCAGGTTCTTATTATAGTGCATACGGCCACGCTCCACGCCCTCGGTAATTTGCATTATCAGCTGGTCATAGTTCATCTGCACATTTTTGATAGTCTGCAGCTCATCGCCGCCAAAAGGAAGATTCCGCAAAAAAGCTACGGTGCTCATCATGGCGGCATTGGTCATATTCATAGTACGGGTCAAGGCTCCGTTTGACGGATCTCCCCAAATGGACATGGCCACCATGAGGGCAACCGTCTTTCCTTTACCGGTGCTGCCCCAGAGATGAAAGACAAAAGGCAGGGCCTTCACACGCTCAATAAGGGGCGAAGCAAAGCTTGCCGCCATCATCAGGCGCAGGTAAATGTTTTCTCGAAGCTTTCTGGTATAGCCCAACCACTCGTCAAAGTCACCACTTTGGGCAATGGCGGCATATAGGGATTTATTATCTTCAGTGCCGTCAAAATGGATATCCTCGCTATAAGGGAGAAAGTCCTCCCCTACCCAGCCCACATGGGAAACGGACTTATAATGAGGGATTTTATCTTCATTATAGGTCTCCATGTCCGCCAGATACTGCACCAGTTTGGATGCATTATTGGAGTTCACACTGAGGCCCGAATTTGCAAGAGAAATTATTTTGGATTTATTGGCTATAGTCTCTTTATCGCAGATAATGGAGCCAGGCACGCCATTTTGCAGAAAGCTCAGCTTCACTTTCTGCACGCCCTCGGTGATATTCTTATAGATAGCCACTGGCACCACGGGAGTATTTGTTATATGCTCCGTATCCTTCTCCCC
>JAEIGA010019369.1_pt1 | contig 10376 bp, 6 predicted proteins | sample 9270691 | NCBI WGS metagenome assembly JAEIGA01 (sample SAMN17057246, study PRJNA624740) | gut metagenome | biome: biome; isolation source: fecal sample | host: Bos grunniens | place: China: Xizang | collected 2019
CGCTTGATATGCAAACCCACGGACGCGTTTTTGATATTCAGGTTGCGGACATAGGTCTCCCGTCCACCATCGATGGACAGAGCTTTGGCAACGCCGGAACCGTCCAAAATGCCGCCATGGATTCCGTAATTGCTGCCGGGAACGGAAATCTTGTTTGCGGGGTCTTTCGCGCCCAGACGCACCATTGCTTCCTGGCTGTCCCACTCTGCCGAGGCTTTCAGACACGCAAAGTTGGACAATTGCAGATCCACGCTCTTTTGGGGATGGGCCGGTGTCAAAATCGGCTTTTCCAGGAGATATTCCCCGTCCGGGAAGAAAATCGTACGGTTGGGGTTTTCATCAATCAGCGTTTGAAGCGCATCGGAAACATCCGTTTTTCCGTCTGCCTGCATATAGTCGGTTACAACGATATATTTTCTGTTTCTCAGATCCATGATCGTTTTTTACTACCTTTCCGTCTTGATAGAATCTTAAATGCTCAATCCTGCTTTTCTATGGGCTGGATCACCGTGACCGCACAGCCCATTCCTTCTTCCGAGTCAATGAGCAGCCGCCCGCTGTCCCCGTGGGTCAACCGCAAACGGTTTGCAATATTGGGCAGACCGATACTGGTTTGCGCCTGAGGATCGGCAAATGTCTTTTGAAGCCGAAGAATGGTCTGTTCATCCATGCCAACTCCGTCGTCACGAATGACCACAATCAGCCTGTTATTCGCGATTTTCGCAACGATATGAATGTTGCCCACCCCGCCTTTTGGCTTCAAGCCGTGGTGGATGGCATTCTCCAAAATAGGCTGCAAAACAAAGCGAACGGTTTGTATTTGCTGTGCTTCCGGTGAAATGTCATAGGATACAGAAAGCTGCTTGGAGTGAATGGCCATAACATTCATATAGAGCTTAGCGTGCTGCAATTCCTCGCTGAACGGAACCTGCATGGTGTTGATTTTCGTGGTATAGCGAAGCATATCCGCCAAGGCGCTCAAGGTCTGGGTGCCGGCTACGGTATCTCCGCTGGCCACCATGCTGTTAATGGCCTCAAAGGTGTTATACAGAAAATGGGGATTGATTTGCGAATGCAGCAGCTGCATCTGCATGTGCTGCTTTTCCAGTTCCAGGGAATACCGCTGGGTTTCGCTTTTCAGAATATCGTCCATCAGAGCAAGAATTCTTTGCTGCATTTGGTCAAAGGCCTCGTAAGTGCGATTGATTTCGGATACCGCACTGTACTTGGAGGTGAAATCCATAGGCTCTCCGATGGAAAAGTCGTCAATTGTATCGCCCAGGATCCGAAACTGTTTGGACAGGTACCCGGAAATGAAGATATTCGCAATAAAGACAGCCAAAAGCAGGAACGGCGAAAAATAAAGCATGCTGCGAACGGCCGCCAAAAGCTCATTCCGCAGCGCGGATGTGCTGTAATAGACCGTCAACACCAGGTCCACTGTGGAAATGGTCTCGGAAAATGTGGTACTGTCTGCACCCGGGGCCGGAAGTGTGCTGCCAATCATGGTCTTATCGTTGCTGGACAAAATCAGACCATCCGGCGTGTGCAAGTAGACTTGGTGCTGGTCGCCGGGGAAATAGTCGTAGGTTTGGCTGATATGCAGCTCATCGGCCTGCATCAGCAGATAGCCGATGGAGCGAAAATCCTTCAGATTGACGATTTTCATGGACATTTCCAGCATGTTCTGATTGCCGGACTTGAGGGGCCGCCACTGGGCTTTTCTGGTAGTGTCCTGGGCGAGGACGAAATCCTGATCCGTAAAATAATCCGTGGAATACAGCGGGTTTTCCTTGGTATCGTAGATGCGTAAATTGACCGGCATGGTGTAAAGATGCAGGTTTTCCTGAAAGACATCGGACGGGAAACTATCTTGCCCATGGCCCTCTGCCCGATCCGACAGGTCATCCTGGATCTGGGTATCGTAGGACAGGGTGAAGGTGGTGTGGTACAGATTGCTCAGTGCAGCACCGGTACTGTCCAGGGATTGCAAAAAGGAAACTTCCGCGGTTTGCAGCATAATTTGGCTGGAAACGTTCCGAAAGACCCAATAGGAAATAAAAGAAAACAGAAACGCGCTCAGAAAAACCATGCTGGAAAGGTAGATCCACAAATAATTTCGGGAAGAAACCTTTCTGCGGAAAAAGACCTTTTTCAGTGTGGCTTTGCTGTTGATTTGCCCCATAGCCTCCTGGATTTTCACAAGCGGGTTGGTCAAGAACCGGGAAAACAGAATGGACACGCCAAAAGCCGTTCCGATCATCACGAATCCCACCAGCAGACAGATCCGCCGCAAAGACTGCAAGGGCTGGGTCAGAATCGTTTCGTCCGGCACATTCAGAATCGTCAAGCCGTACTGTGACAGCTGAATTTTTCCAGATGCGTTAGCGGCACGCTTGAGCACCGTTTCCGGGTCTAATTGAGTCGAATTATAGAGCACCCGCTCAGAGCCCTGGCAAACAGCCGCAGAAACATGGGGTTCCAGGCAGGAGCCGAACAATTCCGGGGACACCACATAGCACAAGGTGGCTGCCAGCTGATTGTCCACCTTGACGGGGTGCACATACAGAATATACTGCCCATAGTAGGACAGATCCTCTGTCCAGTAAGAACTCGCACTTGGTGTATCCGCCAATTCCGGGAAGACAAAGGAAGCCTGGCCCAATTCACAGTGAAAATATTCCGAAAAAGACCGCTGTGTCACATTGGCAAGCAAGGTATTTTCCGAAGAAACCGTGCCAAACTCCGTGATCAGAAGCAACGATTCCACCTTATCGGACATGGAATATGCCTTGAAATACTCACGCTGGATCGTATCGGTGAGCTTCCGAAACAAGGTGATGCTTACTTCTCCATCCACGCGATAGTTGGACAGATTCTTTTTTAAGTACGCATCGCTTGCAGTTGTCTGGGCGGCGGTTTCCAACGTGGAGAGATCTTTTCCCAACGCGGTAACGGCTTGGGTAAGCTGCTTTTCTTTCAGGGTATCCACATGGCTCTTCAAAAAACCGGAGGCAGTAGAATAGAACGTAAGTCCAATAATCAAAATAGCGCACAGGGACAAGCCCACTGCAAAAGTGGTCAACAGTGCGTGGAACGGAACACCTGCACGAAACCAGGCAGCTATTTTTTTCATAGAACACCTCCGGCTGACAGATTACCGTCTGTGCAAATCCCGATAGTCTGTGGGAGTTACATGGAAACGGCGCTTGAAAAGCCTGCAAAAATGGGGATAGCTGGGGTAACCGATGGCTGTGCCAACCTGTGCAACCGTCATGGAATGATCCAGCAGCAATGCAGCGGCTTTGTCCAGGCGAATGCTTTGCAGGTAGCTGGTAATGGTTTGATCGGTTCGCTTGCTGAACAGAGAGCTCAGATAGGCCGGCGTGACGTAAAAGATTTCCGACAGGCTGGTCAGCGAAATATCTTCGGCATAGTGCTGCTGAATATATTCCTGTACCCGGTCGATCAGATCACCCTTGGCGGCACACAGGGCAGTAAAAGAATCTGCCAGATCGCAAAACGCGCCAACCACGCAATCCCGGAAACGGGTCAGATGGGTTTGCTTATGCAGGGTCATATAGATCACTTCAAAATCATCTGCATTCATTTTGGGCTGAACCATCCGCAGCAAACCAACCACGCCGGCATAAAGGTCTGCCATTTGGATGGTCAGAATATCGGGGTTCAGCATGGCCTGGTTGCAAGAGGAGAGGAAAGCATCCAGCATTGCCGTGAGCGGCTGCACTTGGTTTCGTTTGATAAGATCGTAGATTGTATCTGCCTTCGGCAGCCGGGGTTCAGGACTCTGCGGAGCATCTGCAAAAGATCCCACCCGCAGAATGCAATTGCAAGGCAGGTAAAACCAGAGGCTCCTGTTGATATGGGCCTCTTGAAATACGGTCTGAAGCTTTGAAAGTGGAACAGCCTCCGAAAGAATGCACTGGTATTCCACGCCCCCTGCGGTTACGGTTTGCAAAAATTCCAGGATGTGACCGCCAGGAGCCGGAAATACAAATACCGTCTGCTTCTGATATTGGATAAAAAACGGCTTCAAATCCAGTTGAAGTCCGATCCGATGCAGCTGCTGTGCGAGTTTCTCCGTTTCCCATAAGCCGTTGGGCCGAAGGGAGGCGATGGACAGAAGGCTATCCTGACGGATGCCGTAATTGTCCAGCATCAGCTGCAGCATCTGGGGATCGGTATGGTTACCCAGAAGATAATTCAGAAATATGTGGGAAAAGGCTACCTGCTGGGAGATTTGCAGATAGCGAGGGTCACGGGCGGTGTTGTTCCAGCTCTGATTGTCCTTGGCAATGACCTGGGCCAGGGAAAGGAACAGTTCCCGGAGTTTTTCTTCATTGACGGGTTTCAGCAGGTAATCAAATGCACCCATCCGCAGAGAAGAGCGAACATACTGATAGTTGTCATAAGCGGAAAGAACCACCGTCTTTACAGGGTAGCGCTCCTCTGTGATCTTTTGAATCAGCTCCAGGCCGGTAGCACCCGGCATTTCCATATCTGTCAGCAGCACATCCGGCTTTAGGAGAGGAATGGCCTGTATGGCATCCAGGCCGCTGGTGACAACACCGCACACTTGAAAACCCACAGACTCCCAATCGATATTGTGCTGCAGCTTGTCCAAAATGGCGCGGTCATCCTCCGCAATCAGCAGTTTATACATATTCCCAACACCTCCCGAAAAGATAACAACCCACCTTGATTTTAGCACACTTTAACAAATTCTAAAAGAAGAAAAAGATGCAAAGAAACATTTTTGACAAAAGAGAATAAAATCCGTCACAAATCCAAAAGATGGAGCCTATCGCAAACACCCCAATATATGCTAACCTATACATATAAAACAAGAAGAATTGGAGATGACATAATGAAACGCAAAGGGATATCGGTTGCAGCACCCGGGTTATTGGAAACATTCCGCCGTTTCAAGTTTAAGAAAAACTTCAAAAAATACTGGCCCTTTTATCTGATGCTGATGGTTCCCATCTCTTTTCTGGTGATTTTCCATTGGATACCAATGGGTGGCCTGGTAATTATGTTCAAGGACTACAAGATGCGGCTGGGCATTATGGGTTCTCCCTGGATGGATCCCTGGTATGATAATTTTGCATGGGCCTTTGAAAGTCCTGTATTCCGTCAGGCCGTCTGGAATACCATTTCCATTTCTTTGAAGCGTCTTGCGATTGGCTTCCCCTGTCCCATTATCTTGGCGCTCCTTCTTCATGAGCTACCTTTCCCCCGGCTGAAGAAAATCACCCAGACCACTTCCTATCTTCCCAATTTCCTGTCCTGGGTCATCCTGGGCGGCATTGTCCGTAATGTGCTTTCGCCCAGCACCGGCGCATTGAATGCCATCATCACCTTCTTTGGTGGCGAGCCCATTCACTTCCTGGCCCAGGTGGATATGTTCCAGGGCATTCTGGTCATTACCGGCATTTGGCAGAGTGTGGGTATGTCCTCCATTCTGTATCTGGCTGCACTGACAGCCGTTGACCAAAGCATGCAGGAGGCCGCCCGGATCGACGGTGCCAGCCGCTTCCAATCCATTCTCCACGTGACCATTCCCTGCATCATGCCCGTCATCGTGATCCAGATGATTCTCAGCATGTCCGGTATTCTGAGTGGAAACTTCGATCAGGTCTTTAACCTGTATAACGACGTGGTCGCAAGCAAGGGCGAGATCATCGAAACCTACACCTATAATGTGGGACTTGTGGATCTGAACTACTCCTATGCTGCCGCCATAAACTTCTTCCAGAACATGGTTGCTCTGATGGTGGTTTTGATTACCAATGCCATTGCAAAGCGTGTTGACGAAGACAACGCACTGTTTTAAACTCAAAAGAAGGAGGCACATGATATGCATGGCTTAAAAACCACCGGCGAAAAAATCTTCGACTGGATTAACGCCTTACTCATGATCTTTTTGATCGTAATTTTTGCCTATCCTATGTGGGATACCCTGATGCTGTCCCTGTCCAACCCTGTGGATGCAGGCAAGATGGGTTTCCGTTGGCTACCCAGCTGGCCACTGGATTTCAGCGCGTACAAGACTGTGTTTCAAAACTCCGTCGTTCTCACCGCCTACAAAAACTCTATTATCCGAACCGTGATGGGCACGATCACCCACACCTTCGTCACCTTCATCGCAGGCTATTCCCTATCCAAGTCCGGAATGCCCGGACGTAATGTGATTACATTTTTCTTCCTGATAACCATGTTCTTCTCCCCCGGTCTGATTCCTTCCTACCTGTGGATCAAACAGCTCAATCTGTTCAATACCTTTGCCATCTATTTCGTTACAGGCTTTGTTTCTATTGGTTCTATATTCGTGTGCCGGAACTTCATGCTGAACCATCCTGCCGCCATCCTGGAAGCTGCGGAAATTGACGGTGCCAACGCATTCCAGACCATGTTCCGTGTGGTTATCCCCATGTCCAAGCCCATTATTGCGGTTAACGCTCTGGGAAATGCCTTGATGCACTGGAATTCCTGGTACGATGCTTACCTGTATAATACAGACCCGGACCTCATCGTCCTGCCCCTGCTGCTGCGCCGCCTGCTGATTGACAACGAACAAACGCTGGATCTGGATGCAGCACTCCGGGACACTGCCCTGATGTCCACCCCCGAGTCTGTCAAAGCCGCCACCATTATCGTAACCATCGGTCCCATCCTTATGGTGTATCCCTGGCTACAAAAATATTTCGTTAAGGGCGTGTACCTGGGCGCCGTGAAAGGATAAATGCAGGAAATTCCTGTGTTTATAAACGCAAAAGAAAGGAATATGAAAATGAAAAAACTGTTTGCTCTGCTTCTTGTGATTGTTATGGCTTTTTCTCTGATTGCCTGTAAACAGAAGCCCGTCGTAGAGACAAGAGGATCCTTATACGATGAGAATGGCCGTATGCGGATCAAGTGGATCCTGTATAATCACCCCAATTCGCCTTACTCTGTTGATGTGGAATCTGAGATTTTGGATTATGTGGAGGAAAAATACAACATCGATATTATCGTTGAATCCGTGGACATTCATAACACCGAAAATTTGGGTCTGTATGTGGCAGCAGGTGGCGATGCCGATGTGATCACCGCTTCTTACACGGTTGGCCAATCATATTCCAAGCTGATCAGCGAAGGCATTCTCCGTGCCATCCCCGACGGTTGGCTGGAGGAATACATGCCCGATTGGATGAACAACTGTTACGCTGCAATGTCTCCCGAGGCCATCAAGGCACAAATCACTTATACCGACGGTCAGCAGTATGTGGTTCCTTTTGCCACTACCCAAAACGCATACTTGATGGCAGTCCGCCAGGACTGGCTGGATGCCATTGGCATGGATATCCCCACCACCCAGGAAGAACTGATCGAAATGCTGATTCGCTTCCACACCGATGATCCCGACGGAAATGGTGTGGCAGATACCTACGGTACCCATGAACGCTGCTTCAACATGTCTTATCTGAGTGTTCTGAACAACGGTTATGACGGCACCCTGATGGGCGAAGACGGTGTTTACAACACATTCTTGAACGGCGACAGCAAAGAGTGGCTGAAGATGAAGCAGATGCTGGTGGCAAAGGGCGGCATTGACCCCGAGTCCATCACCGACAACGAAGACATCTGGAAGGACAAGATGGTCAACGGCAAGATCGGTGTCTTTGTTCACGACTCTGACTATTTCCTGGATTGGTGGACTTCCAGCATGAAGAACCGCTTTAAGGTAGCCAATCCCGAAACTGAGTTGGTCATCATTCCTCCTCTGGCTGACGAAAACGGCAGAACTATGGTTCTGGGACTTCCCCAATCCTGCACTGGCTCCGGTTCCCTGGCTTTTGGTGCAAATTGCCCCGATGAGGTCATGCAGATGGTTATGCGCATCAAGAACGATCTGGCCTCCGACTATGAATTCTACATGCGCTGCAAGTACGGTGTAGAGGGCGTGAACTACATCATCGACGAAAACGGCACCATTGTTACGCTGGAGGGCACAAACGAGGACCCCATGATCGGTTCTGCACTGGCACACGTTCCCACTCCCAAGTCCTGGTCCACCGGTTCCTTGTCCGATTGGGATAAATACATTACCGAAACCTACAACGACGCAACGAAGTATCCCCGTCTGCAGGACGAATTGTCTTTCTCTTCCTGGAAGGAGAACAAAATCGAAAAGCGCCGCAGTGCTGACTACGGTTCTGTGATCAACGAGATGAGCGGCAAGGTTTACGATCCCACCTTCGACTTTGATGCAGCATGGCCTGCATTTGTTGAAAAGCTGAATAACCGCGGCTTAGGAAAAGTTGTTGACGAGTGGAATGAACTCCTGGGTTTCACCAATTCTAACGGCTAATTAAATTGCATCGGCCGCAGCATCTAAAAAATGCTGCGGCCCTTTTCCATAAGGTTATCACCCGGCAATTGCAGGTTTCCGAAAATTCGGAAGCACGCACCGCCATCAGGAGGTTACGAGTATCATGAACGGTATCTTTTCTTGGGATTCGCCACTGATGAAACTGCTGTCCAGGCTTGGTGACTGGATTGCGCTGAATGTTTTGTTCGTCATCAGCTGTATTCCTGTAATTACCATCGGCGCAGCCTGCACCGCGCTTTATGACAGCATCGGGCGCATTCAGCAAAACGAAGGCTTTGATTGGAAAAGCTACTGGAAAGCTTTTCGCAGGGACTTCAAAAAATCCACCGTTTTGTGGCTGTTGCAGGCCTTGATCAGCGCACTGGTGGGCTATGCGTTGGTATTCTACATAAAAAGTGATGCTTCCATCGGTGGTGTAGGAAGAATCGTGTGCATCATCGTGGGGATCATCTGGTTGCTTGCCAGCGCGTGGATTTTTCCCATCCACGCGAAGTATGACAATACCCCCAGACAAACCGTTAAAAATGCGCTGCTGTGCGGCATCATGTTCCTGCCGCAATCCGTCATCGCCGCTTTCTTCAACGCTGTTCCCTTTGCCGTAGGTCTTTTCTTCCCCAAGATATTCGGCATGATGGGTGTCGTGTGGTTTATGCTGTGGTTTTCTATTTCCGGCACGGTGATCCATCGGTATTTCCAAAAGCCCTTTGCAAAGCTGCAGGCCGCCCAGCAACCCCCTAACCAGAACCCATAATGGGATAAAAAAGAAACCCTTGGAGGAAGCACTAAAATGGGAAGACTATGGAATTCATTTATGCGCTGGTACTTAAAGGCCACAGGCGCCCCCAGCCTTGAGCAAGAGCTGAATCAAACACTGATCACCGGGAACTCTGTGGTTCCTGAAATCATGACTGCCTCCCGGCAAATGGCAGCCGAAGGTATCGTCCTGCTGAAAAACAAAAACAACACCCTCCCCATCCGAAGCACCGACACGGTTGCCGTATTTGGACGGTGTGCGGAAGATTATTTCTGTGTTGGATATGGCAGCGGCGGTGATGTGATCGCACCGTATAAAAAGAACTTGATAGACGGTTTACAGGAACACGGTGTGCAGCTACACGAACCGCTGCTGCAAGCATATGCAGCATGGCGTAAAAACCCACGTAACACACCGGATGAAGGATATTGGGGTCATTGGCCCATGCATTTTCCCGAAAGGATACTTTCTGATTCGGAAGTCTTTGACGCTGCCAAGTGCAGTATGGCAATTGTGGTAATCGGCCGGGCTGCCGGTGAGGACCGGGAAAATCTATTAAAAAAGGGCAGCTACTTTCTGACAAATCAAGAAAAGCGGTTGCTTAGGCAGGTCGCTCGCCATTTCTCCCGGGTAGCGGTAGTGATCAACAGCGGCAATATCATCGATATGAGTTGGACCCAGGAATTCGGTGACCGCATCGGCGCAATCGTATATGCCTGGCAAGGCGGTATGGAAAGCGGCACCGCATTGGCGGATGTACTAACGGGAGCTGTAACTCCTTGTGGTGCACTGACTGCCACTATTGCAAAACAGTATTCTGACTATCCCAGCAGCAAGTTTTTCGGAGGTAAACGATACAACAACTATGTGGAAGATATCTATGTAGGCTATCGCTACTTCGAAACCTTTGCTGCAGATAAGGTGCTGTTTCCGTTTGGATACGGCTTATCATACACAGATTTCTCCCTTGAGACCACCGCTGTGCAAAACGGGAATGCCGTTTCTTTGTCTGTCCGGGTACGTAATGTCGGATCTGTTGCGGGACGAAAAATCATACAGTGTTACCTCTGCCCTCCTTGTGGCAAACTAGGCGCACCCAGCAAAGTCCTGGCTGCTTTTCACAAGACAGATGTATTGCAACCGGGGCAAAGTCAAACCATCCTTTTGACCGTTAAGATAACCGACTTTGCTTCCTACGATGACACGGGGATCACAGGCAACCGTTTC
>JAEIGA010019370.1_pt1 | contig 10375 bp, 8 predicted proteins | sample 9270691 | NCBI WGS metagenome assembly JAEIGA01 (sample SAMN17057246, study PRJNA624740) | gut metagenome | biome: biome; isolation source: fecal sample | host: Bos grunniens | place: China: Xizang | collected 2019
AAAGATCGACACTATCAACGTTGAGAGAAGACCTTACCAGTTCCTTTACAAGGACGAGGACGGATTCAACTTCATGCATGAGGAGACTTACGAGCAGATTCACCTCGACGCTGCTCTTGTTGACAACGCTGACCTTATGAAGGAGGGACAGCACGTTGAGATGATGTTCCTCGCTGACGAGGAGCGTTGCCTCACTTGCGAGCTTCCTACATATGTAGAGCTTGAGGTTACTTACACTGAGCCTGCTGTCAAGGGTGACACTGCATCTACAAACGCTCAGAAGGAGGTTACTCTCGAAACTGGCGCTATCATCATGGCACCTCTTTTCATCAATATCGGTGAGAGAATCCGCGTGAACACTACTGACCGTTCATACGGCGAGCGAGTAAAGTAATCTAGACAAACAGTTCTCGAAGAACTTTTAAAGAATTTATTGTGAGGGTGGACTCCGTGTGGTACTCGATGTACCGGAGGACATCCTCACATATTTTATTTCTGATGGGGCCGGACAGCGGAACAAGCATGGACTCGGCAAAAGAACTTGTCATAAGGCGGGAGACTGCCCCGTAATTTTCGCCGACAAAGGGCATCAGACCTGAACACTCCGGGCTGAAACCTAATGCGATGGAAAGTTCGAGAAGGAACCGGATGTGGAAATTGCTGAAATCAGACTCCATTGCGGACAACAGAATAATCTGTCTCCTGCACCATTCAAAGAGGCCTTCTTCAGCCGCGCCTTCCTTGACCGTGCGGTAGATGACCTCACTGAGGAACATCGTCATGGTGTTCTTGTAGATGTTATTACGGATACCCAGAAGCGGATGCCGCGAGGTCAGGTTCCTTGCCGTAAAAAGGGTTGATTTGGTCGATTCTGTAATGTCTGCCTCAAGAATATTAAGAGGCAGCAGAAGAGCCATGACATTTCTTCCTGCGCTGCGTACAAGAAAACTGCGTCGTCCATAATCCCTGCAGAGGGTGTGGATGACGACAGAATTTTCTCCGAATCTGGTCGTGTGGAGGATTATGAGCTCGGTGCTGGCTGTCATTTGTTCTTAGAGAGCCACTGGGCCATCGCGCGCAGAGCCTTGCCTCGGTGAGAGATTTCGTTCTTCTGTTCCTCGGTAATGTCCGCAAGAGTCATTCCCGGAAACTCATCTGCAATAAATATAGGATCGTAGCCGAATCCTCCGTTTCCAGACTTCTCGCGGGCAATGACACCCTCCAGAGTACCTTCGAAGAAATGAGGTTTGCCGTCGATTGTCAAAGTCACTACACTTTTGAAACGTGCCCTTCGCGAGAACGGCTTCATTCTAAGGCCAAGGGCAGCTGCCATAGAAGCTTCGCCTTCAAGTCTTGCCAGTTCATACAGGACTTTATCCATATTCTTGTTGAAATCCTTATCATCTCCAGCATATCGGGCAGTATAGACTCCCGGGGCTCCTCCAAGAGAATCCACCTCGAGCCCGGTGTCATCTGCAAAACAATCGCAGCCACATCTGTCGTAGACATACATTGCCTTCTGAAGAGAGTTGGCTGTAAGCGTATTGCCTGTCTCAGGCACATCTTCATATATTCCCACGTCCGTAAGAGAAGCCAGTTCAAACCCCTCACCCAAGATCTCAGCTGCCTCACGGAGCTTTCCTTTATTTCCTGTTGCAAATACGATTTTCATATTTTTAAATTTATTGTCCGCAAAGGTATAAAATTTTCTAATTTTGCATTTCGTCAATCTGACGAATGAAACAAAGCAACATACAGCAATGAAGAAATTTATATCCATCATAGCGGCGGCAGCTGTTGCAATAATCGCGGCAGAATCGCTTTCAGCACAATCGAAGACATTCAAACTCGGACAGTGGGCTGAAATCCACAACAGCATAATCAAGGAACTCAACAAATCCTATGTGGATTCTCTGCCTGTCGACAGGATAATGAGGGCCGGCATTGATGCCATGCTCGAGGAATTGGACCCGTACACCATCTATGTCCCTGAAGAGGAAAATGAGGACTTCCAGATGATGATCTCAAACACATATGGCGGCATCGGAGCAATCATCAAGAAGACAAAGGGTGCCAATGTGATAATCAATGAGCCTTATTTCGGTTCCCCTGCCCACAAGGCAGGACTGGGTTGCGGCGACGAGATCATCACCATCGACGGCCAGCCAACCACAGACTTTACTGCAGCTGAAAGCAGCAGCAGGATGAAAGGAAAGCCAGGGACCACCGTTGTGTTCAAAGTGAAGAAAGCCCGCACCAATGACACCTTGGATGTGGCGATAGTACGTGAAAGGATTCATCTTCCAGACGTTGAGTATGCGGGAATGCTGGATGACACCACCGGATACATTCTTCAGGGAGGATTCACAGAAAAGGTCTCTTCCGAAGTAAGAAAGAAGGTGCTGGAAATGAAGGATAAGGGAATGAAGAGACTTGTCCTAGACCTCAGAGGGAATGGTGGAGGACTTATGGGAGAGGCTATAAATATTGTTTCGCTTTTCGTGCCGAAGGGTACTCTGGTCGTGACTGCCAAAGGAAACACACCTGAGTCAGTACGTGAATACAAGACCACTTCTGACCCTATCGACACACAGTTGCCTATCATCGTGATGATCGACTCCGGCTCGGCATCCTCATCGGAAATCGTGGCAGGCGCGCTGCAGGATCTCGACAGAGCCACAATCATGGGAACAAGAAGCTACGGAAAGGGACTCGTCCAGTCCATAAGGCCGCTCCCATATAACAGCCAGATGAAGATTACGACTGCGAAATACTACACTCCGAGCGGAAGATGCGTCCAGGCGATAGATTACAGCAACCGCAACGAGGACGGAAGCGTAGGGCATACTCCGGACTCACTCACCAAAGAGTTCAAGACGGCTTCCGGCAGGATTGTACGTGATGGCGGAGGCATAACTCCTGATGTCATCGTCAAGGCCAAGGCATACAGCCGACTGGTATATTCACTTGTGCTCGGCGGAGTGATCGACGACTACGTAATCAATTACGCATGTAAGAATGCATCCATCCCAGCTGTTGAGGAATTCCATTTCTCCGACAAGGATTTCGAGGACTTCATCACATTTGCAAAGACCAAGGACTTCGACTACAGAAGCGGAGCCAAGACCTATTATGACAAGATGAAGAAGGAACTGGAGGAGGAAGGATTAGCTCAATCCATGGCCTCGGAACTCAGTGCATTGGAGAAGGCTCTTGAGATGGACAAAGAAAAATTCCTCCGCCTCAAGAAAGACGAAATCATCCCGTTCATCGAAGAGGAACTGGCAGTGCGCTACTGGTTCCAGGAAGCAGGAATCAAAGTCAGACTCAGATACGACGAACAATTAAAAAAGTGCCTTGAATAAAGGCACTTTTTTGACTTGCGACTCTTTTCCGCACACTTCACTTTATATTACTCTTCGGTATCTTCTGCTGTTTCTTTTTTCTCCGGCTCCGCCTTCAAATCCTTCTCAATGCCATTAACTCCTTCCTTGAAGCTCTTGACACCTTTTCCAAGGCCTTTCATGAGTTCAGGTATTTTCTTTCCTCCAAAGAAAAGAAGTACGATCAGAGAGATGATAATAATTTCGGTAACTCCGATATTACCTAAAAACAAAAACGTATTCATATAATTACTTTTACTACATTACAAATTTGAGAAATTATCTGCTCATAACCAAATAGCCTCAGCGGATGGAATTCTGACTGAACTCGCAACCGCAGTATAGTTGATTGTAGAAAGCATATTCCTTTATTATTTGAAGACGTCTTTCCTGGAGGCCTCCCTTTCGCCAGTTCCTGTCCCACCAGACAACTTCGGGAACATCATGGCCGGCTGAGACCTCTTTGCAGGCCCACTCTCCGGCTTCATTTATCTGATCCAGTGACTTCCATCTGGATGAAGCAAGGGTGGTGGTGATTACCTTAAATCCATTAGCCTGTGCATATTCCGCCGTCCTGAGAAGTCTGAGTTTGAAACATCTGAGGCAGCGTCCTCCCCTTTCCGGTTCATCCTCCAGACCTTTGACTGCTTCAAGCCAGTTTTCATGGTCGTAATCGGCGTCAACAATATCCAAGCCCAGAGCCTGCGCATATCTGGTGCATTCGTCCTTCCTTATTTCATATTCCTCTCTGGGGAATATGTTCGGATTGCAACAAGAGATTGTGGGACGTATCCCATTGTTCATCAGGCATTCTATTATGGCAGATGAGCAGGGGGCACAACAAGTCTGGAGGAGAACATGAGTCTCCTCCATAGGCACTTGAAGTATGTCCTTCTGTTTAGAGTGATGCAAGGTTCTTAGGATTCACTATGTTCTTGCCTTCAGTCGTATATGCATATGCCATATGCTCCTTGTAAGTTTCCTCAACCCTTCCTCGCACGACCTTCATCGAGCTGTTAAGGAAGTGGTTCTGCTCTGTCCAAGGCTCCGGAAGCACGCAGACTGCGGCAGGAAGCCACCTTTCAGGGAACATACCGTTCATTCTTCCACCAGGGCGATACATATCCACCTCTTCCTGAAGTTTCTCGAGCATCTTGACCTTTGCCTCCTCCGTCATAGGGTCGAGACCAAGCTCTTTCGCATATGACTTGAGAGCTTCCTTGTTTGGAGTAATCAGCGCAATTGTATATGGATCCTGACTATTGTGAAGCAGAGCACCGTCGATATATTTGGAACTTTCGACCAGATTCTCCTCAATGCCCTCCGGTGAATATTTCTCTCCATCCGCAGCAATGAGAAGGGACTTGAAGCGTCCTACAACGTAGAGCATCTCCTCGTCACGCATATATCCCATGTCACCGGTATGGAGCCATCCGTCAATGATGGTGTCGGCTGTGGACTTAGGGTTCTTCCAATATCCGGCCATCACGTTCTCGCCCTTGATGCAGATCTCTCCCTTCACTCCGAAAGGCTGCTCCACGCCATCAGCGTCGAGAATCTTTATTTCCATAGGCTGGACCACCTTTCCGGAAGATCCGAAGATGTGCTTCTGCTCGGAGTTGGCGGAAATGATAGGGGTAGCCTCTGAGAGGCCATATCCCTGATACATCGGAATTCCGATTGCGCAGTAGTATCTCTGAAGATCGATGTCAAGGAGAGCACCTCCGCCGACGAAGAACCTCATCTGGCCGCCGAGGCCCTGACGTACCTTCTTGAAGATGATCTTGTCGAAAAGAAGCATCAGCGGCTTACGGAAGACGTCGACAAACTCGGTTCCTCTGTTATATCCTTCCTTATGGTAGGCTATCGCGTTCTTCAAAGCGAAGTTGTAGAGACGCTCTACTGTCTTTCCGCTCTTCTTGATGGTTGTTTCGATGTTCTTCTTGAAATTCTTAGCCAGAGTCGGCACTGAAAGCATCACGTTAGGCTTGAATGTCTGGATGCTTGACGGAATGTTCCTGAGAGCTTCCCTTCCCGATTTTCCGGAAGGCACTGTTCCTATAGAAGCGCCATAAGACATCATGGTGTAGAATCCCGCAACATGAGCGAAGCAGTGGTCAAGCGGAAGTATGATGAGCATCTTGTCATCAGGCTCGACACCGATGACAGAGTGAGCCTGCTCTACATTGGCGGTGTAGTTTCTGTGGGTCAGAAGAATACCTTTCGGATCCGCTGTGGTTCCCGATGTGTAGCTGATGTTGGCATAGTCATCGGGGCCGATGGACCTATATCTCTGAATGAACAGGTCCTCATTCTCTGCCAGGAATTCGTCTCCCATGCTGATGACCTGACCGATATGGATTTCGTTCTCCTTCATGTCATCCACCTGATCAAAAAGAATCACCTTCTCCACCATAGGACACTCTGGAAGGATCTTTCTGATCTTTGGAAGCTGGAACTTGGAGGTGATGACATATTTCGAATCTGAATGCTTTACCCTGAACACAAGGTCATTGGTTTCCTCGAGCTTGATCGAAAGCGGAACATTCACGGCACCTGCATAAAGCACACCAAGTTCACCGATCACCCACATATCCCTACCTTCGCTGAGGTATGACACCTTCTCACCCTTCTGCACACCGAGAGCCATAAGACCGGCTGCAATACGCTTTGCCATTGCAAGCGTCTGGGCATAGGTGGTCGGTTCCCACTCGTTGGTATCAAGATTCTTTTCCCAAAGGAAAGGCCTCTGAGAGAACATCTCGACATACTTCTCAACAAAGTCGATAATTGTAAGTCTTTCTGCCATAATTATTCATTTTTGAAAAGACCGAAGAGTTCTGCATCGATCTTATTTGTAATCTCCTGGAAATCCTCGGGACGGTTCTCGAACTTGAGACGATCCACATCAAGGATGAGGAGATTGTGCTTATAGTCTTTGATCCAGTTTTCGTAACGCTCGTTCAGACCTGTGATGTAGTCGATACGGATACTCTTCTCATACTCACGGCCGCGCTTCTGAATCTGGCTTACAAGGTTAGGAATTGAACTCCTGAGGTAGATGAGCAGGTCAGGCGGGTTTACAAGCGACATCATCAGATCGAAGAGATCCGAATAGTTTTCAAAGTCCCTTGTGCTCATCAGGCCCATGCCATGGAGGTTCGGCGCGAAGATACGCGCATCCTCATAGATCGTGCGATCCTGAATGATGACCTCATCAAGCTTTGAGATGTCAACTACATCCTTGAAACGTTTGTTAAGGAAATATACCTGAAGATTGAATGACCATCTCTCCATATCCTCATAGAAATCAGCGAGATACGGATTATAGTCTACCGATTCGAACTTTGGAGTCCATCCATAATGGGCAGCAAGCATCTTGGTCAATGTAGTCTTGCCGCTGCCGATGTTACCTGCAATTGCAACGTGCATATGTAGTCTTTGTTTAGTTATCAATTCTTGAGAAACTTCAACAATTTCCCGAGTCAATCTACAAATTTAATAACTCTTTTTGTATTTTTGTATGTTTAACGGAATTTTTGAACAATGAATATAGAACATTTCATCTTTAATCCTTTCCAGGAGCACTGCTGCGTCGTTTCTGATGAAACAGGATTCTGCGCATTCGTGGATCCGGGATGTTACAACCAGGAGGAACTCTCTCAAATCACGGACTATGTGACCGGACGCGGTCTCACTCCTGTCTGCATAATGCTCACTCATGCCCATTTCGACCACATCTACGGAATGGCAGCGCTTGCAAAGGAATACGGGATACCAGTATATGCGCATCGCGAAGAAATGTTCACAATAACCGCGACCAACCCTCAGGTGTGCGCAGCATATGGACTTGAACTCCCTGACACATTCCCGATGCTGAAGAATTTCTCGGATGCACATCTGCCGAGCCGATTCGAATGGGCCGGAGAAGGAGAGGTCATCGAGGTAGGAAAACTCAGGTTCGAGGTGTTTGAAACCCCCGGGCATTCCCGCGGAGGCCTATGCTTCTACGAGCGCACGGAAGGCGTTCTGTTCAGCGGCGACACATTGTTTGCCGGTGCTATCGGACGTACCGACCACCCGGGTGGCGACTACGACAGCCTGATGAAGAGCATCTTTGAGAAACTGATGGTGCTTGACGGTCAGGTTGCAGTCATTCCGGGGCATGGACCCGAGACCGACATCGCGACGGAGCGCAACACCAATCCTTTCCTGATGCCGTTCAACGAGCCTTTTGAAGATGAAGAATAAGGAGTACATAGACATTATCGGTGCGAAGGCACATAACCTCAAGAACGCCAGCTTGTCGATACCGCGGAATCAGTTCGTGGTCGTGACCGGTCTTAGCGGCAGTGGTAAGTCTTCTCTGGCATTCGACACAATATATGCGGAAGGCCAGAGGCGATATATGGACACGCTCTCCACCTACGCAAAGCATTTCATGGGCATCCTTGAAAAGCCTGACGTGGAGTCGATCACCGGGCTCAGCCCGATCATCGCAATCGAGCAGAAGACCACAGGCAACAATCCACGTTCGACAGTCGGAACCATCACGGAAATCTATGACTTCCTGCGCCTGCTCTATGCCCGTGCCTCCGTTGCATATTCTCCTCAGACGGGCAAAGAGATGGTACGCTACTCGGATGAGCAGATCGTCAGTCTGATCATGGAGAACTATGCCGGACGCAAGTGCTATCTGATGGCCCCGATAGTGCGTGGTCGTAAAGGACATTACAAAGAACTGCTGGAACAGATGCGCAAGAGAGGCTACACTCAGATGCGCATAGACGGGCAGCTCTGCGAACTCAACGAAATCGATGCCCTGGACCGCTACAAAGCCCATTTCATTGAACTCATCGTGGACCGCCTCAAGCCTTCTCTTAAAGACGAGAAGCGCATCAAGGATTCTGTCATGTCCGCCCTGAATCTGGGTAAAGGATCAGTGGCGATAATGGACATGGAAACCGAGGAAGTACACCACTATTCCAAGCATCTGGTCTGTCCCGACACAGGAATCTCTCTCGCCGAACCGGCTCCACATTCATTCTCATTCAACTCCCCTCAGGGATACTGCCCTCACTGCAAGGGACTCGGAATGATTGTAAATGTCGATGTGGACACCATCATACCAGACAGAAGCATATCCATTGCAGACGGAGGTATTGTGCCGCTTGGGAAAATCCGCGAGACCAGGAAGTTCGACATCATACGCTCAATCGCAAGAAAATATGGCATATCTCTCTATGATCCGATAGAGGAACTGCCTGACGAGGTTGTCTCGCTGATCATATTCGGCTCAGACGAGCTTTTCAGAGTCGGAGAAGGCACCTCATCGGAAATGGTGTCCTTCCCGGGAATCGTAGGCGACATCAACGAGAAGATCGTCTGCCCTGTCTGCGGAGGAACACGTCTGAACAAGGAAACGACATATTTCAAGATAGACGGAAAAACCATTTCCGAAGTCGCGGCGATGGAAATCACCCAGCTCAGCGAGTGGCTGCTCTCCCTTGATGGAGTCTTTGCAAAAAGGGAAAGCCTGATTGCACGTGACATATTGAAGGAACTCAAGGACAGGGTCGGCTTCCTGCTGGACGTCGGCTTGGATTATCTGTCGCTGGATAGGGCTACCGCATCGCTCTCCGGCGGAGAGAGCCAGAGAATCAGACTGGCGACCCAGATCGGATCGAAGCTGGTCAATGTACTCTACATTCTTGACGAGCCTTCGATCGGCCTGCATCAGAGAGATAATCGAAAACTGATAGCATCACTTAAGAAACTTCGTGACGAAGGTAACTCCGTGATGGTTGTGGAACACGATGCGGAGACAATGATGGCAGCTGACTGGCTAGTGGATGTAGGTCCCGGAGCAGGAAATGATGGCGGACACATCTGCCTCAGCGCCCCGCTGGAGGTGTTGCTTGGCAGATCCTTCGCTGACGGGTCGCAATGTCATGCTGAACAAAGTGAAGCATCTGCGGATAAGATGATTGTCGGCACGTCCGCGACGCTGGACTATCTTCTTGGTCACAAAGCCATCGAGGTTCCGACCAGGCGCCGCATAGGCAACGGCCTGACCCTTGGCATCCGAGGGGCACGAGGCAACAACCTCAAGAGTGTTGACGTGGACTTCCCTCTCGGAATGCTTATCGGCATCTCAGGAGTCAGCGGCAGCGGTAAATCATCACTTATCAACGAAACGTTGATGCCGGTGCTGAAGAACAGATTCTATAATGCCAAACTTCAGCCGCTTGCGTATGACGAAATCGTCGGAATAGAAAACATAGACAAGCTCATAGAGATAGACCAAAGTCCGATCGGACGCACACCACGAAGCAATCCTGCCACATTCACAGGGGTTTTCAACGACATAAGAAACCTTTTTGAGGCCACACCTGACGCCAAGATCCGAGGGTACAAGGCCGGACGATTCTCCTTCAATGTCCCGGGCGGACGCTGCGAGGAATGCAAGGGAGCCGGAATCAAGGTCATCGAAATGAACTTCCTGCCGTCCGTAAATGTGGTCTGCAACGAATGCCGCGGCCGGCGCTACAAGAGCGACACGCTCGCTGTCAAATATAAGGGCAAGAATATCAACGACGTGCTCGAGATGCCCATCAGCGAAGCCTATGAGTTCTTCGAGACAATACCTTCGATAGCTCAAAAGCTGAAGGCGCTCGTTGATGTGGGACTTGGATATGTGCGACTGGGACAGTCTGCCGTGACGCTTTCCGGAGGCGAAAGCCAGAGAATGAAGCTTGCGGCGGAACTTGCAAAGAAGGGCACCGGCAACACTCTGTATATTCTCGACGAACCGACCACCGGCCTGCATTTTGATGACATCAAGGTGCTTCTGGGGGTGATGCAGCAGCTTGTGGATCAGGGTAACACCGTGATTGTGATAGAACATAATCTTGACGTGCTCAAGAGCGTGGACTATATATTCGACATGGGACCGGAAGGTGGAAAGATGGGCGGACAAATCGTCGCAGAAG
>JAEIGA010019371.1_pt1 | contig 10375 bp, 8 predicted proteins | sample 9270691 | NCBI WGS metagenome assembly JAEIGA01 (sample SAMN17057246, study PRJNA624740) | gut metagenome | biome: biome; isolation source: fecal sample | host: Bos grunniens | place: China: Xizang | collected 2019
CGCCAGCATTGGCCCCTATAATAGCGTGTGGATTGAGGGTATCACCATATTCTTTATGCTACTGAGTAGCATCCACCTGGGAATCACATACGCAACTTTTATGGGGCGACGCAACAACATTTTCCGCACCGAGGGCAGCAAATTTTTCCTTGCCACCACCCTTCTTATGTGCTTGATGTTGAGCTTTAGCCTTTGGCATAACGGCAACTACGCCTCACTAGGAGAGTCGCTGCGCCACGGCATCTTCCAGGGCGTTTCGAAAGTCACCACCACGGGATTTGCCACAGCCGACACGAACATTTGGCCGGCACTGTGTATCTGCATTCTGGTCTATATGTCCGTACAGGGCGGTATGGCGGGCTCAACGGCCGGTGGTCTGAAGAGTGACCGTATTCTTATGGCAGGCAAGGTCATCAAAGCGCAACTACGCCAACAGCAACACCCGGGCGCCATCATCCACATCAAGAACGATGGTATCGTGCAGAGTCCCAGCGTTGTAAACTTTGCCATTCTCTACATTGTCATCTATGCCTTCATCATACTTCTGGGCACCATATTCAACGCTGCTTGCGGCCTCGACACACTCACGAGTTTCACCGCGTCGGTAGCCTCTATGGGTAACATCGGTCCCGGATTTGGCGAGGTGGGCTCTCTGTGTAACTTTTCGGAGATGCCCGTTATGGTTAAGCTTTTCAGCACGCTACAGATGCTTCTGGGGCGTCTTGAGATATTCGGATTACTTCACTTCTTTACAATGAAATGGTGGATTTAAGGAGAACTATCATACTGCTTGCAGTTATGCTCTTTGCGCTGGAGGGTTCGGCGCAGAGCACCTTGGGCACATTTGCCGAGCGACAAACCAAACAACTCGAACGCCGCAAAGAGCTTGTTTCCAAACAGATAACGGCGGCCAAAGCGGCCTATGAGGCAAAACCTTGCGACTCACTTGGCAAGGTTGTCTATGAGTTGCTCAAACAGAGTGAGGCCATCGACAATGCCTTGACGACCATTGCAGCCCAAGAGCAGGAACGCATCCAAAAGGAGCAGCAGGAGGCAAGCAAAGCGGAGGCGGAGAAGCAGCAAACGCCCCCTCCTGCAGTGGATTCCGTAGCTGTGAAGAGCGTGGAGAAGATTACCCCCGCAGCAGAACAAACTGCAAGCGTAGAGGCTGAGAGTGAGGCCATTACCCCTGCCGCTTCTGAGGATTCTCAGCAGCCCACCCCTCTTAATCGTTTCTCTGCCGCATTGAGCGCAAACGCACTCACCGAGGGCGAGATTAGCCTTCTGATTGAGCATTACAAAGAGGCCTACAAAAAGGCTTCCGATGCCCTGTTGGCCTACAATGCAGCCACAAACCTTGCCGCAGCAACAGCGAGCTACAATAGCTACTACGAGGCCGTAGGCACTATGGATTCGCTTGCGAGAGAGGTGGCAACTCGCAGCGAGGCACTCTTCAAGGAGAAGTTAGAAACCTACATCTCCATTGCCGAGTCGGTTGGCGCAAACCACATTAGGGAGAAGTATAAAAACATAATTCAGAGCGTGGATAGCAAACACGTAGGACAGATGAAAAATAGATGTAGCAACATCGATATAGCAATGTACCCCTACCGTTTGCGTAGCACCATTGAGCTCGAAATCGAGGTGGCCGAGTTGCTCGGTTGCGATAGCGCCGCCCCCCTGAAGGAGACACTCGCCAACTACAACACCTCCTACACACTCTTTGCAAGGCTCAAAACCCCCAACTATGCCAAGGCATCGTATAAGGCTCTGGTGTTTGACAAAAAGAGGGTCTATGTGCCCATCAATTCACTGCCCAAGATGGAGGTTCCCGCCGAGGGTGAGGTTTACTCCATAGAGGTTGCGGGATACACCAATCTTCCCAACTCGACCAGCGTATTCCACAACGCCACTCCCCTCTACCGCGAGACACGCAGCGATAGTCGCACCTATATTTATGTAGGTCTCTACCCCACCTCAAAGAGCACCACGGACGACATTGCCCGTATGCGTAAGGCAGGTTTCAAGAATCCCAAGGTTGTGGCTTGGCGCAATGGTGTTCGCATCGACGACTTTGTACAAAAGGGCAGCAATGCCAATACGGTAGTTTACTATCGCATTGAAATTAACGGTGTTGACGCGGCCCTTAGCCGCGAGGCACTTCAGGCCATCCGACAGACTGCCCCCAGCAAGGAGATATCGAAATTCAACGCTGCAGACGGCACACTTGTCTACTCCGTTGGCAACTTCAAGAAGGAGGATGAGGCTCGAGGTCTGGCGGCTGCCATCACCGATGCCGACGCATCACTCTCGGTAACGGTCGTAGAGTTCGAGCGTAAGAAGTAGCACTCGCATAGAGCAACAAAAAAGCGCGACACCCCCGAAAGATGTCGCGCTTTTCTATTTGAGTGCCGTATCGCTACAAAATCTCTTCAGTAGCCTCCAGCAAGCCCTCATACATTGTGGGATGAGCGTGCACGGTCGAGGCAATCTCTCGTGCGGAAATGCCGAGTTGTTTTGCCAGCGTAGGCTCGCCGAGCATTTCTGTCACGCTACCGCCAATAATGTGAGCACCAAGCAGTTTCTCGGTCTGGGCGTCGTAGATAAGTTTCACAAAACCATCCCTGTCGCCAGCAGCCGTAGCCTTACCCGAGGCCATAAACTGATATTTGCCAACCTTAATCTCGTAGCCCTGCTCGAGAGCCTGTTTCTCCGTAAGGCCCACCATTGCCACTTCGGGAGTAGTGTAAACACACGAAGGTATGGTCGAATAGTCAACAGGTTTGGGATTCTCGCCCAAGATAGCCTCCACACATACGGTTGCCTCTGCCGAAGCCACGTGTGCAAGTGCAGGACCGGCAACGATGTCACCGATAGCGTAGATGCCCTCTACATTTGTGCGGTAGAAGTCATCCACAACAACCTTGTCGCGTTCAACCCTCACGCCCAACTCCTCAAGGCCTAGCCCCTCCAGATTGGACTTCACGCCCACTGCCGAAAGGACAACATCGGCTTTAAGGGTATCGGCACCCTTCTTGCCCTCGACATCGACCTCGCAGCCATCCTCGCCCACGCGCACAGCCTTCACAGCCGTACCCGTCAGCACGGTGGCCTTCATCTTGCGGAACGAGCGCTCCAGCGTGCGGCTCACCTCCTCGTCGGCAACGGGCAACATTGCGGGCAGATACTCCACAACGGTAACCTTCACACCTAGAGCGGCATAAACCCACGCAAACTCGCAACCGATAGCTCCCGAGCCAACGATAATCATACTCTCGGGCAACTCCTGCATAGTGAGAGCCTCTCTTGAGGAGAGAATCCTCTTGCCATCTACGGGCATAATGGGAATCTCTCTGGGGCGCGAGCCGGTAGCCAGAATGATGTGGTCGGCCTCGACCTGCTCTACCGAGCCATCGGCCTTGGTCACTGCCACAACACCCTTTGCCTCAATCCTACCGTGGCCCTCAATGACATCAATGCCCAGCTTTTTGAAACTAAAGGCAATACCTTTGTTCATCTGATCGGCCACGCCACGACTACGAGCCACAATCTTATCGAGCGAGGGTTTCACCTCGCCTTCGAAATCTATACCATAGGTAGCTGCCGACTCCATATAGTGGAACACCTGTGCACTCTTGAGCATAGCCTTGGTGGGGATGCAACCCCAATTAAGGCAGACGCCTCCGAGCTCGGCCTTCTCCACAACAGCCACCTTTTTACCCTTCTTGGCGGCCTTGAAAGCGGCAACGTGGCCACCAGGGCCGCTACCGATAATTACAATATCATATCTCATTGTTCTATAGCAATTTTAGGTTATATTCCACTCGGGCTCACTATTTGACAACCTCAAGGACCTCGTTATCCTCGGCAATAGCACGGAGGAACTTCTCCGAGTAGCCGGGCTGCGAAGGGAATGCGGGCTGCGAGGGGTGGTGACCATTGTTGAGGAACTTACCACTCTCGTCCTGCTTTTTGATGTTACCGTCGATATACTTAACCATCAGGTAGTTGTCCAAATTGGACCATTTCTTCCAAAGCTCCTGTGCGGTGTTAACCGAGTATTTGGTAACAGCATTTTTCATCTTCTTCTCGTTGCCAAGGCTGGAGAATTTCGCATCCATCTCGGCCACCTCTGCGAGTTTGGCATTCTCCCACTCGTCAATCACCTTGCGCACCTCGCCACCAATGTAGTCATAGCGGAGGTAGGCAAACTGAGCGATGCGGTTGGTAATCCAGAACATTGCTCTCTCATCGTAGTTGAGGATGTCGCCGGTGCTCTGGCTCAAGCATACGGGCACCTTGGTCGAGCCGCAGTAGATGGGAGTCAGGGGCGAGGTTGCTGCATCGTCTGTTCCAAACCAGATGATACCGCCTACGGGATCGGGAAGATCCTTACGAGCCTGGGCAACAAACCAGAAGCCGGTCTGCTGGGTAGCGATAGCCCTCTCCTGAACATACTCCTGGCCATCAACCACAAAGCCCATAGGACGCCAGCGGTAGGGAAGTTTGCTACCACCTGCGCCGATGTCGGTAGTCATATCCATAACGGTACCCTCATAGTGGTCACGCATCATATCGAACACATCTTTGGGAGAGAGTTTGCGGTTGGGTTTCACCCACAAAGGCATACGGTTTTTAGGATTGTGACCAAGTGCGTAGTCCTCATAAACATCCATACCATCGGCAAAACGGCGGAAGAAGCTCCAAACCCTCGCCTCGCAACCGCGCATTGCGCTGAAATCCAGAGGAGCATAGGTGTCCGAGAAGCTAAAATCCTCGTCCGAACCATTGTAGTAACCCATCTCGCGTGCAAAGGTGATTACATCCTCTGCATAGAGGCAATTCTCGGGGTCATTTTTGGGGAAGGTGGTAATTCGTGCGTGGTTGGCGTGTGCAGAGATGCAACCATCGGGAATGCGGCGAGCCACCCATACAATACCCTTGCGACCGGGGCCCTTACCAATGAGCTCCATAATCCAAATCTCATCCTTGTCGGCAATAGTAAAGCTCTCACCACTCGATGCATAGCCGTGGGTGTTGGCCAACTCCACGATAGTGTCAATAGCCTCGCGTGCGGTCTTTGCCCTCTGAAGGGTGATGTAGATGAGCGAGCCGTAGTCGATGCGACCTTCGGGATCCTCGAGCTCACTGCGGCCACCATAGGTAGTCTCACCAATGATGAGCTGATACTCGTTCATATTACCGATTGTCGAGTAGGTCTGTGCAACCTGAGGAATGTCGCCCAAGTAGCGGCTTGTGTCCCACTCATAGACGCTCAACATAGCGTTCTTGCCAAACTTACCTGCGGGTGTGTGGTAGAGTGCGCCATAAAGCTGGTGGGAGTCGGCTGCGTAGGATACCATATTGGAGCCATCGGTCGACGCACCTCGGGTAACGATGAGGTTGGTACAAGCCAGTGCGCTGCCCCAAGCCATCACAGAAAGGAGAATTGTTGCAAAAAGTTTTTTGTTCATATGCTATTAGTATTAAATTTGTTTAGTTTCTTCCTGTCGGACAACAAATATACAAAATTATATATAAATTTGCCAAACAAACAACTATCAAAATGTCCATCAAACAACAAATAGAGCATTTACACACAACCCTTCCCAAAGGTGTTACGCTTGTGGCAGTGTCGAAATTCCACCCCGCCGAGGCCATTATGGAGGCCTACGAGGCAGGCCAACGCATCTTTGGCGAGAGTCGTCCACAGGAGCTTGCTGCCAAATACGCCCAACTACCCTCCGACATTCATTGGCATATGATCGGTCATCTTCAGACCAACAAGGTGAAGATGATTGCCCCCTTTGTGAAGCTCATCCACTCCGTAGATAGCAACAAACTACTCATTGAGATAAACCGTCAGGCCGAGAAGTGTGGCCGCACGATAGATTTCCTCTTCGAGGTGCACCTTGCCGAGGATGAGACCAAAAGTGGTTGGGATGTAGCCGAGCTGAAGGAGTTTTTAGCAAGCGGTGCTATGGCCCAACTCCCCTTTGTACGCCCTCGTGGCTTGATGACAATCGGCACCCTCACCGACGACATTGAGCTCAATAAGAGCGAGTTCCGCACCTTGCGCGCCCTTTTCGACGAGCTACAGGCAGACTTCGGCCCCGAGTTCGACATCATCTCTATGGGTATGACTTCCGACTACGAAGAGGCCATCGAGTGTGGCAGCACAATGGTGCGAATCGGCTCAATGATTTTCGGTGAGAGGGATTATTCAAAGTAGCCCTCCCACCCCATTCAAAGGCATAAAAAAGGCGGCCCAAAGGGTCGCCTTAACTGTATCCTATCACCACTCCCAATTACTTCACTCGTAGCTTCTTGCCAATACGCAGAGTGTCCGAGCTCTTCATATTGTTCAGGCGGCAAATCTTATCCACCGTTGTTCCATACTTGCGGGCAATACCATAGAGGGTTTCGCCACCGACCACCTTATGATATACGGGCTCTGGAGCTTTGGGCGCCTCGGTGGAGGAGGTCGAGGTACCTCCCTGTGTGGGGGTAACGGGTGCCTTCGAATCGGCCTTCATCTCCAGATTATCAGTGGTTGCCGCCTCGCCTGACGAAGGTGTTTGCTGCTTACACGCACCCTCCTGACCGCCATCAATAACCTCACCGCCAAGATTTTCGACAATCTGCTCCGAGGAGAGAGGCTCGCCATTCTCGCCGATAATCTTATCCTCAATCTGCTCCTCTTCGGGTGAATCGCTGGCTCTCGAGCGGGCATTGAAATACTTTTTATTGAGCACAAAGGTCTGCCATTTGAGCTCACCGGTTGAAAAGTCGATTATCCTCTCGGGGTCAAAAGCGTGGTCACAGTAGCGCACCTCAAAATGAAGATGGGGACCACTGCTGCGCCCCGTATTACCGCCATAGCCAATCACCTGACCTGCAACTACATAATCATTAACCTTGACATTGAGTTGACACAAGTGGCCATAGTAGGTTTCCAGACCGTTGGGGTGGCGAATAATCACCAGATTGCCATAGCCACCACTGTTGTATTTGGCGTGGCGCACGCGCCCCTCAAACACCGCATAGATGGGTTCTCCCACCGTTAGGCAGACATCAATACCCTTGTGTATTCCTCTTCTGCGAGGGCCATAGCGCGAGGAGACTTTGCCATTTGTGGGTTTGTGGTAACCTTTCAAATCCTTAACTAGCTCCAACTCCACACTCTCGGGCAGACTCGCAAGGCTTATGCTAGAGTAGGCAAAGACCTGATTTTGTACCCAATGATCTTTGAATACAGGGGTATCCACCAGCTTATCGTAGTTGGGGAAGTAGTATTTGTAGGTGTTATTTGTATAGAGGATGAGTTTTGCCTCGGGATGGTAGGTATCGATTGTGTCGATGGGGTGTGAGGGGAGATCATCGGTCTTAAATGTGCGCTGCGCAACGGCAGGCACACTCACACCACAAATCCCCACAATCAAGACAATCAACCTTACAATCCTTTTCATACTCACCTAAATATTTATTCGTTTTCGTTACTCAACATCTCTGCCGCCTCGCAAAGTTGGGCATAGAACTCCTCGCCGAAGCACCTTACTAGAGGCTCTTCGAGGGCACGATAGAGTTTTACACCATTTCGTTTACCACACGCAAATGCACAGCGGCAAATATCCCATCGGTGAAGATTGAGGCCATAGAAGCCGTGTGAAAACTTCTTCACTCGGATTGGATAGAGGTGGCACGAAATGGGCTTTTTGAACGAGGTTTTACCGTCGCGATAGGCCTTTTCGATGGCGCACAGCGTCACGCCATTCTCCACAACAGAGTAGGCACACTCGGCATCATTAACCAAGGGAGTGCAGTAGTCGCCATCCTCATCGACATACATAAAACCCTCGCGCTCAATAACCTCAATACCCTCGGGAGTCATATATGGTTTATAATTGGGGTACTCCTGCTCAAGAATATCAACCTCCTCAATCTCCAGAGGTGCGCCTGCGTTACCCTCCACGCAGCACTCCCCTTTACACTCATCCAAGGGGCAGCAAAACTCCTCGGTGAGGATATCGGTAGCGATAATCTTATCGTCTATCTCAATCATTGATTGCATAGCGAATCCTCAATTACAAGTGTCAGCACCTGGGTCATTGTCATACCGGCAGCCCTAATTTGTTTGGGAACAATGCTACCGGCACTCATTCCGGGAATGGTGTTTATCTCAATCATATAGGGCTCACCCTCGGGAGTAACGATGAAGTCTACCCTTGCAAGTCCCTTACAACGACAAGCCTTATAGGCTGCGAGTGTCATTTCGTGGAGCAGATCGGCAGTCTCGGGGGCGATATCGGCGGGGGTAATCTCGTCGCTCATACCCGCAGTATATTTTGCCTCATAGTCGAAGAACTCATTTTTGGCAACCACCTCGGTAATGGGGAAAAGATACTCCTTCTCGGAGGTCACAAGCACACCGCAAGCCATCTCCCTGCCGGCAATAAACTCCTCCACCAACACCTCTGGGCTTTCGTCGAAGGCCTTGAAGATTGCCTCGGGCAGCTCCTCGGCGCTCTTAACCTTCGTTACGCCACAGCTACTGCCACTTGCATTGGGTTTTACAAACAGAGGGAGGCCAAGCTCTGCCACAATAGCCTCGGGCGCAATCCAATCCTCCTCACGCAGGAGAAGACCCTTTGCGAGTTTCACACCCGTATCGGCCACTGCCCTCTTTGTTGTCACCTTATCGAAGGTAATGACAGACGACACCATATCACACGACGAGAAGGGAATGCCCATCATCTCCAGATAGCCCTGAATGTGGCCATCCTCGCCGGGAGTGCCGTGAATCATCACATAAGCATACTCAAATTCAATCTTTTGGCCCTCTACGGTAAGCGAAAAATCGTTGAGGTCCATCTGATACTCACCCTTTTCATTGCGGTAGGTGAAAGAGCGTCCGTGGACATCAATGAGCAAAACATTGTAGAGCTCTTTATCGAAGGCCTCGGCCACCTGTGCTGCGCTCTGGAGCGCAATCTCACGCTCGGAGGAGTTACCTCCGGCAAGTAGTGCTATATTTCTCATTGTAAAGTATTTAATCTCTATGGGTTATAGTAATCTTTGTGGCGAAATACAAGAATCTCCTCAATCATATCGAGCCACTGCTCGGCCTCCACATTCTTCTCATCGAGGCGCAAAACGGCTCCAAAGTGATTCTTTGCAGCGCCGAAATCGCTACGCGCAAATGCCTCCTTACCCAGAGCCAACTCCTTTTCGATTTGCTGTTCCATATAGTTATATAATCTATGTTCCTTAATATATTTGGCAACCTCTTCGGGCACCTCACTCTCCCACTCCCCTCCGTCGGCAATGAGTCTTCTCACTTGGGTTGAGGATATATTCAGCCGTGGGGCACCTGTGAGCATCACAAACGGCTTCGGGAAGCTATCATACTCATCTCGCGGGTAGATAAGGATTCTGTTCTCCGCCACGAGCCTTTCGCCCTCGCGCCACGAGTGAATCGTCTGGGCCACATCGCCACCCCCAAGAAGCGCAAAGTCCCTGTCGGGATAGAGTTCCCTCAATCGGTCAATGGTTCGAATTGTGTATGACGGCCTCTCCATCGAAAACTCAACATCACACACGCTCACCCCCACCACGTCACTCACAGCCCTGCGAGCCATCTCCAAGCGATGCTCCTCGGGGGCAAGCCCTGCCGCCTCCTTGTGGGGATTTTGGGGCGACACCACCAGCCACACCTCATCGGCAAATCCCTCTCGCACAACATATTCAGCCACCGCAAGGTGTCCTTTATGCAGAGGATTAAACGAGCCGAAGTAGAGAGCCGTAACTGCCATTGGGAGTGTTATTTTACAATAAAGTCGGTCACTGCTCGACGCACGGCCTCGACAGCCTCCTCCAGGTCATCATTCACGATAACTCGGTCAAACTGCTCGGCATACTCCAACTCCTCGCCCGCCTTGGCAATGCGCTGCTCAATCTTCTCGGGCGAATCCGTAGCTCGTCCGACAAGCCTGTTGCGCAACTCCTCAATCGAGGGGGGCATAACAAAGATGGAGAGTGCATCGTCGCCGAAGATACTCTTGAGCCTAACGCCACCCTTCACATCCACATCGAAGAGAATAGTATTACCCTTTGCCCAAATGCGCTCCAGCTCGCTACGCAGAGTTCCATACTTGGTACCGGCATATACCTCCTCCCACTCCACAAAGGCGTCCTCGGCAATCTTGCCATCGAACTCCTCAGCCGAAAGGAAGTAGTAATCCTTGCCATTTTGCTCTGCTCCACGGGGCGCACGCGAGGTCGCCGAAACGGAAAATTCCAACCCTTCAACCACCTTCATCAAGCGGTGTACAATGGTGGTCTTACCAGAGCCCGATGGGGCAGAAAATATAATCAG
>JAEIGA010019372.1_pt1 | contig 10374 bp, 6 predicted proteins | sample 9270691 | NCBI WGS metagenome assembly JAEIGA01 (sample SAMN17057246, study PRJNA624740) | gut metagenome | biome: biome; isolation source: fecal sample | host: Bos grunniens | place: China: Xizang | collected 2019
CGGCGTAGTGGTGAACCACGTACAGCGGGATCCGGATTATCGGCAGACAGTCAATAACGGCATGTTTGCTATCTGTGACAGTGGTTGGGTTCCCCTGTATCTGAAATGGATCTATGGCATCCAGCGTTCCCAGTATGCTGGACCGATGATTTTCAAGGATGTAGTGAGCCAAGGGAAACATCGCATGATTTTCTTGGGAACGGATCGGCCGACTCTGGATAGTCTTCGGTTGAGACTCGCCCAGTTGAATCCGGCTGTTTTGGAGATGACCTTTTGTGAACTTCCGTATCGGTCGGTAGAGGATTTTGATTATGCCTCCATTGCGCAAATGATAGAAGCAGATGGTGCCCAGGTTATCTGGATTGCCTTGGGTGCTCCCAAGCAGGATTACTTTATGAGGAGGCTGAAGCCTTATTTGAAACAAGGGGTAATGATTGGGGTAGGAGCAGCTTTTAATTTTTATAGTGGAATCGAACAACGCGCTCCGGAGTGGATGATCCGTAGGCATTTGGAATTTATCTATCGTATTTTTCAGAGTCCCAAGAAGCAAATGAACCGGTGTTGGGGGATTGTCACTTCCTTACCGGGAATGTTGTTGGGGGAATGGAGACGGAAAAAGAGTCAGGGTTACACTATTTAGTGTAACCCTGTTTCTTTTTCATGACCATATCCATACCCGTATCCATAGGGATGTCCGTATCCGTACTTATATCCGTAACTGTAGTTCAACTTGTTTTTCTTCTTTTTCAAGTCGATGCCATTGATGACAATAGCCAGTGGACAGAAACCGGTTTGATCTTTCAGCGTATTGACAAATTGGAAGGCCGCTTTCGGAGTATGGTCAGCCCGACAGACATAGACACACAAGTCGGCAACTCGACTGATAATGGACGTATCTGTCACCATGGCGATGGGTGCCGTGTCCAGTATCACATAGTCGTATTTTCCCTTTAGTTGCTGGATCAGTGCGTCCAATTGGGAGCGTGAAACCAGTTCGGTTGGGTTAGGGGGAATGTTTCCTCTAGGAAAGATATCCAGGTTAGGACTTATCCCCGAAGGAAGAATCCATTCGGACACATCGGAATGTTCGGGTTGACTCAGGTAGTTGGTTATACCCTGGGTATGACTGTTCAGACCAAATACCTTGTCCAATCCGGATTTTCGGATATCCAATCCAATGATGATTACCTTTTTTCCCAAATAAGCCAGACTGACAGACAAATTACCCGCGACAAACGATTTCCCGTCGGACGGTTGCGAGGAAGTAACCATAATGACTTTATCTTCCGGTTTCAGCATGAACAGCAGATTGGTACGGAGACTTCGGAACGCCTCTTCCATGAGGTTGTTCTTGTTTTCATGAATAACGATAGCGCCTCGTACATTGTCCTGTACATTTCCCAAGGGTAGTTCTGCCAAAATGGGAAGGTTGCAAAGTTTTTCTACATCTTTCCGATTTTCAATTTTGTATTTCATCAGGTCTATGATATAGATGGAAGCTAGGGGAAGAACCATACCTACGATCAATGCCGCCAATACGTATACGTTCTTTTTAGGCGATACAGGCGAATTGCTGGCCATCGGGATTTCAATGATTCGTCCGTTGCTGGCTGTCGATGCCAGGGTGATGGCATTCTCTTCCCTTTTCTGTAGCAACATGGTATAGAGGTTTGCCTTGATTTCCTGTTGACGGGCAATGCTCATGTACTCCTTTTCCTGTGTAGGCGCATCGCTGATACGTCCTTCGTGTTTCCGTACCTCCCGTTGCAAGTTCTTCTCGGTCATTTCCAATCCACGGAGCACACTGTTGACGGTGGTTTGTACCGTTGCACGCATGGCTTCGATACCCAAATTCAGGTTGATGACAGCCGGATTGTTTTCGGAAGAAGTCCGTAGCAATCGTTTTCGTTCGATGACCATGGTATTGTATTGGTTGATGACATGCGCCAGATTGGCATCCTGAATACCCACATTGGACGGAATCACTTCGTGTGGATGGTCCGGTTGGTTGATGTAACTGGCCAAATCCTTGATGAGGCTGATTTGGGTATGGTTCTCTGCCAATTGCTGTTCGTAACGGGACGTCTCTTGCAACGCCATTTGCGCATCGTTGGTCAGATCGGTCAACCGGGAACGTTGCTTGAAATGAGCCATTCGGTCCTCGGTACTTCCTAATTCCCTGTCAATAATTGCAATACGTTCTTCGATAAAGTCAGCTGTTTTCTGTGCCACTTCGTTTTTCTCTTCGTTGGCATCCTGATTATAACTTTCCACCAGTTGGTAGATAAAGTCAATCCCTCGTTGTTTGATGGTATTCTTGACATGAATCTGTGCAATGGTCGTTGTTTTGGAAGTCGCTTCTACGCTCAGGTTCTCAGCATAGGTCGCAACACATCCATTCGGACTGGCTATCTGTGCCACCAGTTCCATGGCTTGTTCCAAATGAGGAGTAAAGGTAATGACTCCGATTTCACTAGGGAATGCCACCGGTAATTCCTCGAAAACCTGTTCCGTAGTTTTCTTCTTTCCATGGAACATATATTCCATTTTCACTTTCAGCGGCCGATGAGGCACATAGTCCAGCTGAAGGGTCACCGGTTCTTCCAGTTTATCCGCTTCTTCGGGGCTCATATATACTTTGACTGGCTCCGTCTGATACAGCGGAATATCATATCGGAAGGTACGTTTCTGGCTGTGAGAAACGTACAGACCCAATTGGTTGACTACCTTTCGGATAAGGGTTTGCGATTTCAAGATTTGCAGTTCGTTGTCGAAATTGTTGGTCATGCTGATCATGCCCAAATCCTGAATGGCCGTCAAGGCATTGTTGTTCCGGTTGGATGGATTCTCTTCCTCCTTGATGAGTACAGCCGATTGAATGTCATAAACCGGAATTTGGTAACGGAGATAAATAATGGAAATGGCCAGACAAATGAGTACGCTGACCACAAACCAAGGTGCATATGCCCAATACTTGAAGAAGATCGCATACAAGTTGATGCCTTCTTCCGGTTGGTTTTTTAATTTTGTATCTGTCATGATATTTATTTGAAGATCGTTACTAATAAACTGGCTAATGATACCAGGATGGAGGTAGCACTTATCCACAGCGATGTACTTTGCCCGATATCCGAATTCTTGGCTTTGGTCTTATTGGGGCTCACATACAGGATATCGTTCTGTTGCAGATAGTAGTAAGGGCTGTTTACGATATCGGCCTCGTTCAAGTTCAATAAGACGATTTCCTTTTCTCCCTTCTCTTTTTCCCGCACCAGTTTAACATTGTCTCGCAAGCCCCAGATGGTCATGTCTCCAGCCATCGCCAGCGCTTCCAGTACATTTACCTTTTCGTTGTTTACGGTAAATGTTCCGGGATTAGCCACCTCACCCAAAACGGAAATCTTGTAATTGACCATGCGTACGGTCACGATGGGAATTTCCTTGAGATAAGGTTTCAACTTTTCCCGAATCATGTTTTCCGCCTCGTGCTTGGTTAGTCCTCCCAGATGTAATACCCCTAGTACCGGAAAGCTGATGTTCCCCTGATTGTCCACCAAGTACTGTTGTAGGGTAGGTTGTTGGGTCAAGGTTTGTCGGCTGGCCGAGGAACTGGCCGATTGTATGGTCAGGTTGAAAGGCGTAGCCGCTTCCGGGTCCGATGTATTGACGGTAATGGTCAGCAAGTCCTTGGGCATAATTTTAGCATCAAACAAGTGCAATGAATCCGGTTCCTTATTCACCGTTTCTATGTTTTGCAGGTACGGGATTTGATAGTAAGACGTACAACTGCTGGCCAAAGCAATGCATAGCCATCCACATAAGATGAGCATGTTTTTTTGGAAGAAGCGTCTGAAGAAGCCCCGTTGGGGTACTGGTTCCACTTTTTCATCATGGATGATTCGATAGATATTTCCCCAATCGGGTAGTCCCCCCAGATTCCTGTCATCTATCCAGAGGTCTGCCCTGATTTTTCTTTCCGAATAGTCTTTTTCTTCCGGATAATTCCGGTTGACCGCATAAAATACCAATCCCCGTTCCCGACAAAAACGTACGGCATCCTCCAGCAGTTTGCCTTCCCTGACAGTCCACAAGATGATTCGATGTTGTTCTTCGACTAGTTTTTTCAATGTTTCGATAGCGAAAGGCTTTTCCGGGCCAATGGCAGGATACTGGTGCTCCACAATGGTACCATCAAAATCTACAGCGATAATCATATGTTGGTTTGTTCTAATGAATGAATCTTATGTTTGTTTAGAAAATCTTGATATGCCAGTCGGATACCCTCTTTCAGTTCCGTTCGGTATTTCCAACCCAGTTTTTCTGCCTTGCTAACATCCAACAGTTTTCGGGGAGTACCGTTCGGCTTGCTGGTATCCCAACGAATCTTTCCCTGATAACCCACTATTTCAGCTACCAGACCGGTCAGTTCCTTGATGCTCAATTCCTTCCCCGTACCGGCATTGACCGTTTCATTGCCACTGTAGTGATTCATCAGGAATACACACAGATTTGCCAAGTCGTCTACGTAAAGAAATTCGCGCATCGGAGTTCCGTCACCCCAACAGGTTACTTCCTGCAGATTTGCCTCCTTGGCTTCGTGAAAACGTCGGATAAAGGCGGGTACTACATGGCTATGAGTGGGGTGGTAGTTATCGTTCGGTCCATAGAGGTTGGTCGGCATCACACTGATGTAGTCCGTACCGTATTGCTTGTTCAGGAACTCACAATACTTCAATCCCGATATCTTGGCCAAGGCATACGCTTCATTGGTTTTTTCCAGTTCACCGGTCAGCAAGCATGATTCCGGCATGGGTTGCGGAGCCAGACGAGGGTAGATACAGCTGGAACCCAAGAAGAGCAATTTTTTGCATCCATTCTTCCAGGCAGCATGTATCACATTCATTTCCAGCATCATGTTCTCGTACATAAAATCTGCTAGTGCCGATTGGTTGGCCATGATTCCACCTACCTTGGCTGCCGCCAGAAAGACATATTCCGGTTTTTCTTCGTCAAAGAAACGTTCTACTGCTTCTTGCCTGCACAAGTCTAATTCCGCATGTGTACGAGTAATGATATTCGTATATCCTTCTTTTTGGAGCTCCCGTATAATGGCTGATCCCACCATTCCCCTGTGTCCAGCCACGTATATTTTAGCATTTTTTTCCATGATCATCCATTTGCGTTTTCATGTGAAGCTTCTTCACAAACTTCATGTCATGTTCCACCATGATGTGAACCAATTCCGTGAATGAAGTCTTGCTTGGATTCCACCCCAACAAGGTCTTCGCTTTGGTTGGGTCGCCCAATAACTGGTCTACTTCGCATGGACGGAAATATTTCGGGTCTATTTCCACCAACAAGCGTCCAGTAGCTATATCTATCCCCTTTTCACTCACACCTTCGCCTACCCAACGAAGTTCGATACCTGCTTCCTTGAATGCTAAGGTGGCAAATTCACGTACGGTATGATATTCACCGGTAGCGATGACAAAGTCTTCCGGAGTGTCATGTTGCAACATTAGCCACATACATTCCACATAATCCTTGGCATACCCCCAGTCACGGAGTGAGTCCATGTTACCCAAATACAATTTGTCCTGATAACCTTGTGCGATGCGTGCAGCCGCCAACGTAATCTTACGGGTTACGAATGTTTCGCCACGGCGTTCACTTTCGTGGTTGAACAAGATACCGTTTACGGCGAACATGCCATAACTTTCCCGATAGTTCTTGGTAATCCAAAAACCATATTGTTTGGCAACACCATACGGAGAGCGAGGATAGAAAGGAGTGGTTTCCCTTTGTGGTACTTCCTGTACCTTGCCGAAGAGTTCCGAAGTAGAAGCCTGGTAGATACGGCAAGTCTTTTCCAAACCACAGATACGCACCGCTTCCAAGAGTCGGAGAGTACCTACTGCATCCGCTTCTGCCGTATATTCAGGCACATCAAAGCTAACCTTCACGTGGCTTTGAGCCGCGAGGTTATAGATTTCGGTCGGATGAATGTCGCTGATGATGCGGATGAGTGAACTACTATCCGTCATATCTCCCCAATGAAGGTTGATGAGACGACTTTTCTTCATGTCTCTCACCCATTCATCCAAATAAAGATGCTCGATACGTGCTGTGTTAAACGAAGAAGAACGACGGAGAATCCCGTGAACTTCATATCCCTTTTCTATTAAGAACTCAGCTAGAAAGGATCCGTCTTGTCCGGTAATACCGGTGATTAGTGCTACTTTTCTCATTTTTTTAGTTTATTTGTATAAAAAAGAAATAGGCTGTATTGTTCAGAATACAGCCTATTTTCTTAAGGTAAAATTATCCCTTTTTACTTGTTTTCTTCCTTGCTTTCGCTTAACTCTTCCTTTACTTTCTTCCAGAGGTCTACTCCGAAGAGAACCCAGGCAGCTGCGGCTGCTACAAAGAGAAATACGGTACCTACCAAAATCATCTTGCGGCTGGTGCCCGAAGGGCGGAGAGGAACCGAGGCCGGTTCTACGACGGCAAATACCGGTTTGGCTTCCTGCACCTTGGCCTTCGCCATTTGGAGCTGGGCAGCTACGTTGCTATACACTTGATAAGCCAAGTTCATGTCGTTTTGGAGACGTTCCTGCTCGATGCGTACGCTTTGCAAAATCACATTCTGATTGGCATCTACATATTCTGCATACAATTTCTGCTTGACATGATATTCATCTTTACGCTGTTCGTTCAATTGTTCCCAATACTTGCAGTTGTCTTCTGCTTTGGATACGCGGTACTTGGTGATGTGTTCCTTGAGTTTTACCACTACGGTATCGGTGATCATAGCCGCTACCAAAGGGTCCTGCATGGTTACTGATACGGTGGTCACACCGGTTTTCTTATCCACATTGGCAACAATCATGCTTCTCAACCCTTGCACGGTACGTGCTTGTTCGTTGGTGAGGTGGAAAGGATTGATGGCTTTCTCTCCTGTTTCTTCCTCTTCCGATTTAAATAGGGATAGTACACCGCCAATGGCTTTGAAGGGAAGAGACATCACTGTTCCCATGAGCGAACTGCTGGTATATTCCTTCAAGTATCCTACCAAAGTAGTATCCGGTTGTTCTTCATCCATGGTACTTACCGGTGTATCCATCAAGTCCAAAATGAATGGGGTAGAAGCCACGATGTTTGGATAAAGTTGGATGTTCAGCGCATCCGCATCACTTCCCATGTTCATACCACCTACGCCCAGCATGGAGGCAATGCCCGACAAGCTACCGCCGCCTTTGCTTGATTCCGGAGCCAAGGTGACACTGGCGGTATATTGCTTCGGAGTCGTCAAAGCAATGACTACCCCTACCACCACGGCAATACCCGCCACCTTACATAACAACTTGCGGGCTGCCCACAATTTGCGGGCATACTCCATCAAGTCAATTTCCATTTCGTCCTCTTCCTGGTAGGAAGGAACGTTCTGATATTCTTTATTTTCTGTCATGACTCCTTATTTTAAGATATTAGCAATAGAAGCTGCAGTCAAGCCCAATGAACCGAGGGAAGATGCAATACCCATGATGGATTGAATATTCCATTTTTCGGCTTTGGTCTTGTCCTTGATCGGTACGATGATTTCGCATCCCGGTTCCACCATGCCTCTACCGGCACCGTTCACCTTCGCCACCTGTCCGTTCATGTAAATAATGAAGGCTTTGGTCTTGCGAGCCCCGTTGGCATACCCACCGGCCTGGCTGATGTAGTCCTTCACTGTCATCTTCTTGTTGTAAGCTACGGTATTCGGGAACATCACGGCTCCGTTGATTTTCACGGTGTTGGTCAATTCCGGCAAAATCAATTGGTCGCCTTCGCGAAGCACGATGTCCGCATCGCTACCCGGTCTCTTCAAGGCAGCTTCCAAGTCGATACCTACCGAATAGTTGGTAGTAGTCTCCAATTTCAAGGAATCCATGCTGGCATTCCCCATTTCGCGCTGCATCATTTCCAATACGTCCTTCATGCGGGCGATTTCTTCGGCATTCGCCTTTCTCATCAACTTGGCACCCTTCACATACGCGTAAGGAGTAACACCCCCCGCCTTCTTAACCAAGTCGCTCAAGCGTTCGCTCTTGCTGGTCAACGCATAGGTACCGTCATACAGGATTTCACCGGTGACGGTTACATTCACTTGTGGTTGGTAACCCGGGCTACGGCGTACATAGACCTGGTCGTATGGTTTCAAGACAAAACCGACTTCACCGTCCACCACAAAACCATCTTTTAGGGCAAACGTATACATTTCGCCAATAGTAGAACTCATTTCTGTACTCTTGTTGTTCTTGATACGGCGAGATACGTCCACTTTCACGGTCGATGCCGATTCCAACAAACCACCTGCCTGGATGATCAAGTCTTCCAACGTCATGTTGTCTGCAAATGGGAAGCTACCTGGACGAGCTACTTCACCGAATATGGTCAATGTACCGACATCCTGCAAGTCATGAATACTCGGAATGTACAATTCATCGTTACGTTTCAAAGCAATATCCGGTTTGGTGCCATTCAAAATATTCTTAAGGTCCACTTGAATGATTTCCTTAGTCAAGTCTTCGCGTTCACGGTGCAAAACGGCGCGTCCCAAGAAAGCATCCCCCATTACACCTTCTGCCTTTTCCACCAATTGTTTCACGGTGTTCAATTGTCCGCTGTATTGGTAAATGCCTGGTCTGTAGACAGCCCCCTTGATTTCCAATTTATTTTCGAAACGGTCCAACATCGCACTGATATTCAGTACGTCACCATCCATTAATTTGAAAACTGAATAGTCAATGTCATCAATGGTATATATTTGGTATTCCTTACCGTTTTGGCGAGTAATGCGCAAGTTCTTAGTATAGGCATCCGCAGTAAAGTTACCAGCATATTCTATCAATGTCTTTACGGTTTCACCATTTTTCATTTCATAGAACATCGGTCTCTTCACATTACCCTGAACATCTACCAACATATCGTAGGTAGGAACGATTATTACGTCACCTTCCTGCAATCTGATGGCATCCATGGTCTTGCCTTTCAGGATAAAGTCATATACGTCTACATCCGCAATCTTTTTTCCGTTTCTCATCAATTGGATGCTACGCAAGCTACCCAATTTACCGATACCTCCTGCTCTATAAAGTGCATGGAAAATATTGGAGAACGATGAAATATTATATGTGCCTGGAACAGCCACTTCACCCATGATGTTTACTTGGATGGTACGGATCTGTCCCAACGAAAGCTTCATTTCCGAAGTCGGATTTTCGCCTTCTATACCCGAGTGGATTTTATTCAATTCTTTTTTCAAGTACTTTTCCGCTTCTTTTACGGTCATTCCATTCAAATAGATAGGACCAAGGTTTGGAATATTGATATTACCTTCCGAAGTGATGGTTTCGCGATAAGTGGCTTGATTGTTTCCCCATACATCAATGATTACTTCATCCCCTGCTGCTAATTGATAATTGACAGGAGTAGGGAGATTTTGGCTAGGAGCAAATGTCAAATTTCTACTGTTAAAGATATTACGTCCATATACCAATTGGGCGGCTTCGTCCGTACTTTGCTCTGCAGGATTATTCATTTCTGCTACGATGAGGTCTAATTCTCCCTCAACTATTTCTTCTTGGGCTTCTGGTCTAAGACGTTGTTTGTTCTTAGCAGTAGCACCCATTCCTTGTTCAGACATCTGCTGCTCCTCATAACGTTTCTTGATTCGTTCGGCTTGTGCTCGGGTTACTCCTCTAGCTGCCAACTCCGTCATAATCTGTTTTTGCGATTTACCAGCTTCCGTAGCCGATTTCACGTATTCCACTACCTGGTCGTCCGACATGGACTGTGCCCACAATTCTCCTACTGAGAGCAGGATTGAGAATACAAGCAAGGAAAATAGTTTTTTCATCATTTCTTATTGTCCAATAAAAGTTATTCTATGTTAATCACGTAATCGCTTGCAAAGTTAGTGATAATTATTCAGATAAAGTCCCAATTTAGGTGAAAGAATCTTTTTTTTACGAATTTATCTGCCGCTATACATATTCTCGTAATACTTCTGATAATCTCCAGAAGTCACATTGTCCATCCATTCCTGATTGTCCAAATACCAACGGACCGTCTTTTCAATACCTTCTTCGAATTGCAAGCTCGGTTCCCAACCCAATTCTTTCTGAAGCTTGGTCGAGTCGATGGCATAGCGGAGGTCGTGTCCGGCACGGTCGGTCACATAAGTAATCAATTCTAATGAACTGCCTTCCGGATTACCCAAGATACGGTCTACGGTCTTGATCATCACCTTAATCAGGTCGATGTTCTTCCATTCGTTGAAACCACCGATGTTGTAGGTTTCGGCTGTCTTTCCTTCGTGGAAAATGA
>JAEIGA010019373.1_pt1 | contig 10374 bp, 6 predicted proteins | sample 9270691 | NCBI WGS metagenome assembly JAEIGA01 (sample SAMN17057246, study PRJNA624740) | gut metagenome | biome: biome; isolation source: fecal sample | host: Bos grunniens | place: China: Xizang | collected 2019
ATACATATTATTTTCTTTTTGTATGTTTTATTATTTTTTCTAAAAATCTTATTTGGTCTGCAAAGTAACGATTTTTATTCGGATATTCCAAACATAATCGTTTAATAATTTCAAGAGCCTTCTCATATTTACCTTGCTTTATATAAATATTGGCAAGAGTCTCGGTAAAGAAGGAGGATTCCAAAGAAGTTTCAACCGATGCCCCCTTCACTTCTGCCTCAAGAGGCTCTGCATCACTCTTCAAATCAAGAACAATACGCTCATTGTCTCCAGCGAGGAAGTCATCTATAAGATCTTGTCCACGCAAAGCCGGCACTGTCTCTGATTCATGATTCTCTGAACCATTCTTAAGATATGCCGATACATAGTCCACTGCAGCCGCGCCCTCTGCCTCCAGCGAGAAAGATTCCTGCGGAAGAGTGCTTAGGAATGCGTCTATGAGAGACATTGTCCTGTCAACAGGAATATCATCCGAAGAGGAGTGCTCCACTTCGGGACTCCCGTATCCGGCCATGAGTTCGAACAGAGGCCACCTGCTCTTAAGGTAAAGTGCAGCCTTACGAAGCTCCTTGCCTAAATTTATATCATGCAAGAGATAGAGATTCTTGAGCATAAGCAGACGAGCCACATCGAAATATGGATATTTGCCCACAATAAGCCGCAGCTCATAGAGGGTATCCCTATTGAGCCTCTCCGGATGGGATATATATACAGACAGCCTATCCATTTTTACCAGTTTGCGACAGCGGCATTGAAGATAGCTTCAACAATCTCTTCAATCATCTGGGTCACAAGGTCTTCCTGCACAGAATCGAGTGACTGTGTTGCATCGAAATCGCGTGTTGAACTGAACTGGCGTTCAAAATCCTCTTCGTGATTGGTATTGTTTGTAAAACGGACATTGACAGTCATCTTCAACTGCACCATTGCAGAGTAGCCGTCGGATGATATCGATTTGTTGAACTGGTCATATGCGACGATTTCTCCATCAAACTGAAGGTCACCGCCTCTTTCCACCTGCTGGAGCTTGGTTTGCTGCACGAACTTGTCGCTCAACGCCTCATTGAACATAGCCGCCATTGGGCCCCATTGGTATGGAGCACGGTTCTGGAATGGAGTGAAAGATATGGTCTTCACTTTTGTATAGTCAATGGATGCACCTGAAAACTTGTATGTCACAGTACAGCCTACAAGCAGTACTGCAGCCATAGCAAACAGAGGCAAGGCACACTTTGCCCTTGCCATGAAATTACTCAATGCCATATTCCTTTATTTTTCTGTATAACGTACGTTCCGAAATATTAAGTTCCTTTGCCGCATTGCGACGTTTGCCCTTATTCCGTTCAAGAGCCATAAGTATCGTCCTTTTTTCGACATCATCAAGTGAAAGAGCCTCCTCTACATACTCATCCACCACACTCTCGGAATGAGTATAGTGAGGGGTCTGTGAATGTATATGCAGGGTCGGGTGCATAACAGGCTGAGCCGGCTGTACCGAATCGTAATACTGCATATGCTCCTGGTTTTCATTACCGGCCGAGCGAAGGTTCTCTATCTGTTGCTTCAGTTCTGTAATATCCCTGCGCATATCAAAAAGAACACTATACAGTATCTCACGCTCACTTTCAAAAGTCTTGCGTTCGCTCTGCTGACCGGCGAACATCGGGAGATTGCTTTTCGGCTGCTCAGGCAAATAACGGCTCATGACATCACCGTCAACTTTCCTGTTCAGTTCAAGTATGGATACCTGCTCGGCAACATTCTTCAGTTGACGGATATTTCCGGGCCAGCCATAGTTGAGAAGTGCCATTCGTGCACTCTCCTCCAGTTCTATTCTAGGCACATTGTATTTTGCAGCGAAATCCATACAGAATTTCTTGAAAAGGAGCACAACGTCGTCTCCTCTTCTGCGCAATGGCGGGACATTTATGGGCACCGTGTTAAGACGGTAATACAAATCTTCACGGAAACGACCGTTCGCTATTGCATCGGGAAGGTTCACATTCGTAGCGCACACAATACGTACGTTTGTCTTCTCGACATCGGACGAACCGACACGGATAAACTCACCGTTCTCAAGCACACGCAACAAGCGTGCCTGCGTAGGCATCGGAAGCTCGGCAACCTCATCAAGGAATATCGTTCCGCCGTTCGCCTCACTGAAATATCCTTTGCGTTCGCTCACTGCACCCGTAAAAGCTCCTTTCACATGGCCGAAGAGTTCTGAGTCTATTGTACCCTCAGGTATGGCACCGCAGTTGACAGCAATATATTTTCCATGCTTACGTACGCTGTTCGAATGTATTATCTTCGGGAAGAACTCCTTTCCCACACCGCTTTCACCTGTAATCAACACCGTGAGGTCGGTATGCGCCACCTGTATGGCAGTATCCACGGCCCTCAACAAATCGGGGTCGTTGCCTATAATTCCGAACTGAAGCTTAGCTTTCTGTACCTCTGCTGAATTCATAAAAAGTGATTTGCTGACAAAATTACTTATTTAATCACAAAAACAAGCAATTCTGGCATAGTTTTTATATTCTTAGAACGGGAACAGAAGCGGAAGCACCAATATCATCACGACGCCCAATATCACCTGCAACGGAAGACCGACCTTCACATAGTCGGAAAAGCTATATTGCCCGGCAGGCATGACAAGCGCGTTTGGCGGAGTCGAGAACGGAGATGCGAAACAGAGGCTGGCTCCCAGCGTTACCGCAAAAAGGAACGGTACCGGGCTCACTCCGACCTGCATTGCACTGCTCATTGCAATAGGAGCCATAAGCACGGCTGTTGCAGTGTTGCTGATGAACATTGTCATGAAAGAGGTTGTAAAATAGATTCCAGCCATAAGTATCATAGGCCCGTAGCTTCCTAAGCTCGCAACCAGGGCATTGGATATCCAGCTCGAAACGCCGGTCTTCTCCAATGCCAGCGACATAGGCATCATGGCAGCTATAAGCACTATACTCTCCCAGTTTATTGTCTTGTACGCAGCCTCAACGTTCCTAAAACAGCCGGTAAGAACCATAAGCAGACCAGCGACCATGACTGCAGTTACCGGAGCAACAGGGATGAAGTCGAAGACCATTACTGCAATCATGCCAAGCATTATGACAGCTGCTACAGGAGCCTTGTAGTCAAGCGTCACCTTTGCAGCCTCTTCAAGAGGACGACCGACAACAATCCACTCATTATCCTCTTTTTCCAAATTTGCGATATTGTCCCAGGCACCTTGTACCAGAAGCACATCGCCAATGTGTATCGTTTCATCGGCAATGCCCTGAAGTATATATTTATTCTTACGGCAGATTCCCAACACGCTTACGTTATACTTCGTACGGAACTCAACCTCACGGATAGTCTTGTTAACGACAGAAGAGGTTGACATAAGAACAATTTCTGCTACACCGATATCATAGAAGTCAAGACCGCTATTCTCGGTGCCTCCATTATCAGACACCATGACAAGGCCATATTTATCGACAAAGGCCTTGACATTCTCTTCGCTGCCAGACATATAGATTATGTCATCGACACGCAAAATGGTATCGGAATCCGCAGCCTGCTGTACCACATTCTTGCTCAACAACTTACGCTGCGAATGCTCGATATGCCTTACCTCAATGATATTAAGACCATAGTTGCGGCGTATATCAAGTTCTCCAATCATCTTGCCGACAACCGGGGAACCGGGTACTACCTGCACCCTATGCAAACTGTTGGCTATGCCATATTCCTTCACGAGTGTCTTCAGTGATTTTCCGCTGCTTGCACTTGTTCCGCTCAACGATCCTTGCTTTGAAAGATACCGTTTGCTTAGCGGCAGGAGCAGAAGCGCACCCACAACTGCACAGATAAGACCTACAGGAAGGAAGGTGAAGAAGCCCAATCCTTCGAAGCCGTTCTTGACAAGCTCCGCATTGATGACAAGGTTCGGAGGTGTACCAATCAGCGTCATCATACCGCTCATGCTGCTTGCAAAAGCCAAAGGCATAAGCAGCCTTCCCGGATTCATCTTGACGCTCATAGCCATACTCACTACAATCGGTATCATGATAGCTACCGTTCCGGTATTGCTGACGAATGCTCCCATGAGGGATGTCACAGCCATAACCAGAAAGAAGAGCCTTGTCTCGCTATTTCCTGCAAATTTCATGAGTCTGGAGCTTATCATTTTGGCAAGGCCGGTCTGGAATATAGCACCACCCACTACAAACAGACCTATCATCATTATGACTACAGAATTTGAGAAACCCGTAAGAGCCTCATCGGGAGTAAGTATTCCCAAAACTATCAGCGCAACAAGAGCGCAAAGGGCGACAATATCGGAGCGGACCTTCCCATTAATGAAAAAGCATACCGACAACAACAGCACAACAATCGTTTCAATCATTTTCAAATGCAATTTTAGAAGCACAAAATTAACATTTTGCAATCCAAATTCAAAGCAAAACCAAGTTCTTTATAATATATTTTCAATTGATAGGAATATTTATTGTTCAAAAATGAGTATCTTCGCAAAATAGTTGCGCTCCGCAAACAAAACACAAAAAAGACACTGCTTATAAAAGGGTTCAAATACATATTCATAACTCTGGCATCAATAGCGTCCGCACTTTATCTTTTATCGCTATTGCTGAGGCTCGATGCTGTACAGCATCGTTTAGGCGAGTATGTGGCAGACGAGCTACGAAGCGCATACGGCATACCTTTGAAGATAGGAGGTCTAAGAATACGCCACTTTGACGAGATAATCATCAAAGACATTCTTCTGACCGACCCCGAAGGCGACACCATAATGCATTCCGAGGAGGGTACTGCACACATTTCACCTCTGAAAATGTACAAAGGCGAGATACAGATCAATACATTGGCATTCGCCCGGCCCGATATCAGAATAAGCAAGGCAACACAAGGCGCACCGCTTAACATACAGTTCATAATAGACAACCTAAGCAAGAACAAGAGCGGCAATAGCCAGAATATAAACCTGCGTATAAACCAGTTCCTTGCATACGACGGCAGATTCCGATACGACATCCTTGATGCTGAAGAAAAGCACGAGGCTTTTGACAAGAATCATATTTATATAGACAGCCTTGCATGCAATATATCAATAAGAAAACTTGACAAAGGACTGGCAGACATAACTATACGTTCTTTTTCAGGAGATGAGAAAAGCGGGCTCAAACTCAAGAAGATAAGAAGTAAAGCAAAGCTGACAAATGACAGCCTTGAGTTCCGCGACATGGAAATTATCATGCCCGGAAGCCATATTACATCCAACAGACTTACTATAAAACCAAACACTGCCTCGCCTAAAAAGCCGGCAATCTCAGGAGACATAAAAAGCGGACGATTCTCTTTAGACGACCTGAAACCCTTGTTAGGCAAGAACGGAACCGGCATCCCTGAAATGGCTTTCAACATCACTGGTGATGTTGATTCTGCAGAAAGCCGTACTGATGTATATCTGAGAACAGCAGACAACAGTATTTCGCTTCATGCAACAGCCAATATAAAATCAATATACGAAAGCGACAAAAGGAGCTGCAGCATACAAATCAAGGAGTGCTCTGTTGCCGAGAACGGTTTCTACAACTTGCAATCCTTCATGAAGAGTGAAGATATTGCCTTGCTTAAGAGACTGGGGAGCAGCGACATTAGCGGTGAAGCACATATAGAAAACGGGACGATAAACGGGAATGGACGTATTGCGTGTCAAGCAGGAGAACTTAAGGCAAGGATATTCTTTGACAAGAAGAAAGGTTTTTCCGTTATATCGGAAGGCAACAATATCAAATTAGGCAGAATCACCGGAATACAAGAACTTGAAAGCTGTAATATAGAAGCCAGAATCAACGGAAACACATTGAATTGGGGCAACACCACGGAGATTGGAGGAAGCATTACTGAACTTACAGCCAAAGGATACACATATGCACCGATAGACTTTACATCAAGTCTTGACAATAACAGAATCAAGGCGCATATAACAATAGAAGACCCCAACCTGAAAGGCACGTTCATTCTAAGTTACAAGCCAAACATGAACGACAGGGTGGACATCGACCTGAGAGTTGATTCAATAGCACCAGGAAAACTCAACTTGATAAACAGCCCCGACAATACTATTTCTTTCACATTGGACGGAGAGTACAACAATTACGGGAACGGCAATTCGCGTATGAACGCGAAAATCCAAAACCTGATTGTCGATAATGGCGAGAAGAGAAACGAGGTAAGGAATATACACATACATGATGACAGGTCGGAAGAACAGCATATTTTGCTGTTCAATTCCGACATTCTGGATTGCAATATCATCGGAGAGTTTGAATACAGCACATTGCTTAAAGGAGTACATGACATCTTTTCAGGGCATTTCATAAACAGGAGTAAAGAGAGCAACAGGATAGTACCAGGCAACAACAGCTATACTTTCAGGCTTGGCATAAGAAACTCTGGCATTCTGAATGAAATATTCAATCTGCCGGCAAGTATAAACGAATACTCTACCATTAAAGGAGAGTGCAGTGAAAAGGATGGTATTTTCAGAATCAATGCCGACATAAACAACGCATCAATCACCAATGGCATCTACCGTTCGATAAAGCTTGACGGATATACCGACAATAACGAAATCACACTTGCCGTAGAGGCTGTAAAGCCAATTATACGCAACAAGAAGGATTTCAATTACAGCAATACCGATAACGATCTGGTAATAAAGCTGAACTCGCTATACAGCAACGATTCTATAACGAGCAAGGTCAAATGGGAAAACGGAAATACAGGACGCAAAATAAAGGGTGCGTTAGGAGTAAATGCAGAAATAAGGCAAAGCCTTGAGGGAATCCCATACATATCGGCAATCATCAACCCCGACAGCATAATACACAACGACAGTTTATGGTTCGTATCAGCAGGAAGCATTAAAGGAAATTTGAAAAGGATAGAGATTTCCGACATGAACCTCTACAATAAGAGCCAGAGCATCAAGATACATGGAACCGCAGGAAAGAACGCCACAGATGTATTGCATATTGATGCCCGTAATATTGAAATTGCCACAATATTCGACCTCATTAATTTCAATAAGCTGGAGTTTAGCGGAAATGCATCAGGAAAAGCAGATGTAACAAATGCACTTGGCAAACCTGATGTAAAAGGCTTGTTCAATATCGAACATTTCAGAATCAATTCTTGTCAAATGGGTACAGCTGAGGCCAATTTAGGATGGGACAGCCAAAGCAAAGCTATCTTGATAGACACCAATATTATAGGCAGCAACGGGACTTCTACCGTAAAAGGATTCCTATCTCAAGCAAACGACACCATTGAACTGAAAGTCGATGCCGATAACCTCAGAATCGGTTTTTTGAACAAATACCTCAAGTCGTTTGTTTCCGACTTGAAAGGCGAATGCAATGGGAAGACATACATACGTGGCAGCTGGCGTTTGATAGACCTTTACGGAGCACTCTCCCTGGAATGCAGCACACGTGTAAAAGCAACAAACACTGTATATACGCTACAAAGCAATTCTGTAAGTATGTCCAGCGGCAACATATCGCTAAACAACGCACAGCTTACCGACCTGTACGGCAACAAAGGAAGCATGGCCGGTTATGTAAGCCACGACAAGTTCTCTGACTGGGCATGTGACTTCAACTTCACAACCGACAACATGCTGGTATATGACACACACGACTTCAATGATATGCCCTTCTACGGTACAGTATTTGCAACCGGCACAGCACGTATGACAAGCAACACCGACGGGCTGTTCCTGAGCGCAACATTGGAGAACGGAGCGAATTCCCGCATAATTTACAATTCGGGCGACGTCGGTGGTGTCCGGGACAACAGTTTCATAACGTTCACCGATAGCAGAAAGAAAGCAAACAGCATGGGAAAAGGAAAGGAGATTGACAAATACAGTTTCCTAAGCCGCCTGAACCTTGACTTTATGCTTGATATAAATGATAGGATGCAGCTTAAGGTATATACAAACATGCAGTCGGACGATTATATCGACCTTTACGGTATTGGCCCTATACATGCTATATATGATGAACATGAAGGATTCTCAATGAAAGGGAACCTGAACCTTGAACGTGGCGCATACAAGTTCACGATACAAGATATATTTCCCAAGGAATTCAGCATAACGAAAGGCAGCAAACTGCATTTCAACGGAGACCCGTTCAATGCACAGCTCGATTTAAGGACAAAGTATCTTGTACCGTCGGTTTCATTAAGCGACCTTGCTCCAGAGATAGCAAGACGAAAGAATGTAAAAGTAAATTGCTTGATGAATATTGGCGGGACACTTCAGGCACCATCACTCACCTTTGGCATTGAACTGCCCGAAGGCAGCGAAGAAGAGAAAGAGATACTGGCCAGCTCCATAAGCACGCAGGAACAGAGAAACATGCAGTTCATTTATCTTATTGGAATAGGAAAGTTCTATACCTACGACTATAATACAGCGCAGACAGGTGATTCCCAATCTTCAACGGCAATGGAGTCTTTCATATCAAACACCCTCTCAGGGCAATTGAACAATATGCTTGGGCACATTATTGACAATAACAATTGGGAGATATCCGGCAATTTCTCAACGAGCGAAAGAGGCTGGAATAGCATGGAGGTCGAAGGCATGCTGGCCGGAAGACTTCTGAATAACAGGCTGCTTATAAACGGGAACTTCGGCTACCGCGAAAATCCGATAGCCAGCAGCAATTTCGTGGGCAATTTCGAGGTACAATGGCTCATGACACCAAAAGGAACCGTAAGCCTTAAAGCCTACAGCAAGACAAACGACCGCTATTTCTCGAAGACCAACCTCACGACACAAGGTGCAGGCATAATCCTGCGCCACGACTTCAACAGCTGGAACTGGTGGAGAAAGAAGAAAGGAACAAAAAAAGAGGAAAAGAAGAAGGAGAAGAAGAAGAATAAAAAAGAAGAGAGCAAGAAGGTTGCAGGAACAACCCCGGCTAAGCAAGAGAACGAACAATCCTTATATATATTAAAATAATGAGAAACTTCATTTCGGTAAAAGACATAGGAGATATAAACACCGCAGTCAAAGAAGCCCTGGAAATAAAGACCGACCGCTATAAATACTGCGAACTTGGAAAGAACAAAACCTTGATGATGGTATTCTTCAATTCCAGTCTCCGTACCAGGCTCAGCACGCAAAAAGCTGCATTGAACCTGGGCATGAATGTCATTGTACTTGACATCAACCAAGGAGCATGGAAGCTTGAGACAGAAAGAGGTGTCATAATGGACGGCGACAAGCCGGAACATATACTCGAAGCAATACCTGTCATGGGAAGCTACTGCGATGTGATAGGCTTACGCTCATTCGCACGCTTCGAAAGCAAGGAAGACGACTACAACGAGGTTATACTCAACCAGTTCATCAAATATTCCGGCAAACCTGTATTTTCTATGGAAGCAGCCACACGACACCCCCTTCAGAGTTTCGCCGACCTGATTACAATTGAAGAATACAAGAAAAAGGAACGCCCGAAAGTAGTACTCACATGGGCACCGCATCCAAAGGCACTGCCACAAGCAGTCCCTAACTCCTTTGCCGAATGGATGAATGCCACTGACTACGAGTTCGTGATAACTCACCCCAAAGGATATGAACTGGCTCCGGAGTTTGTTGGCAACGCACGTGTTGAATACGACCAGATGAAGGCTTTTGAAGGAGCCGACTTCATCTATGCAAAGAACTGGGCGGCATACGAAGGAGAGAACTACGGGAAAGTATTGAGTACCGACCGTTCATGGACTGTCAGCGAACGCCAGATGGCAGTTACGGACAATGCCCGTTTCATGCATTGCCTTCCTGTACGCCGTAATATGATAGTAACCGACGATGTCATAGAAAGCCCGCAATCGCTTGTGATTCCCGAAGCTGCAAATCGCGAAATTTCTGCGACAGTTGTACTTAAGAGGATTCTTGAATCATTATAAACAAGAGCGTAACTCAGCAAGTAAAAACAGACAGAAACGGAGCTCCGTTTCTGTCTGTTTTTACTTGCTGAAAGGCTTGTCACTTCCCCAACATTGCTGCATCCATGCCTTGCTCTTCGCCTCCACAGGATTGTCTTGAGGATGCCAAAACGAGAAACATTCACCGCCAACGGGCAAGAACTGCTGCTTGACAAAATGACCTGGATAATCGTGCGAGTACTTATAGCCGTCGGAATAGCCGAGATCGGCCATCAATTTCGTCGGTGCATTCCTCAAATGCAGAGGAACCTGAAGATTACCCGTCTCACGAACCGTCTCCAAAGCTTTGTTTATGCCTAAATAAGCCGAATTGCTTTTAGGTGACGTTGCAAG
>JAEIGA010019374.1_pt1 | contig 10374 bp, 12 predicted proteins | sample 9270691 | NCBI WGS metagenome assembly JAEIGA01 (sample SAMN17057246, study PRJNA624740) | gut metagenome | biome: biome; isolation source: fecal sample | host: Bos grunniens | place: China: Xizang | collected 2019
GACCGTAATACTCCGGGCCGGTCAGCTCCTCACCGAAGCGGGTCAGACCAAAGCCGGGATGAATGCACTGCTGCAAAATACCGCCCAAAGCGTTGTCACGCTCCAGAATCAGTACCTTTTGGGCGCCCTCTTCTTTAGCGGCAATGGCTGCTGCCAGACCGGCAGGGCCGCCGCCGATAATTGCTACATCACATTTTACGTTATACATACTTCGCACCTCTTCCCTGTTCCCTTAGCGGGTAGAGCCGGTGACCATATAAGAACCGGCATTGTTCTTGTTAATATCGGTGGGAGCGCAGCCCAACTCACGGGCCAGAATCTCAATGACCTTGGGGCCGCAGAAGCCGCCCTGGCAGCGACCCATACCGGCACGGACACGGCGCTTCACTGCGTCCACGCTCTTTGCGCCCAGGGGGCGGTGGATTGCATCCAGAATTTCAGCCTCGGTGATGGTTTCGCAGCGGCAGATCACATTACCGTACAGAGGATTCTCCTTCACCAGTTCGTCCTGCTCCTGCCGGGTACATTCGCTGAATTTGACAATGCCCTTCCGCTTGGAGATAAAGTTCTCCTTCCGCTTCCAATCTGCGCCACCCATTAAAAGCTGCTGGACCACATATGTACCCATAGCCATAGACAGGGTCAGACCGGTGGAACGGACACCGGAGAGGGTTACATAACCTTCCAAATCTTCCCAGATATCAAAATGCAGACCCTCGGGGTTACGGTTGGGCCGCAGGCCACTATACTGGGTGATGGAATCCCGCACATTCACATTGGGAATCAGATTCATTACATCCCGGGTGATAGATGCCAGACCCTCAGCGGTGGTGGACTTGTCTGTCTTGGACTCCTGATCCTCAGCAGTAGGACCTACCAGCATATTGCCATGGATCGTGGGGCACATCAGCTTGCCCTTGGTAATCTTGGTGGGAATGGGCAGCACAATATGATTCACCTGGCAAGCGGTGTTCTTGTCCAAAATGAAGAACTGACCCTTACGGGCAACTACCTTATACTCTGCCTTGCCAACCATTTCTGCGATTTCGTCGCAGTAAAGACCGGCACAGTTAATCACGTACTTGGTTTCAATCTCCTCACCGGTGGTCTGGACGGTCTTTACCTTGCCGTCAGCGGTAGTGATGCCGGTGACCTTGGTGGAGAGCAGGAAGCGGACACCGTTGGCGTAAGCATTTTCCGCATAGGCCTGCACCAGCACAAAGGGATCAATGATACTCTCACGGGGAATCCACAGACCGCCCTTGACCTCAGGATTCAGGTTCGGCTCCATAGCCAGCAGCTCTTCCCGGGTCTTATATTCCACATCGTAAACATGATTCTTGAATGCCTTTTCCTTAATGGCAGGCAGCTGAGCGAACTGCTCGTCGGTAATAGCGGGCAGAATAGCGCCAATACGGGCAAAGGGTACTTCCAGATCCTTTACCAGTTCGTCATACATAGGATTGGCAGCCACCACCAGCTGGGATTCCAGCGTGCCGGGGGCAGCATCATAACCGGTGTGAATGATGGCACTGTTGGACTTGGAGGCATCGCCGCCTACGTCCTCATTCTTGTCCACCACAATCACGTCAACTTCATACTTGGAAAGTTCTCTGGCAACTGCGCAGCCAACTGCGCCGGCGCCAATGACAACCACATCTGTTTTGAGCATAACAAAACACCTTCCTCATTTACATTTGCGGAGACCGCATAAATTACATTTTATACCATACCACATCTACATAATATTTGCAAGAACTTTTCAAAACTTTGTCAACATTTGCAAAAGAAAAAGCTGCAAATCCGCAGATTTGCAGCCTTCGATATATTATTTTGCCACAATGACCTTCACACCGGCCTTTTCCAAAGCCTTCACCTGGGGTTTGGTGGCATCGGAGTCTGTAATCACCAGGTCAATCTGCTCCAAAGAACAGACATTGTTCATGGCCCGAACACCCAGTTTGCCGGAGTCTGCCAAAGCAATGGCCTGCCGGGCATTGGCCAGCATCTGCCGATGCAGAAGCGCCTCCCCCATATGGAAGTCGGTAATTCCATCTTCGGTAATGCCACCGATGCCAATAAATGCCTTGTCCACGTTAAACAAAGCCAAATTCTCCTGGGAAGGGTAGCCGGACAGCGTCAGTTCCTTTTCCCGCAGCTGACCGCCGGGGATAATCACCGTACAGCCGGGAATATCGCTCAGCTCCACTGCCGTCCGCAGAGCATTGGTAAACACCGTTAGATTGCCGATATTTTTCATATACCGGGCCATGGCCTGTACCGTAGTGCCAACGCCTAAATACACCGCATCACCGGGGCAAATCAAAGCTGCCGCCTCCTTGGCGATGGCATTTTTCTGAGGCAGATTGGTCTTAGACCGGCTGGCATACTCCGCCTCGGTATTGAGAGATACGTTAACCACTGCGCCGCCGTAGACCTTCCGCAGAACACCCTGCTGTTCCAGATAATCCAAATCCCGTCGCACAGTCTCAATAGAAATTCCAAACCGCTCCATAAGCTCGGCATTGGTAATGGTCCGCTGCTGATTGATTAAATCTGCAATCTGACTTCTCCGTTCTACCTTCACAAAAAGACCTCCTTTTGCGTCGAAACGCAAAACCTTGTCAAAACATTGTCATACCCAGTATGCCACAACAACAAGATTCTGTCAAGGACAATCACACACTCAGGTATTGGAACACCATAAACACAAGGGGAATGGTAACACAGGCAAGAACATGGGATACCAGAGCCATACCGGAGGCCACACGGGTGTCCTTTCCTAAGGCGTTGGGAATGATGATCGTATTCAGACCCAAGGGCATTGCCAAGGAACAAATGGCGCAGATAGCAAAGGTTTCCTCCATAGGAAACAGCGCCATCGCCCCAAGGAACAGGCCCGGGAACACCAACAATCGCAGCGCCGTCACCAGGTAAACGCTCTTGATATTCAGCACATCCTTCAGCTTAAACCGGGCCACAGTCATACCGGTCAGCAGCATACCCACCGGGGACATGCAGCTGCCGGCGGCAGAAACCGCAGTATCCAGGAATTTCGGCATAGGAATCCGGAGCAGGCCGATGACCATGCCCAGCACCATACACACAAACATAGGATTCAGAAAGTTCTGCAACCGCTGTTTTAGGCTGGGTTTTTCCCCGCTGTTTCCAATCAACAACGACGGCACACCCCACAGATAAATCAGCGTCCACAGGGGCAGCACAAAAATCAGATAATCCGGGAAAATCGTCGGGAACAGGGCGCTGACCACCGCATTGCCCATATAGCCGAAATTGGAAAAGGACAGGCCATAGGTATAGATATTCCGCTCGTACTTGTCCTTACTGCAAAAGCGTACGCAAATGAGGGTCAAACCGATGGCAATCACCGCCAGCACAGAACTTCCCAACAACAGCTTCCAGGCCGTTGTCACTTTATCCGGGGTAAACCCACCAATAAATGTACCCAGCACCAAAGCAGGAATAAAAATATACTGTTCCAGCTTAGCCAGCACCCCCTGGGCATTGTCCTGCACCAGCTTTAATTTGGACAGGATATAACCGGCCACAATAAACAGAAACAAAAATGCCGTTTGATTTAAAGTCGCAATAAATACCGCCATTTTCTCTACCCCTTTCGGTTATCACAAAAGTCGGATCAGCAGCATATAGCACACCGTGCCGCCGATGATGCTGAGCAAAGTGTTTCGCTTCCAAATGTGGAGCAGCACCACAGTCACCACAGAAATCACATAGGGTAGCCACCCGGAAACCGCCCCGAAGGAGATGCCCTTCAGGCAGTACACCACCAGCATAGCCATCACAGAATAGGGCAAAACAGTGCCTAAGTAGGAGATCCATTTGGGTATAGGACGTTTTCCGTTAAAAATCAAGAAAGGCAAAAATCGCAGAAGGGCCGTCACAAGCGCAACTACCGCAATCAGCAGTGCAGCATAAAGTCTGTCACCCACGATCTTCACCTCCTGCCTTCTTGGATTTTCTCAATAGTAATAAGGCAAACGTAACGGTAATCATGGTGGGAATCAGAAAATGATCCGCCCCGAAAATGGCCAAACACAGAATAGATGCAATCAGTCCAATGATTGCAGGCCAATGGTTTTTGGCGGTCAGCCATTGCTCCACAAACACCGTCACAAACAGAGCGGTCATAGAAAAATCAATGCCTGCCATATCAAAGGGAATCACCGTTCCCAGCAAGCTCCCCAGCACGCAGCCCAAAATCCAATAGGTGTGGTCGAAGCAGGACACAAAAAATTGATACCAATGCCGGTCCACCCCATTTGGAATGTCATCTCCGCACAAAAGGGAGTAGGTTTCGTCAGTAAGGGAGAAGATGAGATAGGGCTTTTTCCTGCCGGCAGTCTTGTATGTTTCAATCATAGACAAGCCGTAAAACAAATGCCGTGCATTCACCATCAAGGTGGTGAGCGCCACCGTAATGAGAGATGCTCCTGCCGTCAACAGGGACACAGATACATACTGCATCGAGCCGGCATAGATGGTAAGACCCATCAAAAAAGACCAGAACAGGCCATATCCCGCATCCTTCAGCACAATACCAAACCCGATACCCAACACAATATACCCCGCCATCACCGGCAGGGATTTTCTGTATGCAAGTTTTAGGGTCTTTTTCATCATAAACGCACCTTTGTTTCAAGTGTTTGCTTGATTATAGCATAAGAAGCACCAAAATAACAAGGCACAAAAACGGGCGGCAAATTGCCGCCCCTAAGTTATTGCATTGTAGAGTGCGCCAGGGAATTCACAAGGTCGTGCATTTCTTTTTCACTGCGGACGTTGTGAGCTTTGTTGATGATTGCCTGTTTTTGTTCTTCGGTCATGGCAGCGTAGGCGTTCATAGCCGGCTCATTCACTGCCAGCGCCATACCGAACCCGATGGGAACTTTGTAGAAATCCATATATTTTCTCCTTTTCTGTGTTTTATGCCTTCCCCCGGGGGGAAGGTGCCCCCAAAGGGGGCGGATGAGGAATGCGGGCAGAAAGACTGCGATTATCGTATTGTATCAGTCTTTTTCCCCATTCCACATTTCGCCGTTCCTCACCCGTCTTTTTGCTTCGCAAAAATCCACCCTCCCCCCGGGGGAGGGTATTTCAGGCAGCTGCGTCTAACATATTCTCAATAAAAATCCCGTAGCCGGTAGTTGGATCATTCACAAGAACATGGGTGACAGCGCCGATGAGTTTACCGTCTTGAATAATGGGCGAGCCGGACATGCCCTGCACAATGCCGCCGGTGGCATTTAAGAGCCGCTCATCGGTGATATGCAGGAGGATGTTCCGCCCGGAAGCGCCGCCGTTGGGATAAACCTTCAAAATCTCCACAGAATATTCCTGCGTCCGATCTCCCTGGACTGTGGAGCGAATGATTGCCGGGCCTGCTTTCACATCCTTTGCCGTGCCCACAGGCAGCGGTTCACCGGACCAGCCGTTTTCTGTTTTGCCAAAAACCCCTTGAATGCAATTTTTATACAGGGTTCCCAAAGGTTTTGCATCCTTCAGTGCGCCCATTAACTGCCCCGGCTCTCCGCATGCGCCTTTGCGCACAGAGATTACCGTAGCCTTGTAAGCCGAGCCGGACACCATTTTCAGCAGTTCCCCCCGGGCATTGTTCACCCCGTGGCCCAACGTGCCAAATTTTCCCGTATCCGGGTCATACCAAGTGACGGTTCCCACACCGGTCACACCCTGCTTCAGATAGATGCCCAGCTTCGGTCCTTCCGATGTGATGCTTGGCGCAAAACGGATCGTATCTTCTTTCCGGTTGCGGATCACAGTCATCTCCACCGTTCCATCGGACCGGTCTAAAGCATAGCGAATATCTTCCGCAGTATGGATGGCATGTCCGTTTACTTCCGTAATCCGGTCACCCACCTGCAAACCTGCCCGCTTTGCCGATGCGCCCAGTTCTTCGTCGAAGGAAGATACGGTAACCGTATTATCGCACAACTCCAGACCCACCACCTGTCCCACGGGAATCAGCATTTTCACAGCGCTGACGCTTACCGACAGCAGCCATACACATATCATTAAAATACTTGTTTGGTTCAGTAATTTTTTCATTTTCGCCCTCCTTTCGCTGGCTTTGTTAATATTCCTCGGCAAATGGATTGTAACCCATGCAAAAGTCGAAAGAAAAGGAAGAATTTTGAAATAAAACACCCGATTAACCTATTGACAACATAGGTAAATAATGGTATATTACCTATACACTAAATAGGTAAATCCCCTGGAGGAAGATATATGCAAGTTTACGCAGATAATGCTGCTACTACAAAAATCAGTCAGCATGCTTTGCAGGCTATGATGCCCTGCTTTGAAAAATATTACGGCAACCCTTCCAGTCTGCATAGTGTAGGACAGGAAGCCAAAGAGGTGCTGGACGATGCCAGAGCCAGAGTGGCCAAGTGCCTTGGCTGTGAGGCAAGAGAGATTTTCTTCACCTCCGGCGGTAGCGAAGCCGACAATCAGGCAATCCGTTCCGCTGCATTTTACGGTGCAAGAAAAGGCAAAAAGCACATCATTTCCACCGCTTTCGAGCATCACGCCGTGCTGCACACTCTCAACGCTCTGGAAAAAGAGGGCTTCGAAATCACCCTTCTGGACGTAAAGGAAGGTCACAACGTCACTGCTCAGCAGGTCAAAAACGCAATCCGTGAGGATACCTGTCTGGTGACCTGTATGTATGCCAACAACGAAATCGGCTCTGTACTGCCCATCGCCGAAATCGGTGCAGTGTGTAAAGAGGCCGGTGTTCCCTTCCACACCGATGCAGTGCAGGCGGTTGGTCACCTGCACATCAACGTAAAAGAGCAGAATATCGATATGCTCAGCCTGTCCGGCCACAAGTTCCACGGCCCCAAGGGTGTTGGCGCTCTGTATGTCCGTCGCGGTCTGCCCCTTGTGAACATCATTGAGGGCGGCGCCCAGGAACGTGGCAAGCGGGGCGGCACAGAGAACCTGCCCGGCATTGTGGGTATGGCTGCTGCGCTGGAAGATGCCTGCGCCAATATGGACGAACACAACAAAAAGGTCATCGCTATGCGTGACAAGTTGATTGCCGGTCTGGAGAAGATTCCCCACTGCGCCCTCAACGGTGACAGAGAGAACCGTCTGCCCGGTAACGTGAATTTCTGCTTCGAAGGTATCGAGGGCGAAAGCCTGCTGCTCCTGCTGGATGCACAGGGCATTTCCGCCTCCTCCGGCTCCGCCTGTACCTCCGGAAGCTTGGACCCCAGTCACGTGCTGCTGGCCATCGGCAGAGTCCACGATGTGGCCCACGGCTCTCTTCGTCTGTCTTTGAGTCACGAAAATACTACCGAAGAAATGGATCACATTATCACCGCCACAACCCAGGTGGTAGAGCTTTTGCGAAATATGAGCCCTGTGTGGCGTGACCTGCAAACCGGCAAAAGAGAATACATTCTGTAATAAGGAGAAAGATTATGGCTTTATATAGCGAAGTAGTTATGGACCATTTTATGCACCCCCGGAATGTCGGCACCATTGAAAATGCTGACGGCATCGGTGAGGTCGGCAACGCCAAGTGCGGCGACATTATGAAAATCTACCTCAAAATTGAAAACGACATCATTGTAGATGTAAAGTTTGAAACCTTCGGCTGCGGCTCAGCCATCGCCTCCTCCTCTATGGCCACGGAGATGATTAAGGGCAAGCCTATTTCCGAAGCGCTGAAACTGTCCAATGATGCAGTTGCCGAGGCGCTTCACGGCCTGCCCGCCCACAAGCTCCACTGCTCTGTGCTGGCAGAAGAGGCCATCAAGGGCGCCCTGAAGGATTACTACGACAAAAACGGCATCGAATACGACCACTCCCAGTTCCCTGACTGCGCCAACTGCGGTCACTGCCACGATTAAGCTATGATAGTGTCAACAAAGGGCCGCTATGCCCTGCGGGTGATGGTGCATTTTGCGCTGAAAGGGGCAGAGGATTTCATTCCGCTGAAAGAAATTGCGGAATCGGAGAACATCTCGCAAAAATATCTGGAATCCATTATGACTGTACTGAGTAAGGCAGGCTTTGTGGATGCGGTACACGGTAAAGGCGGTGGCTACCGGCTGAACCGAAAGCCGGAAGAATACACCGTTGGTAGCATTTTGAAGCTGACAGAAGGCTCTTTGGCGGCAGTATCCTGCACCAGCCAAGGTCCCTCCGCCTGCTCCCGTTCCACCTGCTGCCAGACCAAGCCTATGTGGGACAAGTTAGACAATATGATTAACGATTTTTTCGAAGGCATTACTCTGGCAGATTTGCTGGAAAACAATAAAGAAATGTGAGGAAACAGATTATGAATATTTTAGCTCCTTCTATTCTCTCCTGTGACTATATGAACATGCAGCGGGACTTCGAAGCCTGCAAAGAAAACGGTGTTAAGTGGCTGCACGTGGACATTATGGACGGCCATTTCGTGCCCAATCTGTCCTTCGGCTACTCTCTGGTGAAGTCCATGCGACCCATCACCGACCTGGTGCTGGATGTACATTTGATGATCGACACCCCCATCAAGTATGCAGAAAATTTCTGCAAGGCCGGTGCCGACTACTTAACCATTCACGTGGAAGCTGACACCCCCGAAAACATCCGCAAGACTCTGGAGCTGATCCGTAGCCTTGGCGTAAAACCCGGCATCGTGGTAAAGCCCAAGACCCCCGCTGAAGCAATCGAGGAGTACCTGCCCATGGTGGATATGGTGCTGGTTATGACTGTTGAACCCGGCTTTGGCGGCCAGAAGTTCATGGCAGATATGATGCCTAAGGTAAAGAAGCTCCGTGAAATGCTGGACAAGGTCAATCCCGCCTGCCACCTGGAGGTTGACGGCGGTGTGGATCTGAACACCGTAAAAGAATGCAAGGCAAACGGCGCAAACGTATTCGTTGCCGGCTCTGCCTACTTCGGCGCAGCCGACAAGAAGGCCTTCACCGAAGAAATTGAAAAATAAAAAATCCGCCTGCCATTTGGCAGGCGGATTTTTCTTGTTTCTTATTTTTCCAGTTCCATCATCTTGTCGATTCTGCGCTGATGACGGGCCTCGTTGGAAAATTCGGTACCCAGCCAGGTGTCCACAATCTCCAGAGCCAGCATCTGACCCACCACACCGGCGCCGATGGCCATCATATTGGTGTCGTTATGCTCCCGGGTCATACGGGCGCTCATCACGTCGCTGAGCAGGGCGCAACGAATGCCCTTGACCTTATTGGCGGTAATGGATACGCCAATACCGGTGGTGCAAAGAACGATGCCCTTTTCGCACTCACCGCTGGCAACTGCCTGGGCGGCAGGGGCGGCAAAGTCGGGATAGTCGCAGCTATCCATGGTATAAGTGCCGAAATCCTTCACTTCATAGCCCTTCTTCTCCAGATGGGGAATCAGAACATTCTTCAGCGCCAATGCGCCGTGGTCACAGCCGATTGCAATTTTCATAAGTAAATCCTCCTTGTAATTTTAAGTCACGGGTTTCACTCGTAAAACCATACCGCTTTTTGCCTTCGCATTGGTATTATACCCCATTCCCACATAGAAATGGTTGCCGTCGGTATCAAAGGATATGGGGGGTACGGGATAGGTAAAACTTGTTGTCGGCTCAAAGGAGCCGGTCTTGCCTGTGGTCGACTTATAAATCACCACATTATATTCCTTGGTTTTGGTGTCCTGCTTGAAGGTCAGCGCATAAATCACACCGTCTCTCAGGAAGGCATCCGCCACCCGTTCGCCATTGGGCATTTCGATTTTTTCATAACTTCCCTGGTTGGAGAAATCCCGGATCCCATACAAAGCGCTTGCGGTGATATAGCAGGCGCCGTCAAACTCAAATTCTCCGTTCCAATACTTCCGGCCCACGCTGATGCCACCAATGAGAGGATGGACCTGATCGGACAGCCAAATCATTCTGCCGTTTTCGTACCGGAAGATCATATAGGCCGAGCCAATGCCGACCCGGAAAGCAATCAGGGCATAAAGTTGCCCGTTATATTCAATAAACTCATAGGTCCGTGTCCAGCTGTAATCAGATGTATCAAAAGGCTTGCCGTCCTTATAGAGGGGAACAAAGGTAAAGGTTTCTCCCCCATCCGTAGACACAGCCACGGTATCGTCCGCATCCTCCGTACCCACACCGGCAAAAATCTTGCCCTCAAACTCTATCATATCAAAGTTGTGGATTCCGTTGGGAATGGTCCGTTTGGACTTCCATTTGCCGTCCTGCAGGTAGTAGTAATTGCCCAAATCCCAGCCGCCGGAGGGATCAATGCCCGCCGCGCAGAGGGTATCACCGATCACCTCATAGCCGTGAATCGCCATATCCGGTACAGTGCC
>JAEIGA010019375.1_pt1 | contig 10374 bp, 11 predicted proteins | sample 9270691 | NCBI WGS metagenome assembly JAEIGA01 (sample SAMN17057246, study PRJNA624740) | gut metagenome | biome: biome; isolation source: fecal sample | host: Bos grunniens | place: China: Xizang | collected 2019
AATGGGGCGAGCGATTCCCCGATATGACAAACGTTTACTCTAAGCGTCTTGCAGAGCTTCTTCATGCAGGGGCGAACAAACTTTCGCTTCGAATGATGGACGGCGTTTACGCTTATAATTGCGGCCCTGCATATGAAACTCCGGCAGAGATTCAGTCGTACAAGGCTCAAGGTGCCGATATTGTCGGCATGTCAACAGTGCCGGAGGCAACTTTTGCGAAGGCGTGTATGATGAATATCGCCTGCATTTCACTCGTTTCAAATCTCGCTGCGGGGATTTCTCGCACGCCACTTAATCATGCTGAGGTAATCGCCGCTTCAGAAGAGGCGAAACCGCGCATGGCGGATCTTGTCGATGACTTCATCCTTAGGCTCTGAAATTGATCTCTTTGAGTCATCCTTGATTCTTGAGAGGGCGCTTTCCGAAAATACGTCAAAGTCGTATGCGTCGGATCTCAGGGAGTTTATGCTTTTTCTCAATTCTAAGAAAATTGCATCTTCCGCCGATGTCAAGTATGAGGATATTGTCGCTTTTCTTTCCGCTTCAAGAGCTCAAGGTCTTGCTTCCCGCACGAGGGCGCGTCGCTCGTCGGCAATCAAATCATTTTTTGATTTTCTCGTCTCGCGCAATTTTGTGAAGGAAAATCCCGCCGAGCGTCTTGAAGCACCGAAGAAGGATTTCGTTTTGCCGAAAGTTCTGTCTGAAGATGAAGTGACTCGCATGCTTGAGAATATACCCACTTTGCAGATTCAGGATGTGCGCGACAGAGCGCTTCTCGAAATTCTTTACGGGTGTGGACTGCGCGTCAGCGAGGTTTGCGCTCTCTCAATGGAGGACATCGTCTCGGAAGGAGAACTTTTGAGAGTGAAGGGGAAGGGCTCTAAGGAGCGCCTCGTTCCTATATGCTCTACCGCCGGGAGGGAACTTGAAAAATACATGACGTTATTCCGTCCTTCATTTTTGAAAGCTTCGTCTTCGGAGACTCATATTTTTCTTACGCGTTTAGGTAGGCCTTTCACAAGACAGGGCGTTTTTAAAGTCGTACGCGAACGAGCCATTCTTGCGGGAATTTCTCCTTCTCGCATCTCGCCGCATGTTCTCCGTCATTCTTACGCCTCACATCTTCTTCAGAGGGGAGCTGATATTCGAGCCATTCAAGAGCTTCTCGGACACGCCGACATATCAACAACGCAGATATACACTCATGTAGATGTGGCGCTTTTCAAAGACATTCACAAACGTTTTCATCCGAGAGGGTAACAAATTAGTAGAGGAACGAAAAGATGAGTAAAAAAAGATGGTCGATGCTTTTTCTGACGGGAATACTTTCTGTTTCCTTTTTTTTGCTTTTTGGTTTCGGTTTTTCTTCTGAGGGGAAGGATACCTCTCGCCTTGCGCGCCCGGAAAAGTGGGCGAAGAAGATGGAAGTAAAAGGAGTTCCTAATCTCCATAAGGTTTCCGACATCCTTTATCGAAGTGCGCAGCCGACGGCTGAAGGTATGACGAATCTTGTCGCGCTTGGGATAAAAACTGTCGTTAATTTGCGCATGAGCGAGGTTGATGCTGAATTAGTGGGTGCATTGCCTTTGAAGCGGCGCCATATTTCTATATTTGCAGGTAATATGAAGTTGAGATATATCAATGAATTTCTCTCTATTTTAGATGATACGAATGCCGTCCCCGTTCTCGTTCATTGCCGACACGGAGCCGACAGGACAGGAACTGCGTGCGCCATGTATAGAACTCTTCGCGAGGGTTGGTCTGCCGATGAAGCGATAGACGAGATGAAAAACGGAGGCTTTGGTTTTCATTCAATCTGGTTTAATCTTCCGCGTTTTATCAGGAAAAAGTCTCCAATGACACCGTACAATCCTCTTCTCCATTGAGAGCGATCAAGGCCTGCTTTTGACAGTTCAGGGCCTTGTCGGACACATTTTTTGGTATAATACAACTATATGGCACAGGAGCAGCTTTTTGCAGATGATTATAAGGTGAATCTCGATGTATTCGAAGGTCCACTTGATCTTTTGCTTTACCTGATTCGCCGTGAAGAACTTGATATCTACGATATACCTATTGGGCATATCACCGTTGAGTATATGCGCTTTATCGAAGATGCGCGTAAACTCAATCTTGATATCGCCGGAGAGTTTATCGTTATGGCCGCAACGCTCATGGTCATCAAATCAAGAATGCTCCTGCCAGTAAGTCGCCGCGCTGTTGAGGAAGGGCAGGATGAAGAGTGGGTAGACCCGCGCCTTGATCTTGTGCGCCAGCTAATTGAGTATAAAAAATTCAAAGATGCGGCATTAAGGCTCGAAACTCTTGAAGCTCTGCAGGCAAACAGATTTGATTACGGCGGCGGAAGGCCGAAGTTTGAAAAAACTGCAGCCGATGCGCGCGGAGCGATTGCAAATCTCGACCTTTATGACTTACTTACCGCATTTCAGGAAGTCTTGGCACGCGCCGATGAAATGCCTAAGGAAGAACTTAAGGGTATACGTTTCTCCGTGCCGGACAAGATGGATGAGATTTTAGAGCGTACACGCACGGAAGGGCAATTCTCATTCCTTTCTCTGTTCGACCCTGAGAATTCTCCGAAGGGGCTTATAATCGTGACGTTTCTCGCGCTTCTTGAACTGCTGCGTCAGCATAGAGTTGTCGTATATCAGAACGCGGCGTTTCATGAAATAACCATCCTTGCATCGAAAGAAGAACCGGCCGACAAGCCGCTTGAAAGACCTGACGACTATGAGTGATGAAGTGAAAATTCCTTTGCCTCGATCTTTGCAGGAAATCGTTGGAGCGTTGCTCTTTGCGAGTGAGACGCCTCTTACTGCAAATGAAATTCGCGATGCGATCCGTGCGGTCGAACCGGTTGATGGAGATAATTCCGAAATGATGGATGTCTACCGCACTTGTACGTCTAAGGAGATTTCAGAGGCTTTGCGCGGGCTTGAAAAAGCTTTAGATGTGGCAGGAGCAGGCTTTAGCCTCGTATGCACAGGTAACGCATACCGTCTGCAGAGCGCACCGAGTTGCGGGCGTTACATCCGAGCGCTTCTCAAGATGGACCGCCCCAACCGTTTAGGGCGCGCCTCTCTTGAGACGCTTGCAATCGTCGCTTACAGACAGCCCATCACAAAGAGCGAAATTGAACAGATTCGAGGAGTTGATGTTTCGGCAAACATCAAAACTCTAATGGATTTACAACTTATCCGCCTTGTCGGAAAGTCTGAGCTTCCCGGTCATCCTTTCCTCTACGGCACGACCCCGCTCTTTCTTGAGCATTTTGGCTTGTCTTCGCTTGAGCAGCTTAATGAATTAGATCCTACTCTTCAGCGTTCCAATCCGCGCAAGAAGGCTCTTGATTACAAGCGTAAGTCCGACGAGAAGAGTGCGGCGAAGGAAGATGAAGAAAAGAATGAGGCTCATGAAAGCGAAAGCGAATCTTCTTCAGCGAGTTCTCTCGCGTCGGAGGAAGAGATTGAAGAGGCGGTTGTGACGGCTCCTGAGAATATCCAGGATGAAGAAGACGATCTTTTCATCGATGATACTCCAGACGAGTTTGATGACGATGACGAAGATGATGACGACGACGATTTTGACAGCTTTGACGACGAGGATGAAGATGATATCGAAGATGAGGAGGAAGAAGATGAGGAATAATTTTCTCTACGCAGTTTTCTTGATTCTTTCCGCCGCGCTTTTTGTCTCGTGCGATAGAATTAGCAGTTCCAACAAGGCTTTGGTGGAGCGTGAAAGTCCATCCTATCGTGCCGCAATGGAAGATTACCGTTCAGGCAGGCTTGAGAAAGCCATCGCCGGCTTTGAGAAGGTGTGCCGCGAGAATCCTTCCAATTCTTCGGCAAGGTTTCAGCTTGCCTGTCTTCTGATGGATTTCAGAAAAGATTTTACAGGATCTTACTGTGCATTTAAAGAATACATTCTTCAGATGCCGGAAGGAGAAAAAACTCGCCTTGCAAAAGATAGGCTTCTCATTTGCGAAAAGGAACTTGCGAAAATTTTCGCTAAGCGCTTTTCATCGAATGCAGAAGGCGCCTTGTCGGTGGTGGAGGCAGATGAACTGCGTCGCAAGCTTAAAGATTCTCAAGCGTCTGAGATGACGCTTTCAAAAGCGCTCGAAGACGGGAAAAAGCGCATTGACGAGCTTGAAGAGCGCGTTAAGCATCTTAAGGAACTCGTCTCAGGCGGTGCTGAGGCCGAAGAGCGTTCGCGCGACACGGGCGAGATTAAGGCTCTTCTTGATTCTGATTCGTCCGCCGACACTCCGCCGCCGCCGAATGATGCGGCTAAGGTTCTTGCCTCATTCGATTCCGATGCTCAGTCCGCGCGGCCTTTTGAGCAGGTAGAGGGGGCGAAGGAAGCACGCGACAAAGCTAAGAAGCAGGCCGAAGAAGAGGCTGAAAATAGGAAAGCGCGCGAAGTGGCGGCGAAAGCTAAGATTCCAGACACATACGTTGTTCAGGAAGGCGATACGCTTTATAAGATTGCAATGAAGTTTTACGGCAAGTCGTCGGCGTGGAGGCGTATCCGTGATGCCAACCGTGCTTTGATATCGAATGACGGAAGAGTGAAAGCCGGTCAAAAACTCGTGATGCCCAAATGAGTCCGTTTATCGAATCCAGCTCAAGAATCAGCGCGGCGGAACGCAAAAAAGTTCCGTGGATTATTGTCGATGACGATTCTGTCAAAGGGAAATTCATCAGGTACCTCTCAGGCGGAGGCATGAATGTTTTCGGCCGCACCTTTTCGCAGGAATTAGCGCGCTTTAAACATCGCAGGTTTTTGATGTTCTCTGCCGTATTGGGTTTTGTATGGCTTCTCTTTTGGGCTTTATGACGAATTTAAAAAAGAAAGAAAAATACGATGAAAAAATTAGTTCTAACATCTCTTGCGCTTCTCCTCTCAGCGGTCGCCTCCGCTCAGCAGAGACAGTCTAATCGCGACACATTCCTTAAAAACCAGGCGTACTCCGAAATGCAACGGGTGCTTGCGGAAGTTGATGTTATTCAGAGTAATTACGAAGATCTTTCCGCACGCATAAGGCGTATTGAAGGAGCGGACGGTTCAAAGGGACTTAAGGCGGAGATCGATTCTCTTCGCGCCCAGATTTCCGATTTGAAACGTGAGGTCGCATCAATGCGCTCTGAAATCGTAAATGAACTTACTGCAAAAATCGTAAAGCTTCAGAAGATGCAGCCGAGCGCGCCGCCACCTCCTCAGCAGAAGAAGATAGTTATCGGGCCGCATAAAGAGTATGTTGTCCAGTCTGGCGATACGCTTTCTTTCATCTCGCAGGCTTTTAATACGACTGTTCGCAAAATCAAGGATATGAACAACTTGAAGGGCGACAGCCTGAGGGTTGGACAGAAACTTATGATTCCCATGGATTGAAAAGAGGTAGAAAAATGAAAATACTCGTTGTCGGAAGCGGTGGTAGGGAACATGCGATTGTATGGCGCTTGACGCGCGATGCCGAGGGACACTCGGTCTTTTGCGCGCCGGGAAACGCCGGCACGTCCCTTATTGCGACAAATGTGAATATTGGTGCATGCGATATTGAAAAAATCGTAGAGTGGTCGAAAAGCGAAAATATCGATTTGGTAGTTGTAGGCCCTGAAGCTCCTTTGGTGGCAGGGCTTGTCGATGCGCTTGAAGAAGCGGGAATCAAAGCGTTCGGTCCTGTGGCGGCAGGAGCCCGCATGGAGGGAAGCAAGAGGTTCGCAAAGGAGATTATGGAGGCTGCCGGCGTTCCTACGGCAAAGGCTGAAACTTTTACCGATGCGTCACTAGCAAAGGCCGCACTCCCTTCGTATGGCTTGCCTGTAGTAATCAAGGCAGATGGGCTTGCAGCAGGCAAAGGTGTTGTCGTTGCAGAGACTTTAGAGGATGCTGAGAAGGCGATTGACGACATGCTGGTAGGTAACTGCTTCGGGTCGGCAGGCGCTGAAGTGCTAATTGAAGAGTTTCTTCACGGCGAGGAATGTTCTATCCTTGCTGTAGTCGATGGTGAAAATGCCGTTCTCCTTCCTTCTTCGCAAGACCACAAGCGCGTTTTTGATGGAGATATGGGGCCGAATACGGGAGGCATGGGAGCGTATTCACCAGCTCCTGTCATTACAGACGATAAACTTCCTCTTATTCGCGATAAGATAATTTTGCCTGTTGTAAGAGAACTTAAACGCCGCGGAATCACGTATCGCGGCATTCTCTACGCGGGACTTATGGTGAACGACGAAAATTCAAATCCGCGCGGTCCTGTTGCAATCAGCGGCTCGACGGTAAATGTCGTTGAATTTAACGCTCGTTTCGGCGATCCAGAAACGGAGGCTGTCCTTCCTCGTCTTGGCGGAAGCTTTGCGAAACTTCTTCTTAACGCCTCGCAGGGCTGCCTTAAAGAAGAGGATGTGGTTGTAGAGGATATCTCTGCAGCTACAATCATCGCAGCTTCAAAAGGATATCCTGGAAGCTACGAGAAGGGGAAAGAGATTTCAGGTCTTTCAGGTGAAAGCGCAAACAGCGTTGTATTCCATTGCGGCACAGCAGAATCGGAAGGCAAAATCACAACATCCGGAGGGCGTGTATTAAGCGTTACCGGCTGCGGCAAGACTCTTCGCGAAGCTGTCGACGAGGCATACCGCCGTATTTCCGCAATTGCCTTTGACGGAATGTTCTACCGCAAGGATATCGCACATAGGGCATTTGGCCGCGACAAGGCCTAAGTTATGCGCTTTCTCGGGAGGTTGGCTCTGTGAAAATCGTTTCTCTTGCCAGCGGTTCTAAGGGTAACGCATACATAATTGAGCATGAAGGCGAAGCGCTTGTTGTTGATTGCGGCATAGGTCCTCGCGTATTCAAGCAACGCTTCGCCTCGCTTTTTCCCGAAGCGCTCCGTTTTCACGGCGTTTTACTGACGCATAACCATTCAGATCATATTTCAGGTCTTCAGGCGTTTTTGAAAAACAATCCTGAAGTTCCGGTTTTCGCGAATGAGTTGACTGCTGAAAGCACTGGCTTTGAAACTGGCATTGACCCGTCGGCTTTCGTCTGTTTCGAAAACGGTCAGTCTTTCTGCGCAGGTCCTTTCAGCGTTGAGACGTTTTCTTTGCCTCACGATGCGAGCGACCCGGTAGGCTTTCTTATTGAGGCGGATGAGACGTATTTCCATGCGACTGATTTTGGTACGCCAGTCAAGTCAGCGGGTCTGAGTCTTTCTAAGGCGCATCTGGCTACTGTTGAGTTTAATCACGATACTCAGCTACTTTATGCAAGCGGCCGTCATCAGTCTTTGATACGCCGCATATCAGGGCCGCGCGGTCATCTTTCTAACGACGAAGCCGCTTCTTTTCTCAAAGAGTATGCAACAGATAAATTAAAAGCAGTTGCTCTTGCACATTTGTCTCACGACTGCAACGTTCCGCATATTGCGCTACGCTCTGCGCAAGAGTCTCTCGCGTCGATTTCGCTTGGACATATCCCAGTTAAAGTTTTCTCTCAAAATGAACCTCTTGAGCTATGAGAGAAAAATTAACTTTAGTCTTTTTGATGCTGCTCCTGATAATGTCGGGATGCACGCGTTCAGGCATTGAAATTTCTTCTTGGCCTGTTATGGGTACAATTGCTTCCGTTCAAGTTCGAGAGAAGCAAGATATGAAAAATGTGGAAGCGGCGGCAAAGCATTCGTTTTCGCATATTGAAAAACTTCTCAACAGATTCGATCCTTCGTCTGAATTGTCGACGCTTAAGAGTCTTAATGATGACGAGCTGATAAAAAAAGCGTCGCTTTCGGTGAGAAAATGTTATGAGGCTGCTTTTTTAGTTTCTCGCCTTTCAGGAGGCGCGTTTAATCCTCGCTGGAGGGGAAAAGAAACTCTTGATCTTGGGGCGATCGCAAAAGGTTTTGCGCTTGATGAAGCAGCGTTATTTTACGCGAAAAAAGCATCTGAAAATTCAGGCGATGTTCTTATCGACCTAGGTGGGAATCTTATTTCGGTAAAGGGGTCGTGGAAGACTGGTGTCAAATCGCCAAACGGAAAAGGTTTCGCGTCCTTTTTTTCACTCTCTTCGGGAGAGGCGGTTGCCACGAGCGCTTCGTATTACCGCGGTGCGCATATACGCGATGCGCGAACGGGGAATGCCGTTTCTAACGGCGTACTTAGCGTAACTGTAATAAGTAAATCGGCGATGTGGGCCGATGCGCTTTCAACTGTTCTTTTTATCCTCGGGCCGAAAGAAGGGATGGAATTTCTCAAGAAACTCAACACTTCTAAAGAATATCCCTTCTGTGGGAAGGATGAAACGGCCGTATTGTGGATAATGGAGAGCGGTTCGTTCGTTAAAGTCGACGATAAGGGCCGCTTCAAAGTTTCAAACTAATAATAAAGAATAAGGAGAGAAAAAATGAATGCTAATAGACGTCAGTTCTTAAAAGGAACGTTTTGGATGGGAGCTGCGGCAACTCTTGCCGGGTGCTCAACCGGTGCACTCAAAATTAGCAAGAATGGCGGTTCAATGCAAGGCTTTGCCGTCCCTCCGCTTAAGAAAGTGCGTGTTGGCGTCATTGGTCTCGGGCGCGGTTTCGGAGGCGCGATGAGAATGTCTCAGATTCCTGGAACGGAAGTGACTGCAATCTGCGATATTGTTCCTGCGCGCATCAATAGGATGCTTGGATGGTTTAAAGAAAACGGCAAGAAGGCGCCTAAAGTTTACACGGGCAGTGAAGAAGCGTGGAAGAAACTTTGCGATTCCGATGATGTAGATCTTGTCTACAATGCTACGCCATGGCAACTTCACGCACCTATCGCAGTTTATGCGATGAAATCCGGCAAGCACGCCGCCGTTGAAGTTCCTGCGGCTCTCACGCTTGATGAATGTTGGGAAGTGGTTGAGACGGCCGAGAAGACACGCCGCCATTGTATGCAGCTTGAGAATTGTTGCTACGGCGAAACGGAGCTTCTTGCTCTTAATCTCGCCCGCAAAGGGTTGTTGGGCGATCTCATTCACGGAGAGGCGGCATACATTCACGATCTTCGCGAATATTGCTACGGCAAATTCGACAACGAGAAGGGAGGCGGCGGATATTGGGATTACTGGAGGCTTAAATATAATAAGGATCATGCCGGCAACCAGTACGAGACGCATGGCTTAGGCCCTATCTGCCAGTATATGAACATCAATCGCGGAGACAGGTTTGATTATCTTGTTTCTGTCGATTCCAAACAGTTGAGCTTTGAGAAGTACGCCAAGGCGAAATTCGGGCCAGACAGCTGGCAGGGCAAGATGAATGTTCGGATGGGCAACATGAACACTACCGTCATCAAGACTGTTCTCGGGCGCACGATTATGGTTCAGCATGATGTTGCAAGTCCGCGTCCGTACAGCAGAATTAATCTCATCAGCGGCACGAAAGGTATTCTTTGCGATTATCCTTTCCGTGTGGCGTTGGCGAAGGATGAGACTGGCGCTTGTCACTTTTTTGACGCGGAGGAAGGAAAGAAGATTCGCAAAGAGCACATGCATCCTCTGTGGGCGCAGGCAGGTGAGCTTGCAATGAAGGTAGGCGGTCATGGCGGAATGGACTTCCTTATGGACTTGCGTTTGAGTTACTGTCTTCAGAACGGCCTTCCTCTCGATATGGATGTCTACGATCTTGCATCGTGGTGTTCGTTAGGTGAACTTACAGAAAAGTCATCGCTGAACCGCGGCAGTACGATTGATGTGCCAGACTTTACGAAGGGCGGCTGGATGACGGCGAAGCCTCTAGGCATTGAGACGATTGACTTGAAAAAGCTTAATCTGAATACTGTTATTGCCGACAAAAACGCGATGACCGTTTAAAAACGGTATTTCATAACAATATGCGCAAAGACCACGCGCCATGGTTAATGCGTGATGACCGGGTAGGGCGCGATGGGGTCATCGCGCCGACAAACCGGGCTGGAGTGGGATAATGGGTTAATGTTCGAATGTTAGAATGGTTGAATGTTTGAATGTTAGAATGTTTGAATGTTGGAATGTTGGAATGTTTGAATGTTGGAATGGGGGTTTGGAAGGTTTAGAGTTTAGAGGGAACAGGGAATAGGGAATAGGGAACGAGGAATGGGGAACAGGGAACGGGGAACAGGAAGAGTGTTTATTGTATTAAAACATTCGAACATTCTAACATTCAAACATTTCTTACTTCCTTTCTACCGCTACCGCGAATCACTAACCACTAACCACTAATCACTAACCCCGGGCGCATCTGCGTAATTCACCCAAAAGTAAGCATCAGAGTCACGAAGCCTTCTGATAAAGATTATTGAGTTCGTCATTTGTATACCAAACATACGCTAGCAGGAATGATGCAAA
>JAEIGA010019376.1_pt1 | contig 10374 bp, 8 predicted proteins | sample 9270691 | NCBI WGS metagenome assembly JAEIGA01 (sample SAMN17057246, study PRJNA624740) | gut metagenome | biome: biome; isolation source: fecal sample | host: Bos grunniens | place: China: Xizang | collected 2019
AAGAGTCTTGTGGTCTGCGTTAGGGTGATATTTCATGAATCCCTGGATCAGGGACATAGGAAGTACCTTTGTGAGAAGAATCTTGAATCTGTCCTTATACAGCTTCTGCGCGTTGCGTCTGTCCTTGGAGATCTCGTTCCATAGAGTGTTTATGCGGACTGTGAGGTCCTCTATCTCCACAGCCGGCTTAAGGTCCAGCACAGCGGTCACCTTTGAGCCGTTCACTATCGCATTCACGCACTTCCTGCTGACCTTGAATCCGATAGGTCCCTCGATTCCGCCGTCAGTGAAGTCCATGTCTCCGAACTCATTCTGTGCCTGGTTTCCGTCAATCAGTACACTCAGTTCCACATTCTTCAACTGATTGCCGCACAGCATCTTGCCGACCTCTGAAAGTGGCTCGCTTCTATGGATATGGCCTTTGCCTGGAAAGTCCTTATACCCTTTAGGCACAACAGCAGTCAATGAAGGAAACAGCGGCCTTATGGCATGTCCCATCTCCTTCGCCCACTCATATCCGTCTCCGCTGGAGCCGGTCTTCGGGTATGACAACCCTCCGGTGCAGATTATCAGTTTCCTGCACTCATATACGCTGCTGTCGCTGCACTCGATTCGGAATCCCTCGGCATCATTGCGAGTGGCAATCTGTTTCACCTCCTTTCCACACATCACGTCAGCCCCGGCCTCCTCAGCCGCTCTTACCAGCGCATCAACCACATCTGAAGCCAGATGTGAAGCCGGAAACGCCCTGTCACCTCTCTCCACGACACTTTCCATTCCGTGCTCCGTAAGGAAATCGATCATCTTCTCAGAACTTAGATTATAGAACGATGGCTTCAGGAAGTTTGGCTTCGGGTGCACATGCCCGCTGAACTCGTTCCATGCTTTGAGGTTCGTGAAGTTGCACCTGCCTTTGCCTGTGATCATTATCTTGCGTCCCGGGCGCTGCATCTTCTCCAGCACCAATACGCGTCCGTTACCGCAAAGTGTTGCAGCTGCTCCCGCAGCCGCCATAAGTCCCGCAGCACCGCCTCCGATAATGATAATCTCAGCTGAATTGTGATTTTCCATGACCAGTATAATTTCTGCAAATATATTGATAATTTCCCTATATTTGCAGTCCCTTCAACTGAAGGAGATACGTTGCCAGTTTAGCTTAGTCGGTAGAGCATCGCATTCGTAACGCGAAGGTCGTGGGTTCGAATCCCATAGCTGGCTCAAAAAGAGGACCATATGGCCCTCTTTTTATTTGTCAAGCAGGATTCTCTCTATTTCATTCTGGAATTTTGACTTGTTTCGTGCGCCTATAGTCATTGATGGCTCCCCCTCAAGAGGTATATATAATACTGCCGGAATGGAGGTGATTCCGAATGCTTCTGCAACTTCCCTGCATCTGTCAACATCGACCTTATATACAACGATGTGCCCTTGATATTCTTTGGCAAGTTCCTCAAGAATCGGTGCAATGCTTCTGCATGGTCCGCACCATGTGGCTGTGAAGTCCACAATTGCGGGCTTGTCGCCAAGATATCTCATTTCTTTCCCGTCGATGTCATATACAAGCTGTGAGAACTGGTCCGAAGTCAGTTCTATCGCGTACTTGTCTTCGACGGACTTTTTGTTTTTATCGTTCTGTGCCCCAACGTTTCCGCATGATGTGACAGTGATGATCATAAGGGCTGCCAAAGCAGCAAGATAATGTCGTGTTTTCATGTACTGTAGGTTTATGTGACAAAATTAATATTTCGCACTGATCAAATCAAGTGCCAGCAATTTGTCTATCTTTGCACAGCAATGACAAATATGAGATATATAGTCAATATCCTGTTCATGACGTTTGCCATGATGCTCTCAGGCTGCATGCATGAGAGCAAGATTGTCATGTCTTCATCACAGGAATATGCTGAGTTCTTTGATATTGTCGGGCAGGATACCGACACATTCATAATAGTCAGACACCCTTCCGGTCGTCAACCAGATACATTGTGGGTCAGCACTCCTGTGAAAAGGATCATATGCATGTCTTCATCGCATGTTGCAGCTCTTGCCGCCATAGACGCATCGGAAACAATCTGTGCTGTGTCTGGCTTGAAGTATATTTCAGATCCTGATATCAGGTGTGGTACCGTAAAGGATGTCGGATATGATGCGGCACTTGATTATGAGATGATTCTTGACTTGAAGCCCGATCTTCTTGTTACATATGCTGTGACAGGGGCAGAGCCTCCATATGTCTCCAAACTCCGTTCATTGGGTGTAAAGACGCTTGTGCTGCATGATCACCTTGAACAACATCCTCTGGCAAGAGCAGAGTATATCCGTCTGTTCGGCGCTTTAACCGGACGGATGCATGCCGCAGATTCTGTATATTCTTTTGTAAGAGACAGATATAATGAACAGATGCGGGAAGTCAATAGAGCGACAAAAGCCAAGGTTCTGATAAATATTCCATATGGAGATGCCTGGTACATTCCCGGTAAGGATGGCTATATGTCAAGACTTGTTGAAGATGCCGGAGGAGAAATCATCGGAGCTTCTTCAGGTACTTCTGCTTCCTCGGTCATATCTCTAGAAGAGGCCTATGAATATTCTCTTGAGGCTGATATGTGGCTTAATCCGGGCCCATGCCGTACCAGAGAAGAAATCGAAGCGTTCCATCATATGTTTCCTCGTTTCGGACCTGTTGCCAGGAATCTGCCTATATATAATAATATAAGGTGTGCCAACAACGGAGGCGGTAATGATTTCTGGGAGCGGGGAGCAGTACGCCCCGATCTGCTCCTTGAGGATCTTATAGCCATTATGGAGCACGCTAAGGGAGGGGAAAAAGAAGAATCCCTCCATTTTCATGTTTGCATGTAATGGAGGGATTCTTGTATCAGAACAGTATTTTGAATCCGAATGTTTCTTTTTCACAGAAGGTTGCCTTGAACTGTATCTCGGTGTCGGGCCTTTCTGTCAGCGTCTTTGTCGGCGCAAGCTCTACTGCCACGATGTCTCCTGTTCGGAGTGATACGAATTCAGATGAACTGCAGATTGCTTCTTCAATGGCTTCCTGTACTTCCTTGCAGTCTTTATTGTATATCTCCCGACCGTCCTTGAATACTTTGAACATATTGTCCTGTCCTTCCAGTACCGCGATGTTATAAAGCGGGAACGGCAGTACGGAAGAATGGTCTGCACATGAGGCGGCAGCGATGTTGATATCGGCTTCTCCGACTGATCCTACATAAAGCAGGGCACCGAAGCCGAAGGCATCATAATATCTGGAGGCGAACTTCCTGCCTACGCATTTACCGGCCTTGCATACGCGTACGAAAACAATCGGAGCCCAGTCCCATCTGTCAATGCGGTCAGGTGTGTAGAGGTCTCTGTTTTCTCTTTCCCAACTTGTGTCCGGACGGCAATAGCTGAAGCTTCCGCCATATGGTTTTACGACTATGTTCATGGGTGTCAGTCTTCCTGCTGTGTGAAGAGGTCCCCGAGACCTTCAAAAGGAGTATATCCCTTGGTTCTTGGGGCGGATGCTGTCTTTCCTGGAGCCGGAGCTGGTCTGGAAGCCTTCTTCTCTTCTTCGTATTGTGCCTTCAGGCGTGCAAACTGACGCTTGGTGTCCAGGGTGAAGTCTCCATTGTCAATCCATGCGAAATATGACGGCTCGCTGAAATAAACCTCACGTGCAGTCTTGCCCTTGTGCTTTCCGAAGCTGATGACAGGCTCGTCCTTATCATTGAGGATAAGGCGTCCGGCATAGTCGACGGTCCTCTGTTTGGTTGAAAATCTGGCAAGTTTGTCTATGTTGTTCTCAATGCGTGGGTCAGCAGAGTATCTGTCAAGCTGTCCCTTGAGCACTTCATATGTCGCCATGGTGTCAGCCTCTGCTGCATGGGCGTTTTCCAGGTCCAGTCCGCAGTAAAACATATATGCCGCCTTAAGTGTGCGGGGCTCCATCATATGGAATATGTTCTGAACATCCACCATCTTCATGGCGTGAAGGTCCAGGTCAGGATGCTTGTCTGTATATCTGCATACGCGCTCCACCTCCTCTGCAAGCATCGGGAGGTCGAATTTGGCAGAATTGAATCCTGCCAGATCTGATCCCTCAAGCCATTCAGTCACTTCTTCAGTTATCTGATAGAATGTAGGACAGTCTTTCAGGTCCTCTGCTGAAATCCCATGTACGGCCTGCGCTGATGGATTGATTTCTCTCTGGCACTGCCTTTCATAGTCCCATGGTTTTACGCGCCATGTCTTGACTCTTTCTTCTCCGTCAGGCATTACCTTTACGAAGCAAAGCTCGATGATCGAGTCTGAAGCGATGTTAAGGCCTGTGCTCTCTATATCGAAAAATACTAAAGGCCTTTCTAGATTCAGTTTCATGACTAGCTGATCATAATTGGCATGAGGATACCGCATATCTTGCCGTACTCCTCCTCGTTCTCTGCCGGAAGGATGAGGGCAGCTCTCTTGCTGTCGAGGAACTTCATCACAAGCTCTCCGCAGCTGATGTTAGAGAGAATCTCAATAAGGTATGGGGACTTGAATCCGATTGCAAGCGGAGCACCGTCATATTGGCATGCAAGGGTCTCGTGTGCGGCAATAGAGAATCCGAGGTCCTGGGCAGAGATTGTAAGCTTCTCGTTCTGAAGCTCGAGCTTGATGTGGTTCGAAGCCTTGTTCGAGCAGACAGACACGCGGCGTACCGTGTTGAGGAGTTGTACTCTGTCAATATGAAGGACATTGGAGTTGTTCTGAGGGATAACGTCGCGGTACTTAGGGTATTTGCCTACAACCAGACGGCAGATGACCATTGTCTGTCCGAATGTGAAAACGGCGTTCTTTGAGTCAAATGCAACCTCTACAGTCTCTACATCCTTGCCTATGATGGCTTTAAGGATTGCAGCAGGTTTCTTGTGAAGGATGAATGATGCCTTCTCCGAAGCCTGTACGTCTGCTGTTGTATAGCAGATGAGCTTGTGTGCGTCAGAAGCTACGAGTGTTGTCGATCCGAGGTCGATATCGAAGTAGATACCGTTCATTGCTGGACGTATCTCGTCGTCTGCTGTTGCATAGATTGTGCTGGCGATTCCTTCTACAAGGCTCTGTGCGGGGAACTGGAGTGTTACTGCTGTTTCGTCTGTACCTGTGATTTCAGGATAGTCTTCTGCAGGGAAATATGGAAGAGTCGACTCTCCTGATGCCCAACTGCATACGAAAGAACTGTCGCTTGCTGTGCTTATTGTCAACGGCTGGTCAGGAAGCTCCTTGAGCAGGTCCATCATATGCTTTGCAGGTACTGCAATCTTTCCTTCTTCCGATGTTGCTTCTACTTCGATCCTGGTCCTGAGGGTAAGCTCCGAATCCGACGCTGTGATGGTGAGGGTATTACCCTGGAGGTCGAACAGGAAGTTCTCAAGAATCTGAAGCGGCGACTTTGCAGGGATAGCCTTTGATACCGCCATCACGCCTTTAAGCAGTTCTGAGCTCGAAATGATAAGTTTCATGATTATAGTGTTTAATTATTGTCTTTGTCCATATTTCGGCATATGTCATGCCTGTTATTCTTAAGTCAACAAATATAGAGAATATTTTCCGATTCGGGAAAAATTCCGCAGATTTTCTCTGGCATATTTTTTGAGAATTCCATACTGGTTTTGAAAGATTATAAAGTTATACATATGAAAAAAGGTATTTTGATCGTTATGCTCTCCGCTCTTGCAGGAGGGCTGACAGCTTTTGCTGTCGTTAAAGGTATGCAGACAGACTCACTGCAGAAGGTTGTACCATCTTCAGAAATGCAGTTCAGGACCGTCAATCTGTCACATGACAACTGGCCGGATTTTACCTATGCAGCAGAGACCGCGGTAGATGCTGTAGTATATGTCAAGGTCATTTCTACTGCTACAACCACCCAGCCCCAGTCCATCTTCGATTATTTCTTCGGCTATGGTACTCCTCAGCAGCGCGAAAAGGTAGGCAGCGGTTCCGGAGTAATAATCCGTGAGGACGGATATATCGTGACGAACAATCATGTCATCGAAGGTGCCGATAAGATTCAGGTGACGCTTAACACCAACCAGACCTATGACGCTGTATTGGTAGGGGCGGATCCGGCAACAGATGTGGCACTGCTTAAGATTGAAGCGGGCGGTCTTCCGTTTATTCCATTCGGTGATTCGGATAAACTTCGTCTCGGAGAATGGGTTATAGCGATCGGCTCGCCATATAACCTGCGTTCAACCATTACGGCTGGTATTGTAAGCGCCAAGGGCCGCTCAATGCCAAATACGTCGGGGGAGTTCAGGATCGAGTCGTTCATTCAGACGGATGCTGCAGTAAATCCTGGCAACAGTGGAGGAGCCTTGGTTGATAAGAATGGAAATCTTGTGGGTATCAATACGGCTATCATTTCACAGACCGGTTCGTATGCGGGTTATTCTTTCGCTGTTCCGTCCAACATGGTGAAGAAGATTGTCAGTGACCTTATTGATTTCGGAAGTGTGAAGAGGGCGGTTCTTGGTGTTACTATGCAGGAAATCAGTGATAAAATAGCCGAGGATTTGAAACTTTCTGCAAGAAACGGCGTATATATTGTTGAGGTTTCAAAAGGCGGTGCCGCCGATAAGGCCGGAATCAAGGCTGGGGATATCCTTTTATCCATTGATTCAGTGAAGGTTACAAGCTTTGCAACTGTTCAGGAGACAGTGAGCAGATTTTCTCCGGGTGATGTCGCGGAAGTAATCGTGCTCAGAGATGGAAAGGAGATAGCCTTTGATGTAGTGTTCATGGGTTCCGCTCAGGAGAACGGATCGCAGGCAGGTGATGGCTCAGTAGCTTTCTATGGATCTTATATCAAGGAGATTCCAAAGGAGAAACTCGAGAGACTCGGACTCAAGAACGGAGTTGAGATCATCGAACTTGGTCAGGGCAAGCTTATGGAAGCAGGCGCGACAGAAGGTTTCATAATCCTTTATGTCAATGACCAGCCGGTAAAGACACCTCAGGATGTGATTGACATCGTGAAGAAGTCGAAGAGGTCGGTGTTTGTGGAGGGAGTCACACCTTCAGGAAGATCAGGTTATTTCGGCTTCGGGATTTAGACGAGGAGATTAACTTAATTTTATATAATGAGACAGCTTAAGATTACAAAATCGATTACAAACCGTGAGAGTGCGTCACTTGACAAGTACCTCCAGGAAATTGGCCGTGAGGAACTTATCACAGTGGAAGAGGAAGTTGAACTTGCCCAGAGGATCCGTAAGGGTGACCAGCAGGCGCTGGAGAAGCTTACAAGAGCCAACCTTCGTTTCGTGGTATCTGTGGCAAAACAGTATCAGAACCAGGGTCTCAGCCTTCCTGACCTTATCAACGAGGGTAACCTCGGCCTTATCAAGGCTGCAGAGAAGTTCGATGAGACAAGGGGATTCAAGTTCATCTCGTACGCAGTGTGGTGGATCCGTCAGTCGATTCTGCAGGCTCTTGCGGAGCAGTCAAGAATCGTTCGTCTGCCTCTTAACCAGGTAGGATCTCTCAACAAGATCAACAAGGCCCTCCAGAAGTTCGAGCAGGAACATGAACGTATGCCTTCAAGCGAGGAACTTTCCGAGATGATCGACGTTCCGAAGGACAAGATTGCTGATACTCTCAGAGTTTCCGGCCGCCATGTATCAGTTGATGCACCTTTCGTAGAGGGTGAGGACAACAGCCTTCTGGACGTTCTCGTGAACAATGACTCTCCAAGTGCAGATCGTGGTCTCGTCAACGAGTCTCTCAACAAGGAGATAGAGAGGGCGCTTTCGACACTTGCCCAGCGTGAGAAGGAGATCATCAAGTCGTTCTTCGGCATCGGATGCCAGGAGATGACCCTCGAGGAGATCGGTGAGCGTTTCGGACTTACACGTGAGCGTGTCCGTCAGATCAAGGAGAAGGCGATCCGCAAGCTCAAGACAACATCAAGAAGCAAACTTTTGAAAAGCTATTTAGGATAATGACACCAGAATCATTCATTATATCTAAAGCGTCTGAAGCAATTCAGGCGCTTTACGGCGTAGAAATGCCTGAGGGCCAGCTTCAGGTTAATGTTACACGCAAGGAATTTGAGGGAGATTATACTCTTGTGGTTTTCCCTCTTCTTAAGATTTCGAAGACAACACCAGAGAATACAGGAAACGCCATCGGTGAGTGGCTTAAGGAAAACACTGCCGAGATTGCAGCTTATAACACGGTGAAGGGATTCCTTAATCTGTCGTTCTCTAATGCATACTGGAACGGACTGTTCGCACAGATCGCCACTGCCGAGGATTACGGACAGCTCGCTCCTACAGGCAGGACCATCATGGTGGAGTATTCTTCACCTAATACAAACAAGCCTCTCCACCTTGGACACATCCGTAATAACCTCCTCGGTTGGTCTGTGGCTAAGCTTCTCGAGGTTTGTGGCCACAACGTGATGAAGGTAAACCTCGTGAACGACCGTGGTATCCACATCTGCAAGTCAATGTATGCATGGAAGGTCCTCGGTAACGGCGAGACCCCTGCATCAAGCGGCAAGAAGGGAGACCACCTCGTGGGAGACTACTATGTAGCGTTCAATAACCTTTACAAGAAGGAAGTTGACGAGCTCGTTGCAGGCGGCATGAGCAAGGAGGAGGCTGAGAAGAATGCACCTTCGCTCAAGGCGGCTCAGGAGATGCTCTTCAAATGGGAGAACGGTGACGCAGAGGTTGTGGAGCTCTGGAAGACCATGAACGGCTGGGTATACGAGGGCTTTGACAAGACATACGCAGACCTCGGTATCAGCTTTGACAGGACATATTATGAGTCGCAGACTTATCTCTTCGGCAAGGCACTTGTGCAGAAGGGTCTTGAGGCAGGAATTTTCGAGACTCAGGAGGACAACTCTGTATGGTGTGACCTTACAGCAGACGGTCTTGACAGAAAGCTCCTTCTCCGTGGTGACGGAACTTCAGTATACATGACCCAGGACCTCGGAACAGCAGAGCAGCGTTTCGCAGAGTACAGCCTTGATGAGCATATCTATGTGGTAGGTAACGAGCAGAACTACCATTTCCAGGTACTTAAGCTCATCCTTGGCAAGCTGGGATTCGACTGGGCTGACAGCATCTACCACCTTTCATACGGTATGGTGGAGCTCCCGGAGGGCAAGATGAAGTCGCGTGAGGGAACAGTAGTTGACGCCGATGACCTTATTGCCGGTATGTATAATACAGCGAAGGAGACATCGCTCGAACTCGGAAAGATCAACGATTTCTCCGAGGAGGAGCAGGACGAGCTCTTCAAGATGATCAGCCTCGGTGCGCTCAAGTACTTCATCCTCAAGGTGGACCCACGCAAGACAATGCTCTTCGACCCGAAGGAGTCTATCGACTTCAACGGAAATACAGGTCCGTTCATCCAGTACACTCATGCACGTATCAAGTCTATTCTCAGAAAAGCTGATGAAAAGGGTGTAGCCCATACTGCAGACGTACTTGACGCAGCTATTGAACTCTCTCCTAAGGAGGTTCGTATCATCAAGATACTCAATACTTTCCCTGCAAAGGTTGCAGAGGCTGGCGCGGCACATTCGCCAGCACTCGTAGCAAACTACGCATATGAGCTTGCGAAGGAGTTCAACCAGTATTACCACGATACTCCGATCCTCAGAGAGGAGAATCAGGAGCTTCTCCAGACCAGACTCGTGCTTGTGGAGACTATTGCAAAGGTACTCTGCAAGGCAATGTCTATCCTTGGAATCAATCTCCCTGAAAGAATGTAATAATGGCTGCGCCATATATGATACCGACCTCTGCAAAGGAGGTCAAGACCTTAGGGTGGGACTATATAGACGTCATCCTCTTTACGGGAGATGCGTTTATAGACCACCCTTCTTTCGGTACAGCAGTTATCGCGAGATGGCTTCAGAAACATGGTTACCGTGTTGCGGTCGTGCCTCAGCCTAACTGGCGTGATGACCTCCGTGATTTCCGTAAGCTTGGAGCTCCGAGGTTGTATTTTGGAGTGAATGCCGGTGCCATGGATTCCATGGTCAATCATTATACGGCAGCCAAGCGTCTCAGAAGTGATGATGCCTACACCCCGGAGGGAAAAGCTGGTCAGAGGCCTGATTATGCGGTGACTGTATACACCAAGATTCTCAAAAGCATATATCCTGATATACCGGTCGTGATCGGAGGAATAGAAGCTTCCCTGCGACGTGTCACCCATTATGATTACTGGCAGGATTGCCTTAAACCTTCAATCCTTGTTGACAGCGGTGCAGACTGGCTCTGTTACGGAATGGGGGAGAGGACAATGATAGAGTTTACCCGGGCTATTGAGTCCGGACGTAATCTTAATGACATCAGGAAGATA
>JAEIGA010019378.1_pt1 | contig 10374 bp, 8 predicted proteins | sample 9270691 | NCBI WGS metagenome assembly JAEIGA01 (sample SAMN17057246, study PRJNA624740) | gut metagenome | biome: biome; isolation source: fecal sample | host: Bos grunniens | place: China: Xizang | collected 2019
AGGACACACCCACGCCATGGAGACCTCCGGAAACCTTGTAACTGTCCTTGCTGAACTTACCACCGGCATGAAGGACGGTAAGAACTACCTCAAGGGCAGAACGATTCTCCTTCTCATGCATACCGGTAGGGATACCACGACCGTTATCCTTTACCGTGATTGAATTATCTTCGTTGATGGCAACCTCGATGTGGGTACAATATCCGGCAAGAGCCTCGTCGATACTGTTATCCACAACCTCATAAACAAGATGATGGAGACCTCTTTCACCCACATCACCGATGTACATCGAAGGTCTCTTTCTTACGGCCTCAAGGCCCTCAAGCACCTGGATACTATTGGCAGAATACTGTTCTGCAGAGGTGCTGTTGATTACTTCTTCGCTCATTATATCTGTTCTTTTCTTATCTTAAAAATCAAATCTGAACGCTCATTCCGGAAGGCCGGAACAAACATACAAATATAGCAGTTTTTCCTATAAATTCAAGCAAATACCTACGGTAAAATTGATACCTTTTTCAGCATAAAGCGGATTGCGCTGGATGGTCATGTTAAGAAGGTTTCCACCCCTTGCCCAAAGGGAGAATGAATTGCTGAATGCATACTCGAAATAGAGTCCGAGATCAGCCCATCCGGGGATTACCGCGTCATATGCCTTTGCCGCCTCGAGGAGGTTCAGGACACTTCCCTTACGCTCTGTAGCAAAGATGCAGTCAACTCCAGCATATATGCGTCGGCTCCAGTTATACTCGAAAGCAGCCTGGCCTGTGAGAGCCGCAGGGGCGAAGAGGCCATTGCCTTCTGTGATACCGAATGCATAATCATACTGAATGTCGGCATCGAACCTGAGAGCCTCGGAGTTCCATCCCAACGACGCAGCCGCGAATGCCTTCTGATAGCCTGTATAGCCGATGCCCGGAAGATACTCCGAACTACCGTTTGCAAAAGGCTCTGCCACTACGACCGCATCCAAGGGTGCATTCGCATAATTCACATAACCTCCTCTGAGGTCATAAGCGAATTTTGACACTCGCCCCTTGAATCCCAGCATCGCAGAGACACGTTCCACAGAGAAGTCCATCAGCTGCCACCTGCCCCTGCCGAACTGGATATCAAAATGATGATTTTCCTCAAGGAGTGAGGAATATGTGTTCATCCTGTTGCCGCCTCCAAGCTCTGTATAGATTCTAAGATATTGAGGGATTGCATCGAATGATGCATACACATCAGGATAGACGATCTGCTCTTTAGACGCAAAGATGCCCTCGGGCGAATCAGAACGCATCACTTTCGCAAGCTTCACTCCTGCGTCCACCCTCCACTTGCGGTAGTCATAGACATATCGCGGAGTGATATAGAACTGACCTGCAACAGTCGAATATACCGAATGTGAATATGCAGCCAGGTCAAGACCCGCGTCAAAGAGGACATTATGCGTACCGGTCACCCTATTCATGACCTGTCCCAAAGTCGCCTTTACCGAAAACACATGCTCGTCAAGACTATCATAGTCTATAGCATCTGCCCCGAACCTATACCTCACATCGACATCGTACATGAAATAGTCTTCAGGAGAATAATGCTTGGAAGCTATTCCTGCCTTGACATCCAATGCGTCATAGTGTCTTGTCTTGAGAAAATCTTCGGACGCAAGCCCATAGTATGAAGCGTCAAATGTCACGACACCCGAATTCCAGTCATAGGAGCCATCTGCTCCGACCCTGGTCTCAAGGTCATAGTACACCTGACGGTTTGTGCGGTCGCCTCCGTGAGCCATCATTCTTTCGATGACAGCAGTCTCACCCTCAGCCAGTTCGGGTTTAAATTTCCTGTATTCGCCCACATATGACCTATGGAAGGCATACGCATCCATCCTGAAGGCACCCTTCATAGGTACAGCCCATACCAGATCAAGAGACGGATGCAGGGTATAGCCTGCTCCTGCCCTGAGGTAAAGCTGCTTTGGAGCCTGGACCGAAGAGGCCGGCTGCATGGTCAGGAGATAAGGCTGGAATTCATATGCGCCCTTGTAAGGCTTGTCAAAGACAGAATAGTCAAAATCAAGATCAAACCTTGTTACCGAATCCGGCACCTGCATGTCGAGGAGTGGCTTGTGAACATCAGTAAGCCTTCCCTCGTATGCCCTGTTCACAACCACTGTAGGATCAAGGTTCTGCGCATGCATGGCCGACACAGCCAAAGCCATCGCAGTCATAGTCACGAATATATTCTTCTTCATCATAGTAATCATTTAGTTTACAGATGCCATCATCTCCTGAAGCTTCTCCAGACGCATCCTCACATTATCCATCACATCATCGTCTCCAGACGGAGTATAGCCGTCACGCACACTTTCGAATGTAGCCTTGGCCTGAGCCAGCTCTCCCCTGTCGACGAACGAGTCGCCAAGGACGATGAAGCTCTTTGCAAGCCAATATGTCTGAGCCGATCCCGAATCGGCGAATGCATAGACCTTATCCTCGACAGCGGCAAATTCTGCCTTATCGTATGAATCCATGATGAGGATGTATGCAGCCTCCGCTCCATACTCATCCTTGCAGTCAGCAGCAAGCTTCTCCATTGCCGACAACGCCTCAGCTCTGCGGCTGGTAGCCATATATGCCTTCGCCTTCACATATTCAGCCTCACGCTTCACAGCATCAGAAATCCTGCTCTCGAAGAGGACCTTGTCCGCATTCTTTATGGCCTCAGCCCACTTATGTCCACGGTATGCCGACCTCATCATACCCTCCAGTGCAGCAAGCCTGTTGTTTTCAAATCTCGCAGAAGCATACAGGGACGAATATGCACCGAAAGCATCATCCCATCTTTCCAGCTTATATGAAAGTTCCGAGAAACTGAGCATAGCAAGCTCCACGAAAGATCCGGAACCGCCCTCAATAACCTTCTCATAGCTGTCGCACGCCTGTTCATACTTGCCGAGCTGTCGATATGAGTCAGCAATGTAGAACTCCGCATTATATGCATATTTACCTGCAGGATATGTATCAAGATAGTCCTGGAGCGACACCAGCGCACGCTGATAGTTGCCTGACAGATAGTTCTGTTCTGCTGCATTGAAGATCATCTTCTCCTTCTCATCCGCAGTCTTGGTAGCACCCTTGCCGATGCTCTCTATATATGCCAGATACTCATGAGGTTCGTTCTTTGTCTGATAGATCGACTCTATAGCGGCAAGCGCATCTTCGGAATATCCGGAAAGCGGCATCTCCTCCACGACTGTCTTATAGTACCCCAGAGCCTCGTTGAACTGAGACTGGTTACGGGCAAGGGATCCGAGCTCGATGTAGGCCTTTGCTACATAGGTCGTGTCGCGCGAAGAAGATGCAAGACGATGGAACACCTCTTCCGCCTTGGCATCGTCCTCCTTGAGGACATATGCTCGTCCGAGTTCATATACGGCCTCCGGATAGAAACGCGCTGAAGGATCCGCATCAAGCGCACCGGAAAGAAGCTTTATCTTCCTTTCATTGTTACCGGAAAGTCCATGCGAGAGGGCTGACTGGTAGTATGGATAGATGTCATTGACATCATAGAAATCACGAACTGCAAGGTCGTATGTCGCAGCTGCAGACTTATAGTCCTTCTTCACGAAACAGCAGTCGCCGATACGCTCGAGCGCATCCTTGCGGTATTCCACCACCGATCCGTCAAGGTACTGCGAGTACCACTTTCTGGCCGCGTCGTAATTGCCTTCCTTGTAGTAACAATATGCAATGTTATACGGAATCAGATATGACTCCGGCTGACGATAAAGCGCCGACTGATTGTACAGTTCAGTATAAAGTTCCCTTGCCGGCTGATACTGGTCGTTACGATAATACGATTCCGCTATCCAGAAACGCGACAACTGATTGAAGCGGCTTCCCTTATCCGAATAATATGCAGCGACCTTGAGGCACTGGATCGCGAGACGATACGAACCCGCAGAGATCAGCTGATTGGCCCTCAAATAGTTAGCCTTCATATAGTTACCCCTCATGTCATCATCGAGTTCATCGATCATGCCGTATGCATCGACAGCACCGGCATAATCATGATTATGAAGGGCCGCAACAGCCATATAACTATATATCTTATCATCCTTCTCCCTATCAGAATACCTCTTGATGTAATCCTGGAATACTGACGGGTCGTTATTGATGTCGAACGCAAGCTTTGCCCAATTGAAATATGCATCCTCCGAGATTACCTGGTCAAAAGACGACATGGAAGCATCCTTGAATGCCTGGATAGCAGCCACCTTGTTCTTTGTCTGCACATAACTGTATCCGAGCTGATAGTTTGCAACCTGTCCGATAGAGTCCGCCCTCATCTCCATGTTGTTATAACTCTCGATAGCGCCCTTATAATCGCCTACAGCGTAAAGGACGGAACCACTGTAGAACCAGTCTGCCCTGCTCTTGGCCTCTTCGGTACTGTCAGTCGTAAGGTCGTAGTACTTACGTGCCTGGGCCGCATTTCCAAGAACAAGCCATGACTCCGAGATGATTCTCGCAAGATGTGGCTTGCGCTCATCCGCCACCTCGTTGTACATCTTCTCGCCGTGGCGGGTGACATACTGGTGGTCATTGAGCATGAAGCGGCACTCCATGATGAAGTATTTCGAATTTTCTGCAAATCTGCTGTCTAGCGCAGCCTTCTCAAACCATCCCATGGCATCGAAGAAAGCCTTCTTCTCGTAATAGATGTATGCTATGGAGTATTTTGCCGGAGCGCTGTAGTCTGAGATCGGACGCTTCTCCAGTTCAATGAACCTCAGGAGCGCACGGTCAATGTCGCCGTTCTCCAGATCGCAATACGCCTTCTTGAAAAGATACTCATCGACCTGGCTTCTCTCCAACTGAGCCGGGGATACCATAGACAAGAGAGCGCCTGCATACTGATAATCACGAGCCTCAAAGGTATTCAAGGCATGGCGATAATATATCTGAGGGATGAGGGCTGAATGAGGATTGCTCTCGACATATTTGCCAAGTCTCGCATCGTAGCCTTCAACATTCATGATTATTTCGCTCATGAGAGCCAATCCCTCCGGATCTGCAGCCTGCTCGACGGAAAGCCTTTCGGATGCAGCCTTTTCATTTAACACATGACGGGAACGTCCATGCATTCCACTCTCCTGCATACGCAGTATCTCGCGGTACTCCCTTATGTCTCCATCAGCGTAAAGCGCAGAAACCGAGAGCATTGCGGCAGCCAATCCTGCCAATATATATTTAACCTTCATTACTCGACAAAAATTTTACAAATTTAATAATTTTATTATTAAAATCCTCCGGGATAATTTCTTAAATTGTAGTATAAAAATTACTATATTTGTGAGATAAAACTCATCTTTTGACATGGCAGAAAAGACTCCTATAATTTCATTCAGAGACGCTGACATCCTGAACGGAGAGGCAACTGTGATATATGGACTGAACATGGATGTCTACCCTGGGGATTTTGTATACATCGTGGGCAAGGTCGGCACAGGAAAGACTTCGATCATTCGTACAATCATAGCGGAGAACGACCTCGAAAAAGGATTCGGATCAGCATGTGGATTCGAACTCAACGGAATTTCAGAAAAACAGATCCCTTATCTCAGAAGGCAGATGGGAGTCGTTTTCCAGAACTTCGAACTCCTGATGGACAGAAGCGTGGAGGAGAACCTCCGCTTCGTACTTGAAGCGACAGGATGGAAAGACAACGAGAAGATCGCTGCAAGGATAACTGAAGTCCTTGAGTCCGTAGGCATGGAGCGCAAAGCCCACAAGATGCCTTTCCAGCTTTCCGGAGGAGAGCAGCAGCGCATCGCCATCGCGAGGTCACTGCTGAACGACCCACAGGTCATCATAGCTGACGAGCCGACCGGCAACCTTGACAACGAGACAGCGGACGGCATCATGCAGCTCCTCACCAGGATCAACAGGGAAAAGGGCACAGCCATTGTCATGGTAACCCACAACAGACAGATCTTTGAGAAATATCCTGGCAGGGTCATGATCTGCAAGGACGAGGTCTGCACAGAGCAGATGGCAGACGAACCGATAGACCTGGACCTCACCATATGATGCCATGGACACCAAGGACAGATTCTTCCATGTGACACAATGGTTCTCTGCAAACATGGAGATTGCAGAGACCGAACTCCATTATGACACCCCCTTCCACCTGCTTATTGCAGTGATCCTGTCTGCACAATGCACGGACAAGAGGGTGAACATGCATACGCCACAGATCTTCACACGCTTTCCCGAGCCGAAGGATCTCGCAGAAGCTTCATTCGATGAAGTATTCTCGCTTATAAAGTCCATCTCATTCCCCAACAACAAGGCCAAGCACCTGATCGGCATGGCTCAGAAACTCATCGCCGACTTCAACGGTGAGGTTCCGTCAGAGCCGGCAGAACTGGAAAAGCTGCCGGGAGTCGGCAGGAAGACCGCCAATGTGATCGCATCCGTCATATATGACAAGCCTGTTATCGCCGTAGACACACATGTATACCGTGTTTCACGCAGGATAGGCCTTTCGGAAGGCAAGACTGTGGAAGCGGTTGAGAAGGATCTCACCGAAGGATTCGAACCGCATCTTCGTCCTAAAGCCCACCATTGGCTCATATTGCACGGAAGATACACATGCACGGCACGCAAGCCTAAATGTGAATCCTGCGGACTTCAGGACATCTGCCAGGAATACATATCCACACACATAAAGATATGATCCATCCATATCCGTCAGACATAGCAGCCACCCTACCGGAGACATTCACTGACCCGTTCAGATATCGCCCCCACCCGCTTGTAGCACATGCGGCAGAATCAGTCATACGCAGAATCAGATCATCCGCTGAACTTTCTGAGATATTCGCAGAGGGAAAGATGATGGGAGTGCTGGCAGTCGCATATGGACCCGATCATAGCCAGGTCGGCTATCTTGCCGGATTCTCCGGATTAGCCGGTGGTCAGGCCATTCTGGAAGGCTTCGTGCCTCCTATATATGATCTGACGGACCCAAAAGGATATTTCAAGACTCACGAAGCCGAGATATCATCACTTAACGCAGAAATATCAAGGCTATCCTCGTCAGAGGAGCTGAAGGGACTGCGCCAAAGGATGCAGGACGCCAACGAGCAGAAGGAGATGGAAATGGCAGCCCAGAAAGCCAGAATGGCAGATCTCAAGATCAGGAGAGACAAGATCCGCAGCGAAGGAACCGATACATTAAGGGATGAGGAACTGACAAGACAAAGTCAGTTCGAAAAGGCGCAGCTGAGAAGGCTGAAAATGCAATGGGAAGACAGGCTGCATTCAATCAGAACACAGATAGACGGCGTCGAAGGCAGGATTGCCGAGATGAAACGAATGCGCAAAGAGATGTCAGACCAGCTTCAGGAGTGGATTTTCAGTCAATACCGCGTACACAATTACAATGGAGAGGAAATGTCTGTACTGGACATATTCAAGGCAGACGGACTTGTCCCTCCTGGCGGCACAGGCGACTGCGCAGCTCCTAAACTTCTCGAGCACGCATATCGCAACGGCATGAAGCCACTGGCAATGGGAGAATTCTGGTACGGACTCTCCCCCGACACAGCGGTCCGCACAGAAGGTAACTTCTACCCTTCATGCACAAGCAAGTGCGGCCCACTTCTAGGATACATGACAAGAGGTCTGGACATCATAAAAGAGGATACCATACATGGCTCTCCTGAAATAATTTTCGAAGACGAAGACATCATAGCCGCCCACAAGCCATCCGGAATGCCTTCCGTACCAGGCTTGAACGGAGCAACATCCCTCCTGGAATGGCTGAGCGGCAAGACAGGATGCAGCACGATAGAGTCAGTACACAGACTTGACATGGACACATACGGTCTCATGATCTTTGCAAAGAACCCAAAGGCAGGACAGAATATCAGGAAACAGTTCGAGGAGCACACTGTGCATAAGACATACTGCGCGATCCTGTCATCCGGATGCGGAAAGGCTCTTGAGAAAGGGGACGAAGGCATCATATCGCTGCCACTCGGTCCCGACTACGACGAAAGGCCACGTCAGAAGGCTGACCTACATCAGGGCAAGGAGGCCGTAACCAGGTACCATGTAGACGAAATTCTCCCTGATGGCTGCATTCGGATCAGCTTCTACCCCCATACAGGGCGCACCCACCAGCTGAGGGTCCACTCGGCCCATCACTTGGGTTTGGGACATCCTATTATGGGAGACCTGCTGTATGGAGGCGCAGCCGCGCCGCACCTATGCCTGCATGCCACGGAGATACAATTCACCCACCCTACAACAGGAAAACCATTCAGAATCAGCATATAAAACAAAAACAGGAAAGTCGTTTGACTTTCCTGTTTCATTTATGTCTTGTATCGAAGAATTACTTCTTCTTAGCGTATCTCTGATAGAACTTGTCAACACGACCAGCTGTATCAACGAGCTTCATCTTACCTGTGTAGAATGGGTGAGAAGTGTTAGAGATCTCAAGCTTAACTACTGGGTACTCAACGCCCTCGATTTCGATGGTCTCCTTAGTGTTCGCGCATGAGCGAGTGATGAACACAACATCGTTTGACATATCCTTGAAAGCTACAAGACGGTAGGTTTCGGGATGTATACCTTGTTTCATGATTTAATAAAATTTAGTTAACTAATTTTTCGAGCCGCAAATGTAAGTCCTTTTTTCCTAATAAACAAGAATTTTTACTTAATTCTATATGGTTGATCGTCATATAAAAGGAACTTTTTCGCCTTTCTTATCCATTTCTGCTCTTCGACCTTGATATGCTCACGCATATCTTCTGTCGAGACGCGTCCCTCGATGTAGTCAAGCAGCACTGAATCAGAGAGTTTCAATGCGAAACCATCCTCAAGGACAAACTCCTTGTAACGCTCCTTGAAGTGTCTCATCATCTGGAGTGTGTGGATGAGGGAATGATACTCGACACCAGGCTCACGCATCAACTGATATCCGAAGCATTTCTCACCTGCATACTTTCCGCATGACGGTGTGAATGAGCATGGACGAAGCATGATACCCTCACCTGCAGGGACAGGTTCACGGTTAGCGGTCTTGACAAAAGGCGCTCCGAAATATTCGTACGGACGAGCGGTTCCGATCGCCGGAGTTATGCTGGTGTTGTTCCATAATCCTCCGCCGCTGTACACATCACAGGTAAAGAGTCCGGGAATATCGGATGCCGGCGCAATTGTCCATGGCATCAGCTGATGATTGGCATCTGTCGCCAAAGCGGATATCACATGTAGTGCGAACTTGGCTCCTATCTCATGGTAATAGAGATTTGCCAGCTCACCAAGGGTCAATCCATGCCTATGCGGCACCTTCGGCACATATGCCTCAGTCTCCGCCGCCGGCATTGTTCCCTCCACTACCCTTCCGGCCGGATTGATGTGGTCAACGATGTAAAGAGACGGCGCCTCCTCCTTCATTTCCTTCAGGACTTCCATCAGACGGAATACGTCCTTCGTGTAGTTGAAGTATCTTGCACCTACATCCTGAATCTCTACGACTACCGCGTTGAGTTCCATGAGGTCTTCCCTGGTGAATTCAATATGGTTTGTAAGAGGAGTGAGCTCCGTATCTCTCGGCATGAAGATTACCTGAAGGTTACCTCTCTCGCGGAAAATGTCGTACATATATCTTCCACGCTGAGTGTCCCAGCAGTTCTGGGTACAGAAGCAGCCGACCTTGCCTTCGTGGAGAGCCTTGTCAAACTGTTCCTCTAAAGATGTTGTCCTGAATGAAAACATTGTCCAATAATTGATTTCGAGTTGTAAGGGTTGCAAAAGTAAAGTTTTATGTCTGCAATTACAAATTAAATATTACTTTTGCACCCCAAACGAAAATGACATGAAAGCAATCTGGACAATACTTCTGCTCATAGCCTCAAACGTCTTCATGACGTTCGCATGGTACGGCCACCTCAAGCTCCAGGAGATGAAGATCTCCACCAGCTGGCCGCTTATCGGAGTCATCCTGTTCTCTTGGGCGGTAGCCTTCCTTGAGTACTGCGCACAGGTTCCGGCAAACAGGATCGGCTACATTGAAAACGGAGGTCCCTTCAATCTCATGCAGCTGAAGATCATCCAGGAAGTGATCTCATTGACGGTCTTCACAGTGATGGTAACTGTATTTTTTAAAGGTCAGTCGCTCCAGTGGAACCATCTTGCGGCATTTCTGTGCCTTATCATGGCAGTTTTCTTCGTATTTTTGAAGTAAAACTCAAAAAAAATTTGGAGGTTAAGATTTTTTTCGTACCTTTGCAATCCCAAAAAACTAACGCTCGGTTCGTATAACGGTTAGTACTCAAGATTCTCAATCTTGCAATAGGGGTTCGAT